>Ga0123342_1001863_pt1 | contig 35399 bp, 15 predicted proteins | sample Turbeawhitnodule_FD_89960 | JGI IMG/M metagenome (GOLD analysis project Ga0123342, IMG submission 89960) | Root nodule microbial communities of legume samples collected from Mexico - Turtle bean Mexico white nodule | ecosystem: Host-associated > Plants > Roots > Nodule | place: Mexico: Nepantla... | reverse complement strand
TTTTTTTTTTTTTTTTTTTTTTTTTTTTTTTTTTTTTTTTTTTTTTTTTTTTTTTGTTTGTTTTTGGTTTTTTTTTTTTTTTAAATTTTTTATGTATTTCTCTTTTTTAAGGTAACAAATAATTCTTTTCTAAAAAGAGAATTGCCTTGAGCTAGGTCATCTGTGATGTCTACTTAGTTACTAAGCTGCTCCCTGTTCTGCCAGGGAAAAGATTGATATGGCTGCTCGTCTTTTTCACGCCTTGAAAGATGAATCTCAGTCTCTTCGATTTGTTGTTCAAGAGGCAACTATATCTCTTGCTTCAGCATACAAAGTATGTATCTTTCTGCTATTTAGGTGAATCTATTTTTGTATGAATGTTCTTCTCAGTCACATAAATTGTATTACAGCTGATGTGAAAGTTAAACTAGTTTGTCAAGTATAGTCACACAGCTAATGCTTACCTCACTTGCATATATGATACAGGATGCATCATATTGTGGCTTGTCTCTTTAGAAATTTTGAAAAAATTATACAATTGAACAAATGCATTGCTTAGTGTACAATTGCTATTCGTACCTTCATAAGTCTATGCTATAAGAAAATTATTATAAGCCATTGGACGTCCAAAGTTGAGCCAAAGCTTAGCTGCCTTTATATTCAACATAATTAATCTCTTTTAGAGGAAAATATTCCATGATTCCTTTTGATCATTATATGTTAATTTAGAAATAATACAAGAGATTGGAGAGTTATGATGAACCAATGAACTTTTGTTTTAGGTAGGGGTGAACATGGATTATCAACCTGACTCGATCTGAATCTTAATAAGTTGGTTTGACCAAACTCGTTTGAATTTCAAAAGAAGAAACTGAACAAATCAAGTCGGGTAATAAGTTTATTTTTTGTTTGCAAACCAGAGCAATGACCCCCAACTTATTCAAGTACATATTTTATTCAGTATGAAACAGTAGTGAATGAGTGCTATCGTGTTTTGTTTCAGTTCTTAGCATGCCTAACACTGGAAGCAAACCTAGGTGTTTTCTTCTCTGACCATAATCAGCTCCAGACAATTGACAATGACCAAACCACACTTCAATTTCCAAAGCCACTGCACATAGTGCCCCTTACTCCCCAACAAATCCACTATCACCACCATTAATGTTGAGAATTAGAAGGTCAACAAGTTTGAAGGCTACATAGTTCAAAGACTTGATGGGGCTTCCATTTTCAGATTCAATGTGCCATTGTTAATTTCTTTTCTTTCATAGTTTCTTTCAATACCAGTTGTCAATTGATTCCATGATCCATCCATGGAAATTCCTTGACGCTGTTTATTAGAATACAATACAGATGCTGCTAATTTTTTTATCAATTTCCATTTTGTCTCTGTTCTGTGAATCTGTTTGATCCTCTCTCTCATTTCCCCATTTTTCTGATGATGGATAACCAAAGACCAAATTTGGCTTGACCCAATGTAACCGAGTTGAGTCAATTTGGGTTGTGACTGAAAAAGGCAACTAGCCAAACTGACTTGACTCAATCTTTGTAACTGTTCTGTATGGTTTGAGCCCAAACTGACCCATGTTCACCCTTATTTTTAGGTATTGTTTGCTTTTAGTTTTGATCTGAATGGTTTCCTTGTCCTTTATAACATTTTCGTTAGAATCTTTTTTACACAACTATAATTAAATAATGTTAACAACAATCATCTCAATTTACTGATATTTCTGTATTGTTTCTTGTACTAGTTCTTCAAGGATGTATGAAGCATATTACTTCGAAAAATTGTAACTTATTAAACTAGTAAAGCTATACAGTTAATTAATGGTTGCATTCGTGTGATTTTGTTGTACTGAATTCTTTTATTTCATAAAATTAGAGTAGAAACTCAATTTTCCTGGACTCTGTTTTATGGGCTATATTGTTGAACTTTTTTACCAACAAGACTTTAGGTTTTGGTATAAAAATATAATTGTGGACTCTTTTTTCAAACCTCTTATCATGCTCTTACTTTTGGACTTTTTTTGGTATATCTCTTATGCTCTTACTTTTTATTCGCTGTACTTTTTATCTCTTGTGTATCAGGGAGCCCCATTAGCTGTGTTACAAGATTTGGAGACACTTCTGCTAAAAAATTCTCAAGTGGTATGACAAAACATACTGACTTTTCCCCTTATCTAGGATGTTATATATATATTATTTGTTTCTGTTATGTTGGAAATTACATGATAATAAACATACTCCACTTTACTAGCTGCCTAGGTTATTGTAACTTCGGGAATTGAGTAAGATTATTTTTATTGTAAATTGCTTTTATTATTTTCCTGTGTATTATTTTGCTCATATGTCCCTAGGCTGAGTGTGTTCCAACTTTCAATCCTGCAATTTTAGTCAAATATTCTCCTAAAATATTAAGTCCTTAAAATCTTGAGTTCCTTCTTCAAATATTAAGAAATTGGAATGACAGACAAGTAGTTCGTCAAAAGTTTATAATATGATCTATGTAGATAAAAAGTGAAACAGAATCCATCCTAATAAAGTAGGTAATTGTGAAATTAGCTCCCGGAATAAATCCCTCGATCTAAGGGATTGTGGGTTGACTTTCCTAATAATGATATTTACAGTTCAAAACACAGACATGCATACACTTTGAGAGAGAGATCATACAATGATACGATACATGGATGGTTTAGACTGAATTCAGTAAAACAAATCCTGCCATCCATGTAAAGTTGTGTGATCAAGAATTGTTGTTCTTGTTATAAAAATTGAGATGGTTGATCTGCTCCCTGTAAAAGAAGTCAATTGTAAATGATTTTCTCTCGAAATAATGAAATATAATTTTTTAGATGTTAGAGGTCTAATGGCCTCCATTTGGAGTTTTGGGTATGGTCTCTGTCTTACACATTATCCATTTTATAAGTTTTATGGTTTTCTTTTATTCTATTTTTTCTCCAAAGTATCTTACCTTAGCAAAAACTTTTTTGTCTTGTGTATTTTCTCATTTATTGTCCCATATAAAATTCTTTTAATATGACAATATTTGGGAAGAGGTTTCAAAGTGGCACTGACCCATTCATTGCTACCATTTGGACCTGTGAGCATGAACCATTACATTTTAATAAGACCTACACAAATTTGGTACTTGATATTTTTGTTATTGTAAGGAGACAACTGAATGGTGTTTTTTTTTTTACATTGGTCAACATTAGTTACGATGGAATGGACTTTTTGATACTTTATATGGCATTCTAACCTATGCTGTATTTGGTTGGAGTGAGAGTTCACTCTTTTGAAAGAGGTTGTTTCAATAGCTTCTCTTTGGTGAACTTTGTACGGCTTCTTACAGGGCTCATTTCATGAGGCAATCAGAAGAACATAGAACTTTTAATTTTATTATTATATTTTTTTTAAGGAAAGATTTTATTAAGATAGAGAAGGAAGATACAGAAAGAGGATAAGGAATCTTCAAGAACTAAAGATGATACAACAAAAGGAAACAAGTTAAGTAACAATCACAAAAATACCAATCTCTGTGGAGATCTAACAAAGGGGACACCCCTCAAAGACCAGGAGCAGAACATCATAATGGAGCTAGAAAAAATACTAGATGGCAAATGAACTGAATACAAAATTTCTTTGCTGAGAAGATTCTTTCATTCAACCAAATACACTGCCGCCAGAGAACACTATGTAGCTTTTTGGCATCTTTACTTTAATCAAATCCTCTGAAATTAGTGCTATTATAATATCCTATCTAATTAAAAACTCAGCAGACACATGGTTTGAACCGTAACATGCTGCTTGGTGATGTCAGGAGGAAAGTGAAGTGCGTTTTTGTGCTGTTAGATGGGCAACATCTTTGTTTGATCTTCAACATTGTCCAAGTCGATTTATTTGTATGCTTGGAGCAGCAGATGCTAAATTAGACATCAGGTAATTACAAATTCCTTTAGTGATGATCTGACATGCTATAAAGTATGTATTCTTCTAAAAAGGGGATTTCTACTACAAATATTTCGAGGGAATGTTTAGCTTTGCATTTTTTGTTTTGTTTTCCTTTTACATTGGAGATATCCTCCGAACGGATTTTCTTCTTTCATCAGTAAAATAGGAAAAAACCCTCTAAGCCTGTTATTGTGCATATTTGTTTAAAAAAGGAGGTGCAATTACAAAATGAACACTTAATTACATGTTTATTTTGATATTGTTTGAAGTGATTGTTTGTGCCTCTTGTCAAATGTCATAATTTTTATAAAGCATGTATACAACATTATAATATGCACATGAAAATGTATGTTCCAAGCATGACTTTTATATTCTAGATGTAAAAGATTGCTTTGTCTGGTAGTATTTTTTTTTTCCATAACTCTGTAAAGAGAAAAGGACAAATGCATGTGTTCAATTTTAATAACCATCTATCTTGAACATGTTATGTTCTTAGATTGCACTGCTTTTTTTAAAATCAGAGACTATGATTCTCGTAATGCTTCTTGCTGTAAACAGTTACTTTTATTCCAAACTGATGATTTTGAAACTTTATTTTTTGTATAATATGAAAAACTTGAGTTGTAATTATAACTTTATTTAGGTTCCATGGTAATTAAGTGTTGATGTTTTTTAGAATTTGAAGTCTTATATTTGGCATCATTGACTTCAAATTAGGTTTTTGTTTTGTGGTTTGAAACAGAGAAATGGCACATGAAGGTCTTTGTCTTAAAAGCGAAAGTCAAATTTCTGGTCTTATGTATCCCAAGTTGGGCATGATGCTGGATTACATTCTTCGACAACAGCCAAAGTTGTTGGAGTCCAGTGAAACTAGAGAACAAAACCTTGTTTTTCCTTCAAATACATATGTGGTCATGATTAAATTTTTGTTGAAGTGCTTCGAGTCAGAGTTGGAGCAGAACAAATACTTAGAAGGATCATCCGAAATTATGTCATCAGTGAAGACATTCTGTTCAATCCTGGAGCATTCTATGTCATTTGAAGGCTCTGTTGAGTTGCATGTCAATGCTTCCAAGGCATTGCTTATAATTGGATCACATATGCCAGAGGTCAGTTATTATTAAAGTATTTTGATTGCTTTCTTCATTGTGTTCCATCTGACATATTTATTGTTATAGGTGTTAGCCTCACATTTTGCCCAAAAGGTTTCGTGGCTTAAGAAACTACTAAGTCATGTGGATTTAGAGACTCGTGAATCCATTGCACGTATACTTGGTATTGTGTCTTCTGCTCTTTCAATCCCTGATGTTATTTCTGAATTGACTTCCTTATTCAGCCAAACACTCAAGTCAAGGTTTGTTTACTGGTGGAACTAAATTATTTTAGCTCACTTTCTCAGAATTGCTGCTTTTTCCCTGTTTGATATATGCTCACGCTGAATTAATTTATTGACAGGTTTGAAACTCAGCATGGCGCTCTTTGTGCAATAGGATATGTAACTGCGAATTATTTATCTAGAACACCTGTAAGTATAATTTTACTTCACATTTTTAATTACTAACAATGTTTGGGGGATGTATTCAATTGAGATTTACAAGACTAAAAAAGAATCATCTTGTATTTAAAATTATACAATTTCAATGGATTATTTTGTTGACTGGATTTATATGGATTTTCTGTGATTTTTTAATTGTATTTATAAATATGGTTCTCATGAAACAATCTCATCCAAATATGTAAGACTTTTCTACTTCATTTCAAACTTTTCTCAATATCAATAGTGATGAGTAGAGTAATCTCTTCTAATTTTTAATGTTTTTTGGTCCAAGTAATTGTTTTCTGCAAATGTTATGGGTTATTGCTATTATTATTATGTATGATTGTTCAATCAATGAAAACAAGGGTTTTCTGTTTTCTGATTTGGCTTTTATATGTGATGTTGTTCTTTTGTTCACTGAATTTTTAAACATTTTCCTTTAACCATGATTGTTTTTCAGCAACATGGTCCACTTGTTTATGGTCAACGAGTTGAAAATATAGCTATTAAGAATTCTATGGAAAGCAACAAACAAGAAGGAAATGGTGACATGCTAGTGTTCATTTTTTCATAAACTGTTGATATAATTGTCAATTTTCCTTAAAAAATCATTACATTCTTACCAAATCTTTTAAATTCTACTGGACTTTTTTTATGTGAAAAAGTCTTGAAATCCCAATTGAATACACCTCTTTAAGATTTTATACTAATGATTTAACACAGTTTCTTAGAATGCTAGTTTTATGAGTATGAGTATGTGCAATTGTGATTTGATCTTGATCAACATGCTCAAAGTTGCCTGTTCTAAAATTTACTATTATCCACTGAAACTGAAATCATAATTGTTGCATATAACGTCATTGCTTTGGTTATAAATATGTTTATACTTATTGTACATGCATAATCTTGGCAGATGCCAGAAATACTTCTCCAGGATACACTTAGATGTCTGGTTAACGTGGTTAATTCAGAAACTTCTGCACTAGCTGCAACTGCAATGCAAGCACTGGGTCATATAGGACTACGTATTTCATTACCCCCACTTCATTCTAATTCAGGTAAATTCAAGTTTAAAAATCTGATGAACTTGTTTTGATTTTATTTGTTGAGCTATCATAAGGGTGTCTGGTTAACTCTGCAGATGGAATTCTAATTATGTTATCTGATAAATTGAACAAGCTTCTCTTGGATCATGATATGAAAGCAATACAGAAGATTGTTATATCTATTGGACATATATGTGTAAAAGAAACATCATCTACTCAGCTTGATATGGCACTAAATTTGATTTTCAGTCTCTGTCGATCTAAGGTATTACATTTTTTCCCCTTGTTTTTTTATATGATGTGCTTATTTTGGGCGACTCGTGTTGGATTGATGTTACTTTGATGCTCCTTTTTTTGTTTTCTTTCTCTAATTTTTGCTCTATTGTTTTTTTCCTTTTATGTTGTGGAAAAGTTAGATTTTGGTTTCTGGGATGCCTTAATCTTGATTGCAAACAGTTTGATGTTATTTTCTTCTTTTTCTTTTTGAGCTAAAAGGAACACTAATAGTATTTTGTCCATTATAAGTTGCAGCCGTTAAAAAGTGTTACATTGGTTTAACTAAATTTTCAGGTTGAGGATATTCTCTTTGCTGCAGGGGAGGCCCTTTCTTTTTTGTGGGGTGGTGTTCCTTTCAATGCTGATATTATTCTTCAGACAAACTATACTTCACTGTCAATGGCTTCAAATTTTTTGATGGGAGATTTGACTTCTGTGGCTAAGCAGAATTCTAATGAACAAAGTGAATATAGTGGAGATTATCATGCTAATGTGAGAGATGCAATTACCAAAAAGCTCTTTGATGTTCTTTTGTATAGTAGCAGGAAAGAAGAGAGATGTGCTGGAACTGTTTGGCTTGTTTCACTTATAAAGTACTGCAGCCATCATCCTACTATTCAGCAAATGCTTCCAGAAATTCAGGTTTTTCATTAACAAAACAAATTTTCTATTTTTTTTCTTCCTATCTCTATAGTAACCTGTGAAACTTCACTTATAATATTGTATTGTTTTCGATGGTTATATGGGGAGAGATATAAATAGAGATTTGTTTTTCTTCAATTTAAAGATATCTCTGATGGTTACAGTTATATAGTTCTCCCCATATTTGGGTTTCCTGTGTATATTTAAAAAGGAAAAGGGAAATTCCAGAAAGCAGTTAGTGTGATATATGGATTGGAAGACAGCCCTTCGTTGTTGTAATTTTATTTTTGTTTTGTTCAAACTTGTTGAATATTGTTATGTCCTATGAGTTCTTTCAGAATTTTTTCTGGACTCCAGTTTATAACCTTTCATACCCAAGGAGGAGTCATGGTCTAACATAATATCATTACTGAAATTCCTTCAGTTTGCCTATTCTTTGGGTGCTAATAGTTTTTAATTTGGAAGTGCTTCCCTGTGTCAGATATTAAATGCATCCCATTTATCACAACTGGAGTAGTTTGATAGTTGATATTGGGTGTTTTTAATTTCAATTGGAAGTGGTTTTTTATTAGGCCAGTTGTTCTTCTTAAGACAAACTTTTGGTTACCTGAAGTGGATCTGTGGCTCTTTCTCTCATTTTGGAGGAAAAGCCTAACTCCTAATATCGAGATCATAGGGGTGTAATGTAAGGAAATGAGTTAATGTGGTTGTTGATGGATGCTGTCATGACTCATGAGAACGGGATCTCCTATGATACAAATGAAGGTTTGCATGTGAATACTGCAGATTAAACTGCTATTCCCCTGAAGTTTTCATTGTTAGTGTGGTGGTTTGAACATGGAAAGGTTTGTTATACAGCTTATATTTTTGGAGCTCACATGCTTGTTTTGGTCAGTGTATTGGGTTTAGAAACAGTTAACCGTCCTCTATCCTGTGGACCTAATAAATCAAAGTTATAACTGGTCAAACTTTATGTTTGTCCAGCCAGGCAACTGACAGAACTATGTGCAGTTTGCAAAATGACTTTAACTAGTTCTTACCTACATTTATTCCTCAATTAGAAGCTTTGTAATAATTAGGTTCTGACCTAGGTTTCCAAAAGTGAAATGCAGGGCATAATTCTATAGGACATGATGTCTGTTTTAATAAAGCTAACAGAGAATATGCTTATATAATTGTATGCTGGGCTGAGGTTCTTCCATGTTAGCATTCTAATAAATTGTTGTAATTGTTACGATGGAGCTTTTCTTGTTGTGAAACCACGACTTATCTTGTAACATGATATTCCTACAATTTGTTTTGGTTAATGGTTTGTTTAGTCTGAGAAAAATGGGTTACCTTTGGTTTAATTTCCAACTTTTAAATCCACGAGTTTTCGTCTTTGTATTTATTACTTTGCAGAAAAAAAGTCTTAAAAGTCAGGCACTAAAAAGATGGTTCATTTTTCAGGGACTAGAAACACCATTAACCCATTTATTTTGTTCTTGGCTGTGTCTATTTTTTTAGCAGAATCCTGTAACTTGTGATGTTGGATTTACAATTATAATGTAAATATGCAGGAGGCTTTTTCTCACCTTCTTGGTGAGCAAAATGAACTCACACAAGAGTTGGCTTCTCAAGGCATGAGTATTGTGTATGACATTGGTGATGAATCAATGAAAAAGAATTTGGTGAATGCACTTGTGATTACATTGACTGGGTCAGGGAAACGGAAAAGAGCTGTCAAAGTAAGTTGGTAGTAATCTAGTATTTTTTAAAAATTGTCTTATGTGGAATAAGGCTTGGTAATTTATTGTTTTTTGCTCCCTTTAATTTTTTGTTTGAATTACATTCCTGAAGTTTTTTTGTGCAGCTTGTTGAAGATACTGAAGTATTTATGGATGGAACTCTCGGTGAAAGTGCTAGTGGAGGAAAACTGAGCACTTATAAGGAGTTGTGTAACTTAGCAAATGAGATGGGACAACCGGACTTGATATATAAGTTCATGGATTTAGCAAATTATCAAGCTTCTCTGAATTCAAAGAGGGGTGCTGCTTTTGGCTTTTCTAAAATAGCAAAACAATCAGGGGATATTCTTAAGCCATATTTACGTTCTTTAATTCCAAGGCTTGTACGCTACCAATATGATCCTGACAAAAATGTGCAGGTAAGTTCCATTTATAATCTGGTAAGCGTGGTATTCAATCTAATCCTTACCAAGAGATTTCCAGTTGAATCCAGAAAAGTTCTTTACCTAGTTTTAATCTATGATAGAACATTATAGGGCTATTATATAATTAATGTCATTGTCAAACTTCAATGTAGTTTTACCCTCTAAAATTTTCGGTTTGGTTCTCTATTGTGTTACGTGTAAAATTTTTCCTTTTTTTGTGCAGCTTTTCCAACCTTTTTCAGTAAAAAAAACTCATTTTTCCTTAGAATGCAATGTTATGCATGATATCCAATGAGTATACAAATTCTTATTTTCAGGCACTTATTCGATTTGGCTTTTGCATTTTTTTCTGTCCAGGATGCAATGGTACATATATGGAAGTCACTTGTGGATGATTCAAAGAAAACCATTGATGAAAATTTAGATATTATAATTGGAGATTTACTGGAACAATGTGGATCCAGGCTTTGGCGGTCGCGCGAGGCATCATGTCTTGCCCTTACAGACATTATTCAAGGACGAAAATTTTATGAGGTCATTAAGATTATTTATATTTTTCTTGAGTTTTAAAAGTGTGCTTAGAGTTGTCATTGATCAATTCTAACACTGTTTCTTTTCATTCTGTATATAAAGAGAATCCTTGTTTTCGTTTGTACATTTTATCAATACAAAAGTTGCCTTTTGAGATCCTCTTCTCTCTCACTCTCTCTCTCTCTCTCTCCTCTAATACTTGGCAACAAAAACCTAAGTAACTACTGTTATGGTGAGTCATCATCTGGAAAAAGCAGGGCAAATTTTGCCATTGTGGGTTTTGTGATGTTTGTCAATGGAGAATAGTACTAGTTATTCTGGTCTTCTGTTTTTCCTTCCTACTTTTGTTGTGTTGTTTACTTGGCTTTACTCTGGTGTCAAAATATGGTTAATAAGTTTAAGTATTTTTTATTTGAAGAGATAAGAGAGCTATTTATATTTGGTGTGCTATTCCCTTTCATGAAAACTAGTGGGTGATTTGTAGTGTATTGTGCTGTTGAAAGATGTGAGTGATTTATAACGTGTTGGGCTGTTGAAGTGTGTGAGTATACTTTTAGCATTTGGGTAATTTACTTCCATTTTTTTAATTTTAAAATATAATTAAAGATAAAATGGAAATATGAAATGTGTACACCAAAGAGGAGAATCCCCTTTATATGTCATCATAGATTAAGAAAATAAAATTAATTATGGTGGTTAGATTTAAAAATAGTGGGTGATCTGTAGTATATTGTGTTGTGCTTTATAAAGTGTGTGTGGGTAGTTTATTGCCATTTTTTCAATTTTAAAATATAATTAAGGATAAAATAGGAATATGAAATGTGTGCATCAAAGCGGAGATTCCTCATTTGATATTGTTATAGATGAATGCCTTTATTGGGTATTTACTAAAATAAGTAATTTTTATTAGTTGAAAAGTGATTCATTGAATTATGAGTTGGGTCATTAAATATAACTTTCACTTAAATAAAATAATTTTTTTGGCATTATTAATGAAAACTAACCAATTTAACTACTTTTTTATTCTTCATGAATTATATATTTGTTTCTTATATATAGGACCTGAGGTAATAATTTTGGATCCATTGGATATCCATCCATTTTGATCCGTTAAAAAATTATTTAAAAAATCTAATTCATCCATGTTTCATTTGATAAATTTATCTAATCCATTAATTTTATCATCGCTATCTACAGTTTGAGCACTGGTTGATTTTGGTATTTCTAAAGCATATCAACAGGTCTTCATTCTTTCCCTTGTGCTTTTCTTTCATCCTTCACCTCCCACAGGTTGGGAAGCATTTAAAGAGATTATGGTCTGGAGCATTTCGTGCAATGGATGACATAAAGGAAACTGTCAGAAATTCTGGAGAAAAGTTATGCCGTGCTGTAACTTCCTTGACAACAAGGCTCTGTGATGTTTCTCTAACTGACAAGTCAGATGCGCACAAAGCAATGGATATTGTTTTACCCTTTTTGCTCGCAGAAGGTATACTAAGTAAAGTTGACAGTGTCCGCAAAGCATCGATTGGAGTCGTTATGAAGCTTACAAAGGTTAGGAATGTCTTGCTTTGCCTTAGCTTTACAACTTACTTCATACAATCACTTTGCTTTTTTGTTTTTTTAACTTTCTTCCACCCGATTGTAAATTTTGTATATTCACATCAGTTGTTTCTTCAAAAAAATTCAAACTTAGTAGGATTGTATATGTTTACTTGCTCTAGTGTGTATAGTGGAATATACCACAAGACTATTTAGACATTATTTTATTCTCATCAGATATGATGTTGGTTGTTCCTTTTTTCTGCTTTGTTCATTATTCCAATGACAATACTAATAATCTTACCGATGTTTTGTTTTTTTGGTACTACTTTCCAGGTTTATTTGTTTCAGGAGTATAACTTATCCTATTTTCTTGTACTTATATTTTCAAATTTCTTTTGCAAAAAACATAACTAAATAGAATACCAACTGTTGTAGAATTCATTTCCCAGTAAGCTTGATTGGTGCCAACCAGCACATATAATATGTTGCTAGTTTCATTCACAATTTTGGATATTTTTATTGTCTATTTTGGTGTTAGATTTTAGTTTATACTTTGTGAAGTTTCTGGTTTTCCTTTGACTTTGTTTATCTGAGTGTTGTGATTGTGTAAGAAGAATAATGATTGATTATTATGGAAGGATAACATAGTGCTATTATTCCATTAAGTTATGCTGCTGTTAAATATAAGCGTCTTATATTATTGTCTTATTTTAGCATGCTGGAACTGCAATTCGTCCACATATGTCTGATTTAGTGTGCTGCATGCTTGAAAGTTTATCAAGCCTAGAAGATCAATCACTCAATTATGTCGAGGTTAGATTGAATGGTATTTTCAATTCTTGCATGAGTTCACTTTTAACTTTTGTTTATTTATATGTTAACTTTTTATGTTTTTTGTTTTATTAGCTTCATGCAGCAAATGTAGGAATACAGTCCGAAAAGCTTGAAAGTTTGAGAATTTCCATAGCCAAAGGCTCTCCTATGTGGGAGACTTTAGATTCATGCATAAAAGTTGTTGATGCAGAATCATTGAACACATTGATCCCACGGCTTGCTCATTTAGTGCGATCTGGAGTGGGCCTCAATACTAGGTTTGTTATTATCTTATTATAACATCTAATGTATTTTCTTTTGCATTGTTTGCCTTGAGTCATTTCGTTATTATATTTCCGTTTGAAAATTTATGGAGCTTATGTTGATTCAAGGAGGGTGGGTTTAGTAGAAAAAGCATGTAGGATTAGTGACAATCAGTAGTTGGCTGATGTCCACTGTGTGTTATGCATTAATATATTGTCACCCTTATGATGCTGATGCTCGAGCTTTCTTGTTTTAGTGATTTTTTATATTCCTTTGCTTTTCCTCTTCCTTCTTGTTGGGAATATTCTGCCCTACAATGAGGCACAGTTGTCTTTCTTTACTACTGAAATTTTGTTTTATTATAAACAAGGAAAAAATAGAACAAATGAATTCGAACTTTATTATTTTTTAGAGGGAGCATTCTTGTTATTATTCTCTAAATTTGATATCGTGCATGGCCATAGGTATCCTTACTCCCTAGCATTGGTATTGTTGAAAGGATTAGTGCTAAAACAGGTAAAAGAGGATGGTGCCACTTTAGTACCATGTTGAGAAGAGAGAAATCAAGAAGGAATATATTGATTTTTTTCTTGTGTACACAGAGTATTATTGTTTATTATGAAGAAAATATACAATAATAAGGAACACAATAAATATTCAATAATGGGAAATATTTAGTAAGATATTTCTCTATGAAATCATATTATATCTTCTTATTTAATGTAATCGAATCATATATCTAATTCTCCCTCTCAAGTTTGAGCATATGTATCATATGAGAAAAGTTGGTTTTAAATGTCATCAATACAAGACCCCCTTAGTGACTTAGTAAACATGTAATTCAGTTGGTTGCTGAAGTTGTCAAAGTAATCAATGTCGGTAGATATTTCCTGGACATGACTTCTCTATGCCAAAGTGACAATCAATCTTCAATGTGAATCACCTTTTCAAATTATATCTTCAACACTCGTCCTCAAGTTGGAACATATATGAGTCAAGTTTGTTAAGAAATGTTAGAGGGCATGGTGATTAACAATACTCTGTCAAAAAAACATCAGCAGTAAACAATACTTGCCAGAAAACATCAAAGGTAAACAACAGTAGCTAGAAAAGTTGTCTGAGGATGGTACTCGCCAGAATAACCTTGGCGGTAAACAGTGCGGAACCTTTGCTGGGATGGCGGAGGTTCAAAGCTTGTAACTTTGGTTCAAATAATGGTTTTAAGGTTCCAAATGGCAAACCAAACACACTAGTACCAGCTTGTACAGCAAACTTCTGTAATACTCTGATATTTGGGAGTGTCAACCAATCATGTATACATGGTTCAAGATGCCTGAGTAATTTTTACTTCTCTCCTTGCAATCACATAATGTTTAGCACAATTGTAGCAGTGCTGATAATTATATGATTCTTATAAATGGAATGAATCTATATTTAAAATTTGGCTCTGATAGATGCACTTTTGTAATATTCATAATTTATTTTTCATTCTTAGTTATGCTTTCTGTGCTTGTGCAGGGTTGGTGTTGCCAATTTTATTACGTTGTTGCTTGAAAGTGTTGGTGTTGACATCAAGCCATATGCAAATATGCTGGTGAGATTGTTGTTTCCAGTTGTTAAGGAGGAAAGAAGTACTGCTGCAAAACGTGCCTTTGCAAGTGCCTGTGCGAAAATCTTAAAGTACACACCAGCCTCACAAGCACAAAAACTTATTGAAGAAACTGTGGCTTTGCATGCTGTTGACAAGAATTCTCAAATTGCATGTGCATTTCTCTTAAAGAGCTATTCATCTGTCGCAGCAGATGTTGTTGGTGGATATCATGCAGTTATTATTCCAGTTGTTTTCTTTTCAAGGTTATGAACATTCTCTTTTTTTCTCGTGGTTTTTTATTTTGATATTTTATAAAAAAACCAACATTATAACAAATCCAGAATCATAAATTTAAGCAGAAGCTTGTCATTGGCTGCCAGCCACTGTCCTTTAGAATTTTTGTTTGTTGTTCTTGGTGAGCGTTGGGTGTTTCCTTGTAAATTGGTCTTCTAGGAGTCATTATGAATCATGATGCTTATGTATGTAACAACTTCATTTGTCTGTTATATTGTGGAATTTGTAGGATTGGTTTTGTCCTTTTATTTTTACTATAATTTCTCTTGTACTAATTTCAAAGGATGCAATATGCTCTATGCTGTTGCATTCTCATCAATTTCAGAAATTATTGCATGTTCCATTGGAATAAAGAATCTTGAGAATGTATTTTGAAAATAGCAAACTGTAGGTTACTATAGAAGTTGGAATACTGTGTCGAGGTCGTTTATTATGGTTGTAGTGTCGTTTATGTTAGTAAATTATTATTATGGGAACACCAAGACAAAGTTCATTCAGTTATTGTGAAGGGCCAACTCTCCTAAAGTTATAAGTTTGGTGGAAGGCTGGGAATAATTTTATATATCTGACATAGCTCAAAGCACTGGCAAAGCAGATCTTGTCTCCAATTATAATTTAATTTTGGAGTATGTTCCCATCAGCCTCGTAAGGATTCATACTTGCTAAAAGCTTAAGCTCTTACGTTGTGGTTGATTATGGATTTTATATTTAACTCTCGAAAATCATGTATATATTGTTGTAGGCATTTGATTCTGAATTTTAAAGGTAGTTGAGGCAAATTGTGTTTATTGTATGAACCTCGTATAACAAACTAAGAACTTCATATTGAAAAATAAAAGTATTCTCATTTCACATGGACTAAAAATTGTCATGCAGATTTGAAGATGATAAAAATGTCTCTGGTCTATTTGAGGAACTATGGGAAGAATATACAAGTGGGGAACGAATCACTCTCCACTTATACTTAACAGAAATTGTTTCACTTATTTGTGAGGGCATGTCATCATCGTCATGGGCAAGTAAAAGAAAAGTTAGTCTTGCTTTGTTTTCTTCCTTTTCTATTATTCTCATATAACCTCATTCAGCTTGGTGATTTTATGATTTGTGTATAGATGTTCACTTTTTTATCCTGCTGTCACCTGCAGTCTGCACTGGCTATATGTAGGCTTAGTGAAGTTTTGGGTGAATCTCTTTCTTCTCACCATAAGGATTTGCTTCAGTCTCTCGTGAAGGAAATTCCTGGTCGCCTATGGGAGGTAAAATAATGAAGACTGCCACTTTTTTAAGTTTATATATTTGGCAGAAAAACTTATTATCAAATATCAATCATGGACGATTGCCTCAAGTTTAATGGCTTGTTTTTCTTACTACATATGGCAGGGTAAAGACGTGCTACTGCTAGCAGTAGGTGCTCTATGTACATCCTGCCATAAAGCAATTTTAGCTGAAGGTTCCTCCTCTTCCATTGCCATTCTGAATTTGGTATCATCTGCATGCACCAGAAAGGGGAAAAAGTATCGTGAAGCAGCACTTTCCTCTCTTGAACAGGTTAGTAATTTATTTATAGTGGGTGCTGGTTACTAATTTTGGGAAAGTTTTCTTCCTTGGGGTAAATATTGAATTAAGAACCAACAAAGCAATATAAGCAATATCAAATATTCAAGAAAAATATAAATTATAATAAAAAAATGGATAAAAGTCACAACTCAATGCACAATAAGTTACGAACCAAACGTGTTAGGAACTACTAAATTCTAAAAGCATACAGAATGGTGACACTCCAAATTGTAGTAATGAGTTTGATGGCAGAAATTGAGAAGTCAAGCTTTAGGTAAAGTCTACAGAATCTCAAATCGTCTTGTTATGCTACCATGCTTTTGTATTCCACATTTAAAATATTGAAATTAAACGGCACCCATGAAACCATCAAAACACAAAGCCATCTGCTCTGGATCACTTAGTTTTTCTGTCCCCTGATTATCTCTAATTACTATTGAGAATTAATTAGAAAGATAAAAATTAAAAGAAATAACTGAGAGCAAAATATATTTGGCTGTGCCAGTCTTATTTTAATTTGTAGTCATTGGATGAGAAAATTAGAGTCGCAGCCTGGTTCTAATGGGTTCATGGGCCTTCCTTAGACTGGCTTATTTTCCCCCCAATGATTCATAAAAATCCCAAAGTAATTAAAAAAAATAGCAAAATGCCATTAAAAGCACTACAGATTGAGTGAAGCACAACGTTTCATATAATAACACACTGAAAATAACATCATAAAGTGCGTACTAAAATGTTGATTAATGACCAAAATATGCTCTAGAATTTTATCCTGTTCTCATTCATTTTTATTTTCTGAAAAGTCTTTGGATGAGATGAAGCAGAACTTTGATTTCAAGGGTCCTAGCCCATTTACTTTTTCAGGTCAAATGGAGTGAGTGACCTGTAGGCCTGCCTGGCCTCTTTTGACACTGCTTCTATCTATACAAGGAGTAATGGAACTTCTGAGACATAACATTAATCCCCAAGCACTTGGGGAACCCATCCCCTTAAAAGCTAGCTGTTAAAGGGAGATACCAAGCACTTGATATTCCATCAAGTATCCCATACTATTCAATTTGAGACTTAGCCTTTCACCAGTCATAACCCTTTATAGGTAGTCCTTTTCGAGGTGCTGATAATCAATTGAGACCAACGATAAGCACCTAAGTACTTCACAAACTCACCCCCTAAAAGCTAGATGTTAAGGGGGGAAAACCTAACACTTGAATACTTCATCAAGCGTCTTATACTACTTGATGTGAGGCTTAGACTCCCACAATAACCAAGTTCCTATAAAGTTGAAATCATATATATGAACCTTTTACTCAACAGTTTAAGCATAACATAGTAGGTAATCTGAGGATCTATTATTCACTTCTAGTTTGATTAAATTATAAGTATAGGGCAACAACAGACCAGATAAGAAAATTTCTAGTAAAGCTCTTAGGATATCTATTTTAAGTGTACCTCTTTTTATTAGCTCATAAAATTGACATTACATGTTTCCTTGACTGGTGATAAGAACAATAGTAAATTCAGCAATTTTTCATATTTAGTTGCTTTATTTTTTGTATGCTTCCAGGTTATAAAAGCCTTCGGCGATCCAGAGTTCTTTAATATGGTCTTTCCCTTGTTGTTTGATCTATGCAATTCAGAGCCCCTGAAGTCTGGGCAAGCACCTTTGGTCAGTAATCCTGCTGAATCAGGTTATGACAAATTCTGGATCTTCATTTATATCTTGCAACAGATTTTGTTCCTTATAGGAGACTGTGTATGACCATCAATGAATCATTTAATGCAGTTCTTGAGGTTAAGTTTCTCATGCCAAGTTGGTTTAGTTTGATGCTGATCAAACAAATAGTTAAGAGTGTTGTTTCTTGTAGATATTGAATTGATTTTTTTTCCGAGATTCTTCATTTAGGGGTCATTTGGTCTCATTGTTTTTAACTTTCAAAAGTTTGTGTAGGAAATAGCGAAAATATTTTTATTTCCATTTTTGCTTTCACTCTTTCCTATACAGCCTTCTGAAAATAGGAAACAAAGTGAAAATAGAAAACGTTTTATAACTTCACCCTATTTAGAAACTTGATGAAATGGACGATTCTCCTTGTTACTGTTACTGTTCAATGGTTATTCAAATGACCAGCCACTTAAATCATTTGAGTTTTCGTTGTTACAATTTTCTTAGTGCTACTGACTGCAACCATTTTAACCTTTTTTTTTCAGAGTTGGACAGTGTTGAAGAGATTTCTATTCCATATAACAAAATTGTTGACTGTTTAACCTCTTGTATCCATGTGGCACATATAAATGATATTCTTGAGAAGCAAAAGAGCTTAATGCACATGTATACCGCATTACTGTTGCCTGAACATAAATGGAGTGGTATTCTTTATACTTCATTTTTTTTCATTTTTCAAAGTCCCTTCCATTTTTCTATTAATCTTTATTAAGAAAGTCATCGTTGTGCAGTCAAAACTACAGCCTTTTTATCCATCAAAGAACTTTGCTCAAGACTCCACAGTGCTGTAATAGACTCCCAGGGAAATCACGAACTTGCTGGTGCAACTTCTTTTGTCCAGGAGGTAATTGAGGCTTACTCTCAGTTGGACTTGTAGTAACTTCAATTCTTGAATGATCTAAAATCAACTTTATTCTTTTTCAGATATTTCACTCTCTGTCACCAAAAATATTACATTGCATAAGCACAATAAAAATTGCACAGGTACGTCACTGTCTTATTTGGTTGAACATTGTTCATGAGTTAGATTCTCCTGCCCTATAAACTAAAAATCCCTGGGGGTAATCAGCATTTTTTTGGAAGTAATTTTCAATAGACAACACAATTAATTATAATGACATGAGTTGCAGGTGCAATTTAAATTGGAAATCATGAATATTTTCATTGCATTCCTTTAAACATTTGATGAACATAATTTATGAAATGTTTACTGAAACCAGTTCCAAAATATTGTGTAAAGAAACTGAGAGAGAAAAGAAAGGTAGCATAGAAGAGAAAAGGAAAGAGAATATGCGGATGAACAGTGTCTTATTGCTTATCCAGTGAACGAAGGTTTACTTTAGCCTGTAGACACTATAGAAATAAGCATTAGACGCTAAACAGACAAACTGACAGCCTGTAGACGCTATAGAAATAAGCATTAGATGCTAAACAGACAAACTGATAGCCCTCCTTAAACTAATGGTTGGATTTGAAACTACCATTAGTTTATCCTGAAAAGAGTGAAAACAAGAAGCTGATAAAGGCTTGGTTAGAATGTCTGCGTTTTTTATGGTGCTTGGAACGTGAATAAGACGAAGCTGGCGTTACTGTATTGAATCGCGAACAAAGTGAAGATCCAAATCAAAGTGTTTGGTCTTGGAGTAAATGATTGGATTCGCAGCAAGAAGCACATGGCCAAGATTATCAAAATATAAGGGTGGAATTTGCACCTTTATACTTAACTCATGAAGAAGATTACATGCCCACTTTGGTATTCAGCTTCAATTGTGCTACGAGAGACTACTTTCTATTTGTTGGATGCCCAAGCAATAGGATTTTTTCCAAGAAAAATAGTATAACCTGTGGTAGACTTTCTATCACCAGGATCAGAACCCTAGTCTGCATCTGCAAATGCAGTGATATTGAGTTGAGAGGACTTTCGAAGAAGAAAGCCATGAGTTTGAGTTCCTGCAACGTATTGGAGGATCCTCTTGACAACTTTCTAGTGATGTTGTGTGAAAGCATGAATTGACAAACCTTGTTAACGCTGTATGACAATTCCAGATGTGTGATGAGAATATACTAAAGAGATTCAACAATGGAGCGATATAGGGAAGCATCATCAACCGCAGTCATACCATCATGAGTTAAGTGAGTGGACGGAAGCATTGGTTTTGGTTGAGACTTCGAGTGTAGCATTTCAGATTTGGTTAAAAGATCTGTGATGTATTTATGTCGAGATAAATGCAGAGAACCATCAGGTGTCCACGAAGCTTCAACACCAAGAAAATAGTGGAGCTTGCCGAGATCCTTCAAACGAAAATGTTGCTATAGATATTGAATGAGAGATGTGATAGCTACAGAGGAGCTTCCTGTGATAGTTATATCATTAACATAAATGAGAACAAATAAAGTAATATTATCTTGAAATTTAATGAATAATGATGTATCAGATATAGTGGAAGAAAAACCAAAAGATAAAGGAGTTGTACTTAGCTTCTGGAACCACCACGAACGTGGAGCTTGTTTAAACCATAGATTGCTTTATTAAATTTCAAACCAGATGAGGATTGGCATCTTCAAAGCCAGGTGGTTGAATTGAATCATGAAGACATTTTCTTGAAGATCACCATAAATAAACGATTTTTTTACATCTATTTGATTAATAGACCAATTATATGATAAAGTGAGTTAAATGAACAGTGTATTAACCAGTGAAGGTTTACAGAGTATATATAGCCTGTAGACGCTATAGAAATAGGCCTTAGAGTCTCAGTTGTATTCAAAACATTTTTTTGGGAGGGTTGAGGGGTAAAATTGCTCATGACTCTGTAACATGCGTCAGTTCCCGTGTAGTACAACTTAAAAGGTGGTTGTGCACCAGAGATGTGAATAAAGCCCAGTGATATATTTTATTTTCACCCCAATCTTTAATACTAACTAAACGCAACAGATACGATGTGTTGAGAAATTTACTGCAGCATACTTTACATTTGGTTGCCTTATATATTCGGCAAAAGTAGACTCGGAAATAGAAATGATGCCAAAATTATTTTATTAGGAAATATTTTGAATTTAAAAATCTAACGAACAAAACTGACAGAATACCCGAAATTTAGGGACTAGATTTGTAACTTTTTGTGTGTTTGCTGAATGGAGATTCTTGTGCCCAAAATCAGGTTCATATTTCAGCTTCAGAATGTCTTCTGGAAATCATGAAACTTTCCATGGACGTCCCGTTAGCTGGCGACGTCAATGAAGGATTCAAGGATGAGCTGCTTCATCAGTACGAGATAGAGAAGAACGAAGGTGCAAAGTCAATATTAAGAAAATGTGTCAACATTCTTCAAGACTGGAAACAATAAATTGTACGAGCTATGGCCTTAATCCTTCTTTACAATCTTTTCAGATGATCCTGCTTCCTCTTCATTGTTTGGTGTAGTGAATTAGTACTTTTATACTTCTATTTAGTCTTAAGGATTTACAATTTTTTAAGAAAATTATTTTTATACAAATTATTATGACAATAGGTTTTCAATTAAAAAGAGTTTACTCGATTATGTATTTGGGGAAAATGTTAATAAGAAGGATGTTAGTAACATAGTATTATGATTATAGTTTCTAGATAAATTAAAACTCTTAAAGCAACATATAAGATGAGGAGAAGAACATATATTGTTTTGTCTATTGATCTCTAAAACAAATTGAGTGTAATTTGGTAACTTGTGTCTAGCTTTAATATACAAGTTATTAAAATAAATTTGTGATTTTAACTAAAAATAAGATGGTACTTATAATATTATGCACAGTTGTCCCACTATTAATGGTAAGATTTCTTTTTGACAATTTAAAAGAACATTATGGTGATAAAAATAAAACATTGATAAGAAAATCTTAACGCGGTACTTAAACATCCTGAATTATGAGCACTCTTACAATTTTTCTTCCTGCACCCTTATATTTTGAAATACCAAAATCATCCTTAACGGTTTTGGGTACGTTTGGAATAGGGTGTTAAGGTGTTGAAATTTAAAAGATAAAATTATTATCAAATATCTTTTTGACTTTTGGAATGATAAATTCGGAATTCATAAAATGTTTTCTGGTAAACAACCAATTATAACATTTGTGCAATTTAGTCCTCATATTTTTTTAAAAATTAAAATAGTCCTCCAGTGTTTAGAAAAAAAAAACCTCATCTTCTTGACAATAGCAAAACGCAATGCTCAATCCTCTTAACCCAATTTTACAAAAAACAGAAGGGAAATGCTTTCTACACCCAATCATTTTTAACCTGCATCCAACATATTTTTTTTAATTTTAAAAAATACCCTTAATTCTAGAAATAAAAATCTAAAATTGAAAATAATATATTCCAAAAAAATAAATCTGAAAGTGATTATTTAGTTTTGGAAATAAAAATCCGAAAACAAAAATTACAATTCTATTTCGGAAAAAAAATTCAGAATTAAAAAATAATACATTCTGGAAAAAAAACCAGAAAATAAATTATTATGTTTCGGAAATGAAAATTCAGAAACAAAATGAAAACCCATTCTGGATAAAAAAATCCATAATATAAAATTTCGTTAAAAAAAAATCCAAAACATATTTTGGAAATTTTTTTTAAGACAGTCTTTTTCACTGGAATCGGGTGCGGTGATAAGGTGCGAAAGCAATTGACAAACCTGAACTCTTCTTTCAAGAGATTGGACCGAAAGTTTCATATCCTCTTTCCTCAATTGGCAACTTAAAATCAAAACAATACTAAATAAACTTTCTAAAAATTATTCTCCAATCGTTCTCTTTCCTTACTGCAATGGAATCAATGAAATCGTTGCAAGGCAAAATGACAAAACCCTTAAAAATATGTCAAAATCTTGAATCTTCCACGACCACAAATCACTTGCAAGGCGACTATTATACCCTGGTTCAACACTAGCACAAGACACAAAAGAGAACCTAATTGGATGAAGGACTTTGTAGTAGGATAATCCAAAGACAATTTTATTGGTATGTTCTGTTATGTTTTATTTTATTAATGTTTACTGCCATGCGATGTTTTCTTTCAAGTTTGTAAAGCCACACAACTCACTTATACCTTTTTAAAAGGGACTATCAGTTAAAAAGGGAGAGAAAAATTTGGTAATCCTAGTTTTAGTAACTGTTGCAGCAAAGTCTAACAACAACTCAGAGTATTACAATTACTGCACATGATTTCACCGGTAATGGATTTTTGAGGTGTGGGTTTTTGGACATGTGGAGAGAAGAGCGTTTAGGTTTTTGAGAAGTTGGGTTAAGAGAGTTTTGTTTCAGTTAGAAAAAAGATAAAGTTTTGATATGTCACATCTCACCATTTAACGTAGTTGGAGGCAACTCAACGAATTGCATCACTTCAAATAACTTTAGGAATTTTATTTTTTTTAATGTGGGATTAAATTTAATCAAAGCCTCTTGGGACAAAAAGTTGTTTAAAAAAACACATAAGTTGTGTTTGGTTATGTTGACTTCTGTGTATTTTGTTTTACACTGAAGTCAGTGACGATTTCAGTTTTTTTTTTTTAATTTTCATAAAGTTATACTTTTTTATTTTAAAGCAAAAAAAATGTGTAATAAATTTGTGATGACATAGATTATATATATATATTGTGTTGTTTTACATATTTAAACGTGGCATAAAAAAATAAAATGTAGGTTCTAAAATAAAAATATTCTAAATTAAAACATAAAATGCATACCGCACAAACATTTTTTTACTGCAAAAACATATATTAAATTTAGTTCATTAAAATAAAGATGATATAATAAAAAGATAAAGATAATGTTATTAAATAAATATTACAAAACAATATTTTATTATCTAAATGGATTCCATATGGAAATCAAGTATGAAATTTGATGTTACATAACTATACCAATAATTCCCATTTTAAACAGGTGAAATTGGACTAACTTGAGGACAATAATGTTTGTGTAGTATGTATTTTATTTTACACAACCTACAATTTTTTTATGACACATTTAAATATGTAAAACAACATAATATTTATAATTTATGCTAACACAATTTTTTTTACACAATTTTTTTGTTTTAAAACTAAAAAATTAATTTTATGAAAAAAATATAAAAAGTTGAATTGAAGTAGTCACATGTTATAACTTCTGTGGAAAAAAAACGCAAATAAATCATTATAGTCATGTATGACTTATGTATATATTTTTTATATTAAAGTTGTCGTATCTCTAAAGACTTTATCTTTTTTAAAAAAAACAAACTTAACAACATACTTACCTTAATCAAAATAGTGTTTAATGAACATGATTTTCTCATACAATTTTTTAAAACGAAATTCGTTAATATAATCTTTTCAAACAATTGAAAGTGATACAGTGTAACACGATTTACTTATTTCTTAATATTTTAAAATCTCTCATTCTCATATTCTTCACACAACTTACCTATTTCTTAATATTTTTCAAATCTCTCGATTATCGTAAAATCAGTGCAAACTTACATCATTTTAATAAAATTTAATAAAATTTTCTCTTAACTAAATATTAACATTTCACCAAATACTTTTATATTGGAATTTTTTTTTTGATATAGTTTTTCTTCTTTAGTTTTTTAGCTTTTAGTAGTTTATATTATTTTGTTTACAGTAGTTTATTATATGAGGGACATTTTCAACATTTGGTTCGGATAAGAAATGAAATTGAGAGGAAAATGACGGAAAAAAGTTAACAACAAATATTTGGCTTGGATAAGAAATGAAATTAAGAGAAAAAGGATGGGAATTTTTTTTACTGTTGCTTAGATTGATAAAATAAAAAATACATATTTTTGTTTTTTTATGATTAGTTTTTTTTATTTGTTTGATTGTATGGATAAATAAAGGAAATAAAATGAAATTGAGAAGAAGAAAAAAAAGTGGAAAAAAATTAAATAACTTTTAATATTATTTTATGTTGTTTAGATTGATAAAATAAATATTTTTTATCATTAGTATTTTTATTTGTTTGATTGTATGGAGAAGGGAAGGACAAGAAAGCCTAATAATCAAAAGTATAATCTTATGTAAGAAAGTTAAGAGAGAGAAAAAAATTATCTTTTTAAATTGTGTATTTTAATTTAAGATATAAGAATAAATATATTTAAATTTATGAATAATAAATTTAATTATGATAAATTTTAAATATTAAAATAAATAAGTATACATTTTCTTTGTGAAATTCATTCATAGCTAAACATAAATGAAATTATTTTAAGTAATTTTTTTCTTGAAATTAAGACTAAGTAATTTATTAAAATCATTATACCAAAAATTATATAGACACCTTTTTAAACAACTGAAATGATTAGAAATTAAAAAGCAATAATCATAGTGAGTGAGGTTGCGTTTCTCCGTTCTCAGTGAAGTCTTCACCTTCAAGAAGAAGACGAAGAATAACAAGAAAGAAGGGTTTGCAGTGCAAGCATGGATGAAGCTGAATTTCAACGCCTTCTCCAACTCTTCCCCGTTGTTCGTTCTCGCGATTACTCTGTACCTTTCTCCCTCTCTCACCCTCTCTCTGTTTAGGGTTTACAATTTTATGCCTTCTCCTTGATTTTTTTTGTTTTATCTCTATTACTCTGCATTAACAATCTGGCTTCTCTGCGGGTTAAAGTTTCGATCTTTCAGAGACCCATGTTGTGATTTTCGCAATTCACGTAATGCTTCCCTCTAATACAATCAAATCCTTTTTGGCTTTGACGTTGGTTTAAGGTGGTAGTGCAGATTGATGTATTGTAGTGTCTCAATTCTTGAGGAAATTTAAGGTGAAAGGTTTAGGTTACCAATACCATAAGTTATGAGAAGGGTTTAGTATGAGATCTTGATAAGGTTCAGGAATGAATTGGGTGGATTTTATAAGTAAGAAATATGTGGTTTCAGTTGTAGTGGTGAAATTCGGTAATTTAATTATATTCTAATTGAGTTGAAATAAATTTTTAGGGAAGATGTAGTCAGTTTTACCTTGGGGTTGAAGCCAGAGGCATTGGTAGGAGGTGCGAGCAATGAGCGTAAGACTATCGATTTTTTGCAGATCTATGGTGCATTTCATTGAAATGGATTGATTTTATGTTTAAGGATATTTTCATCTCCTTGGAGTTTTCGTGGGACTAGGCTATATTCAATTCATGGATTCTACCTGTGTCCCTTCTCATGTTTTTTTAAGGAATCATCTGTTCTAAATACTTTCAAGTTTCATTGTTGTGTTCTTTTTTTCTATTGTTATTATTTAGTCTTTTAGGAGGATAGCTCATCCTCCTTCCTTTTTGTGTTCTTTCTCTTTTTCATTTTATGATACTTGTTTTACAGAAACAATTTGAACTTCATCGAAACAATTTGAACACACTGAAAAACTAAAGTCTTCTCTTGCTTGTTACGGTTTGAAGGTTCAGTTAAATTTACTTATTTTGTTCTGTGTTGGTTGATGAATGGGAAATGCTAGGATGATGTTAACGCACATGCTAGTTGGCCTATTTTAGAGACAAAACCTTGACCTTTCTCCTTCTATATCTGTGCCTCCTTTGTGCGATGTTTGAATTATGAAGATTGCCTTACAGTTGCTAGGATTTTCCCAGGAAGTTGTCAATATCAATTAATGTTATCTCATCTTATTCTTATTTTTTATTTGATACAAGATTGGAATAATTTCCCATTTTTGTCCACTTACATATGTAGTGTGCACAATGCTGACGTTTTATTTTATATGAATCAATTGGTTTTCTCTACCTTAAATGCCTTTATCCCTTTGAATGGCATTATTTTCTGAAATTGAGATACTGATTCAGCGTACTCTCAAACTATATATGATCCAAATTTCAAAATTTTTGTTTCTTAGCTTAAATAATTTACGAATTATATCTGTGAATGCATTCAAGTACCAAATTGATAACAGATAAATTTCAGGTAGAAGCAGCGTCATCCAGACAAATTCCATCTGGGCTACCACAGGATGAGGTGGTAATGCTGAACCTGTTTATATGCATTTATGTTTGCATATACGTCATGCATGTTAGCTAACAAATTTGTATCTGTAGCTAAAGCAATGGCAAGATGCATGGGATGAAAGGGGAAATAAGGATTCTGAGAAGCAAGGAATTAATCAACATGGTACCACTATCTTTGGGACGTTTTTATCAACTTCAGTTTTCTAGAAAGCACATCAACATCCATGAGTTACAGGGCAATAGAATTATTTATTTTGGTTATAACTTGTAGGAAACAGAATTATGATTTTTAAATATTAATGCATGTTATTCTTGCGTGAATTCTTCAAATCTACAGATTTTTGGAGCAAGCTGAAGACGGAGGCTACTAGGAAGGTACACTAAAATTCACCTGTTATTATATGCATAGAAATTTGTTTCAGAATTAGCATCATAGCACATAATCAGAAATTTGTTTGCACCCTAAATTCTTAAAAAGTTTGAAGCTGGAATATGTGAATAGTGAAGTTTTAATAGGAAGTAATGGCATGTCTTAGATGTATACATAGTTTAACCTACCCTTCCATAAGAGGAGTTTGACATATGAAGGGATGCATTGGTCTTTATTTGTGTCAGTTGCTTATCATTTTCTTGATTAAACCCAAAATTTCCATTTTCCATAATATTATTATTATTATTATTTGTAGTCCCATATGGTATGTCAATAAATCAGTTGTTTTGCATCATTGCCTCCTTCCCTTGTGGCAACACTAACCTAGTTTACTTGATTTGCCCAGTTGAAATTTTCATTTAATAATGAACCTTTATTTTGTCAAGAATTTTTTTGGGTACTTTACTTTGTAAAGATAAGGATAGAATAGAAGCATTCCAATGTAATGGGATTTTGACTTTTTGGTTATAGGAAAGAAACATTCATATTATTATTTCTGTTACTCTCCGGCGACTTCTCTTTTTCGTAAACCTGTTTTAGAGAAACTATAACTCTTAAACTATTTCAAGAGAGAAGGGAGTTATGTCATAGTATTTCTGCTTTAAGTCTGAAATTTGTTGGTGACGTTATTCAGAATCCATCATATGCTTTGAATGAGACTCAACTCATTGATTTAATGTTCCAACAGATGGGTGCAGAAGAAGCAGAGAGATTTTGCAAGGCATTCCGACAAGTCCATAAGAAACTAGTATGTTCCAATTATGTTTCATTTAGCTCATTGTTCCATGAAAAATACTACGAAAGATATATTTTATACAAGTTGACAGTAAAAAACCATAGATTTTCTCCCTGAAATTACAGAAAATGAAAAAAGGGGAAAGAAACTTAAAATGTTGCTTCTAATTCAATAAATAGAAACTGGGTTTCCTTAGTAGTATTGCATTTGATGAAAAAAATTGTTGTTTGATTTTTACGTTTTCCATTATATTTTATTTTTTAGGTGAATGAAGAGTTGAGTTTAGATGCTGCACGAAGCTTCTTAAAATCATCCTAGAGTTCCAAACAATTGTCCATGCTTTCGACTTTTTCTTGTGATTCAACAATCCGCCATTGTAATTCTTTTGTACTGTATCAAAATATTTTATAAACTTCATATCTTTGACATTTTTATTTTTATCTGTAGTTATTTATTTCTTTTGTAATATTAAGAACTAATATTCTCCCCCGCCTCTTTTTTCTTCATTTCAATTGTTTGAACTTCGTTTTTATGTGTAACTGCAAACAGAAAAGAAAAGTATATCCAACAAAACTGATACATCACAAAAGAGAAATATCTCTTCCGGTAAAATCTGATTAAATCATAAATTGTTTTGAATAAATTTCATAAAAAATAGTTGTTTTTGAAAGTGATTGTAATGTTTGCAAACAGATCTGAATAGTTTCTTTTAAATCAAGAACAGAAGGGTTGTATCATGCAAAGTGACGAGTAAGAACCAGATAGATTTGCGTAACTAAGATTCTGTAATATCACTTTTAAGTATTTTGTTTCAATGCTGGAGTCTTATAAAGTTTTGTTTTATATTGTTTTTATTTGTATTATAATTTTTTACGCCTTAAAAATATTTATTTAATAAAATGTTATTTTCTATTTTTAAGATTCGGGAATTTTCTATAAGATTTTATTCTTAATTTTGAAATCTTTAATATTTATATAAGCAATATTCAACATTTTATTTATAATATTTAGATTTTAAATTGAATATCTTTTGTGAAATGAGATATTCTACTAGTAAACTGACACTACAGTAGCACACATGGTTAATTTCTGTTGAGAAATCCGGGTTCAAATCCCGGCTGCGGAATTCCCTTTTTGAATAAATATCTTTTATAGTAATTTCTAAAAGCATTCAATGAAAATGTAAAACTCATTTTATTACTTATCCTAATAAATTAACAAAAATACAAAACGAATTAATTACATATAATTTTAATCTAGTTTAAAATTTTTGAAAGCAAAAGTGAATATAAACTTTTATATTTGAGAGACGATGATACGAATCATTAATATCTAATATTAAACTTTACTTCAATAAAAAAAAATTGTACGACAAAAATAAATTCGAAGCCATTCCACCTTCACTATTTGTTTTCTCTTATTTGAATTGCAATAATAAATCTTTATAAAATTGTGTAACTTCATGAGACTTGGTACAAAATTAATTTTAATAAATTCAATAATATATTTGATTTTAATTTTTTTATGATTTTAAATTATTCTTTTTAATTATAAATTTATATTAATAACATCTTTTTAATAATTTTTTTTAAACGAGGTTTAAAAAATGGAAAATATCAAATTAAAAATCGACTAAAAATGTGTTTTATTTGTTCTTAGTGTACCGGTCGCTATCAAACAAGCATGTCACTTGGTCCTCGGTGACTGCCAATTGGGTTAGAACATATTTAAAGCAGATATAATAAATAGTAATTAAAGTAGTTGTAGAGAATCAACACATTTCATCAAATTCGAGTAAGGAAATCAGGAAACCTCCCTAAAAGTAAGATAATTCTGGTATTTGATAGTTTCGGTTCATCATTATCATAATAGAGGACCCATTTTATTTTTCAAGTTGAGTTTGTTGATAGATCTTTTGCTTAATTCTTATGGAATTAAAAATGTTCATTATTATCTGTGTAATAAAAAAGATTTAAGACTAAAAATCTATTCCAAGTTTTATTATAAAAAATCAATTAAAAAAATTATTTATTTTTTATTATAAATATTTGATTTATTAATTTATTACAATGTTTAATAAAATAAACTTTTATATTTCCATTGAATTTAAAAAAGTATTTCATTTTGATAAAAATGAGTTGAACCCGAATTTCAAAATCAAAATTTATCAGGTGTGCTATTGCGGATCATTTGATTAAAGTTCATGCCAATTCAAAGGGTAGTCTTTAACTTTGTTTTATAAGTTTTAAGTGAAAATAGGAGATGGTAAGTATATTTACATGTACATTGTTGCTACATAATCCGCAGTAGCACACTTGGTTAAATTTCATTGCGTTGAAATCCGGGTTCAAATCCCGGCTGCGGAATTCTTTTTTTTTTTTTGGAAAAGACGATGTTACGAATCACTAATCTCTAATATTAAACTTTAAGGCATTTCACCTTCACCATTTTTTTTCTCTTATTTGAATTGCAATAATAGATCTTTATAACATTGTGTAGCTTCATAAACTTCTAAGACTGGGTTCAAAATTCTTCATCTCTTCCTCATCATTATATTTTTCTTGCTTTTAAAAATGGTACAAGCCTCCCAAAAAGTCCTTAATAAAGGTTATCATTTTTATTTATCTAATCAATTTAAATATTTAAATATTTAAATATCAATCCTTAAAAATCAATCACGTATTTGTTTAATTCTTATAAAACTGTCATTAATTTATAACTTTCATATCTAAAAGTATTTCATTTTAATTCTCCATTATATATACATGTTTTTAAGTTCTTAGTAAAGAACTAAAACCATACCATTTTAATGATGAATATATCTTATTTTATAACCCAGCCTAAAAGTTTAAAAATAGAAAATGGGTCTTCAAGAAGGTTAATCGTAATTAATCATTAATATTAAGTTTATTTATATTTAAATAGATTAAAATATACAATTAGAAATAATAAGTTTAAGTAAGATATTTGTGCAGATAAAAGAGAATGATTTATTTAAAAAGAGAGTGACAGTCAGTTATACATCATTTTTATTATATTCCATAATTTTATTTAAAGATATTAGTTGTAAGTTGTATGGATATATTAATAATATGTAACTTTTTTAAATTTGATACTTAGAAGATGTATATGTTCATATATTTGTTATTTTATTTTATATTTGTCTTCAATTTAAATTATTAAAACATTCTTGACATTCTATTTTAAAATTCATATAATTATTTTTTTTTTCATTCTTAGTAAGTATAAGATTTTAGTACATAAATTATATTATTATAACATGAAATTGAAAACCTTCCCACCTTCAACAGTTTATCTATCTTATTTAAATTAGATTATAAACCTTCGTAACACTCTCCAACTTAATAGCTTTATAAGGTTTATCACAAAAAAAAATGACTTGTTCAAAATTAATTTTAATTGTTTTGGTACATATTGAGAATGTCTAGTTACATTCTCAATATGGTTTCATATTGATCTTGGTAATATGCTTGCATGGAGGTACTTGCAAAAGGTGAATTGACACTCAAGTTAATCTTTGATATTTAATAGTTGAAGTAATAAATGCAATTAGAATATTTATTTTAACTTGGATATGATCAATTTATTTATATAGTCAAATTTGTCTCTTAACGTGTTGGGCTAGTTAGTATGAAAACCTTTATTAAATATTCGTATTAGTATGACATGTCAAATTATTTACGTTAAGCTTGATAGTTAGTTAGATGTAATTTTAGGGATCGAGACGTGTTCAGTAATGTGATCGTATCTCTACGTGTGATATATCTCGGTATATACAATACATTAATAAATTGATCGAGACAAGTTTGAATTTTATCTTATTTTAAATCAAATTTTTAATTATAAATGTATATTAATATATATTTTTTTTCAAAATTAAAAACTAAAAAGTAGAGGTTTTTTTAAAAAAAAATACCGATTTAAAAATCAACTAAAATTGAGATTGATCTTTAATTTCTTACACTGAAAAATATTTCTTTTTAGTATTAATGATATTATATATATATATATATATATATATTTTTTTTTTTTTTAAACTTACTAATGATGTACAAAGTAATTAATTAAACTAACATTTACAATCTTAATATTTATAATGTTTCTTTTGTAAATATATGTACATTGATACTTTTTAAATAAAGATATTAATACAAAAAATATTATTATGATTTTTTTCAATTAGTTATGTAAAAATAGAAAGAAATAGTACTAAAATAAATCTAAGAAAGTCATAAGAGACGTAAAGGGGTGTTAAATATCTCACACCGACTTGAGATAAAGATAATTCGTAATATATAAGTGGATGCAAATTTCACCTTACAAGCCAAATTTTTAAATTGAGTTAGATTTAAAGTCTACTTTTAAGATATATGTTAACCAAACCTCTATATCCTCAGTTATTTTGTGACAACTAATATAAGCTAAACATGAAATATATACATGCTTCAACTTGTGAGGTGCTACTTGATAATAAAATTGATATCAATTTGGACAAACATGGTCCGTCTTAGCATTTTCTTCTTTCTATTTCTTATAATGATGTTGTTGTGCCTACACCTAGATGATAAAATTGATACCAATTTGGAAAAACATATCCATTTAAGGATTTGTTTCCTTTTATTTATGATAATGATATTGTTGTGCCTACACTTTTTAGTGATATTGTTCCTTCACAGTTTCTGAAAGTGCATTGCCATCCAATACCCTTTCTATTGATTCTTCTAATCCCCTACATTTAACTGATATTGATGTCTTACAACACCAACATTCCACAACCTCCATTTGTTTGAGTTTTTACTCGTCTGAAACAACAACCTAGATACTTAAAGGCCTATCACACTACTTTATTCTCTTCAAAATGCTACCAGTCATTCTTCGGGTACTTAAATATCCTATTAAAGGTACTAAATATCCTATTAAAAAATATCTTTCTTATTATAATTTTTCATCTACATATTTTTCTTTTCATCCAAGAACCTAAATCTTTTAAAGAGACAATAAAACATGATTGTTGGAAAGAAGTTATGCAACATGAACTTTATGCTCTTGAGTCTAACGAAACTTGATAGTTGGTGCATTTGCCTCCTGGAAAGCATCATATTAGGTGTAAATGGGTTTTTAAAGCTAAACATAAGTATTTTGAGATTTTCTCTTCAGTGGTTAAAATTATCACCATTCGGTTTATTAAATCTTTAGCAAGTGCTAAGATGGATTCTTCATCAACTAGATTTGAATAACATCTTTCTTCATAACAATCTTGATGAAGAATTTTACATGACTCCTCCCACAGGTCTTAATATTTTCCATCCAACGCAACTTTGTAAACTTATAAATCTTTATATAGACTAAAGTAGACAAATAGACAATGGAACTCAATACTAACTCAAACTGTAATACAACCTGGTTATGTTGAAAGTGCAACTGATAATTTTTTATTTCTTCGCACACACAATCATTCTTTCATAACTATGTGGATATATGTTGATACCATTATGTTGGCTAGTAATAATCTATAGGAAATCCAACGTGTATCTTCATAACTCATTTAGTATCAAAGAACTTGGTACTCTTCACTATTTCTTGGGATTTGAAATAAGTTTTCCACCTTTTGGTATTATTCTCAACCAACAAAAATATTGTCTAGATATATATAATGGTTTATTGGCTTGCAAACCTACCACTTCTTCCATGGAACCATCATGTCTTCTCTCTAAAAGTGAAGGTTGGTTACTTTTGAATCAAGACAAATATAGAAGATTGATTGGGCGTTTGTTATACCTTACTCGCACTAGGATCTGATATCATCTTAAAAAGTAAACTTTAAGTCTAACCCAATCCTACAAAATTAGTTGCATTATTATTTGAAAAAAAAAATTATGTTTCTAACATTGAATTCTTATCAAATATAAGATTTTACTACATAAATTATTATATTAGAACATGAAATTCAAACCTTCCCACCTTCACCACTTATCTTATTTGAATTAAATTATAAATCTTCATAACACTCTCCTGCTTAATAATTTTATAAGACTTATCACTAATGAAAAATCATTTGAGTTCAAAATTATTTTTAATTGTTTTTGTATAGACCGGGAATGTCTTGTTTGTCTGCTTGCGTTTTCTTAGTCTGGTCTTGGTTTGGTCTCGATAGTCGACTTGCATGGAGGGTACCTACAAAAAGTCATTCAACGCTTTAGTCAGTCTTTAATATTTGGTAAAGTTGGAGTAATAAATGTTATTAGAATGTGTACTTTGGCTTGGTTGTGGTCAACTTATTTATAGAGTCAAATTGAAACTATAGAGTATTGGACATAATTAAAACAAATACCACTATTAAGTATTCGTATTAGTTTAACATGTCAAATTAATTACGTTAAGCTTGATCTGCAACGAGAGAACAATATAGATAAATGAGGAGAAGAAGCCATCAGCAAAAGAGGAAGAGATCTTTTACTATAACAAAATATATTATTTTTAACCACTTTGTATGATTCATAGTTAAGTTATCTGCATCACTGCAAAACTTCAAAGGGTAATCTTTAAATTAATTTTATAAAGTTCTAAGTAAAAATAGACATAAGTAAATATATTTTCATGAACATTATTAACATGTGATCCGCAGTAGCACACCTGGTTAATTTCATGAGTTGAAATCTGGGTTTGAATCCCAGCTGCGGAATATTAGAAAAACATTCAATGAAAATGTAAAACTCATTTTATTACTTATCCTAATAAATTATCAAAAATACAAAACGAATTAATTAAATATAATTTTAATTTAGTTTAAGATTTTTGAAACAAAAGTGACTATAAACTTTTATATTTGAGAGACGATGATACGAATCATTATTCTCTAATATTAAACTTTACTTCAATAAAAATAAATTGTACGACAAAAATAAATTCGAAGGCATTCCACCTTCTCCATTTGTTTTCTCTTATTTGAATTGCAATAATAAATCCTTATAAAATTGTGTAACTTCATAAGACTTGACACAAAATTAATCTTAATCAATTCAATAATATATTTGATTTTGAGTTTTTTATGATTTTAAATTATTCTTTTTAATTATAAATTTATATTAACAACATATTTTTAATAATGTTTTTAAACGAGGTTTAAAAAATGAAAAATATCAAATTAAAAATCGACTAAAAATGAAACGTGTGTCTAATTTCTTACATCCTTATCTGAACAAGTATATATATAGAGAGAGATATAGATATATAATTCTCCATTAATTTATAACCTTCATATCTAAAAGTATGTCATTTTAATTATCCATTATATATACATGCTTTTAAGTTGTTAGTAAAGAACTAAAACCATACCA
>Ga0123342_1001862_pt1 | contig 35402 bp, 14 predicted proteins | sample Turbeawhitnodule_FD_89960 | JGI IMG/M metagenome (GOLD analysis project Ga0123342, IMG submission 89960) | Root nodule microbial communities of legume samples collected from Mexico - Turtle bean Mexico white nodule | ecosystem: Host-associated > Plants > Roots > Nodule | place: Mexico: Nepantla... | reverse complement strand
TTTTACTTGACTGTCTACGGCTCCATTGCGTGTGCTTGGGGTAGAAGTTTTGTATAAATGTATCGCCATGCTATTAAGTATTTTGATTTAAGTTCTTTTCTTTCTAAGAGGTGGAATAGAATAGCCCGGTTGAAGCGTAATGATTATACATCTGTAATGCATTGTATGTCCCATAATAGGTCGTATTGACAAAGTCGTGCCAACTTAGCACGACTTTTGCATATAAAGTCGTGCTAAGTTGACACGACTTGCCAATATTTATAATTTTTTTTAAAACAACTCCATTTTGGTAAAAAAAAAAAAACTCCATAATGGTCATAAAACCTCTTTTACAACCTTTATATTGACTTATATTGATATTATGAATATTTGACAAAGATTCCATTCATTTGAAAACTAGATATATGATTATGGGAAATGATGCTTTGAAAGAGATTTAGATATAACTTAAAAAAATATTAAAATAATAATATTAGAAGTCGTAATATATAAAAAAATGAAATGTAAATATATATTCCCCTATTATTATTTCGAAAGTGGAGTGGGCAATAAAAATGAAAGTTGTGGAAATTGAGATAGTGGGTGAGATAGATGAAAGTTGTGGGAATTGAGATAATTCAGTTGCGATAAAACAGTGCACCACTGTATTTTTAGTAGTGATATTTGATAGTGGTTACATTCATATTACACTTAAATAAATTATTATTTTATTATAATATAATATTTTATTTCAAAATATATTTGTAAAGTAGTTTTTTTTTTTATATTTGTCATGTGAAAGAAACTTTATTCAATATTTTATTGTGCATTTCTATTTTTTTTTCTTTTTTAATAATTTAAGAGATATTTCTCTTTCCTCTAATAATTTTTAAAAATTTACTAAATGAGTTCACATTCATACATTTTATTTAGATTAATTTTCTAATTTTTCACAAATAATTCCACAATAATTATTTTTAATTAGTTTTTATTTTCAAATATTTTGAATCATAAACGCATAATGATTTTTAAGTGATACAAATATTAGCAAGGTTATAGGGAATATGTCCATAAAAAAATTTGTCCACGGATTAATCTATATAAATAACTTAGATATAAATTACAAATTGACAAAAATCTGCTGGTTATGTATATTTTAAAAAAATATTCGACAAATGTATTTGGAAATTTAAATATTAAGCAAATTATTATTTAAAAAAAATAGTTTGTATAAATAATTTACTTCCAAGAAAGTATTTACAAAAAAAACATCTTAAGAAGATATAATACACTACTACAAGAAAATCATGAAATAAAAACCAATTTTTAGAGACTAAAATAATTAATTACAATAGAAACTAAAATAGAGACCATTTTAGAAACTAAAAAAAATTGGTTTCTAAATTAGTTTCTATTAGTTTCTATTATTGTTAAATAGTTTATAAATTGGTATCTAAGCAACTAAGGTTTTAACTACCAATTATTTAGTTTCTAAATTTGATCTAAAAAACTTTGGTTGCGAATTAGATATCAATTTAGAAACTATTTAACACTAATAGAAAATAATAGAAATTAATTTAGAAACCAAATTTCTTTTTAGTTTCTAAAATGGTCTCTAATTTAGTTACTATTGCAATTAATTATTTTGGTTTCTACAAATTGGTTTCTATTTCATTATTTTCTTGTAGTGTAAAGATGGATATAGTTGACATAATTAAATTGTTTAATTTTTTTGTTCATAAATGTTTTAAGTTTTTATATTTTAAAACTTTAATTTTATTTCTTTATGACATTCTGTTTACAATTTTTTTTTTAAATTAAATAACATGTGGATGTTATGGTGTGTTTGGATTGAGGAGGAGATTTGAGGGAGTGAATTTGAAGTAATTTGAGAAGAAATTGAGATTGTTTGGATTAGAGATATATTAGAGTAGATTTGTGAGGAAAGTTTATTAAATTTGATGAATGATGAGATGGTTGTGTGGAAATTTTGATATTTTAGTGGTATTATGTAAATTTTTAATAATTATAAAATATATTATAAATTAATTTTATTATTATTTATTCTTATCAACATTAATTATTATTTATAATTTTTTAATTATAGTTATTATTTCATAAATTTATTATTAATATTTTTATTTTAATTATCATTTTATATATTTATTAACATTTTAATAATTATTATTGTTATTTATATTGATAATATATATATATATATATATACATTAATCAAAATCTTTCGCATATTTTTTCAAGAAAGAAAGCTGGAAGTATTTTACCTCGATTTCTATATTTTATTATTATTTTATTTCTTGATTTACAAACTTTCAGCTTATTTCAACTCTTAACTTTCTCTTGTTGGATACAAACACAACATGTGTGATGCGAGAGAGAAAAAGAACTCGACATGTCATTTTACTTTATAGAAATAAGGTAGAAGGTGTTAAACATTTTCATGAAAACATGAATAAATATACATATCATAATTCATATATTATTTTATAAAATTGTTGTAAAAATAGTATATTGATAATTATTTTTAATATGTGTCCATCTTCTTCACCCTTTCTTCACTTTTTTTTCTCCACCTTTATATGTTTTTATAAACATATGTGTGGAAGGACACATAGAATAATGTGTTTTCATAAATAATATTAAACAAAAAGTATCAATTAAAAAAAAGACATTTCAAAAGATTCTACCTTTATTGTAAAATAATAAATATATAACATCATTTAATCTCTTCACTGTTACTCACAATAATGTCACTTTTTTTTTTATCAAATACAATAATCTTAGTTTCATAATGTACATATGATTGAGCTAATAAGTTAAATAATCATCATTTTCAGTATGACATATCTTCCAATTAACACAATCAGCCGCATTAATGAAAAGGAAAACACATAGTTGACGCTACTTGGTGCAATGCCACTATATAACCCATGAGGAAAGAAAAGGTATAGCTTTGACATTTCAAAAGTAGTATTGCCCAACACATCATTGCATTGGAATTTAAGCTAAATCATATACTTCACAAAAATTAACATAATTAATTAAAATATAAGATATTTCTACCTTTATTTCCTTTTCATTTCAATTAGTGTAATTTACTAATATTTTTGGCACTTAAATTTTAAGTACATAATAAACTTAACTATTTTTAATTGAATTTCTATTAAAAAAAATATTTTATTGAGTACTCAATATTTTTTTTATCTAAATATCATGTTGTTTAATTTTTTTCATTTAATTTTTTCATTAAGATGATCTTATCGTTAATAATAGTTACTTTCATCTTTTCATCTCAACTCGTAGATCAATTTGTATTTCTCTCTCTTTAATTTGCTAATCAACCTGTCTTAGAGAAAAAAAAAAAAGACGAGTTAATTGACAAGTTTTGAAGAATTAGAGGAAACTTGATTAATAAAAAACAAATTACACTATAATTACACTGAAGTCAATTATATAAATTACATATAAGAAAACAAAAGTAACTTACATCATCTTATTAAAAATCAAATAAAAAATTACTTAAATAAAAAAAATATTTTGAACACTATAAAACAAAAAAAAAAAGTCGAACTTAATTAAAAAATATCTAAATTTACGATGTATCTAAAAGTTAATTAAATTTATTTATTTACTTGTTACTATTATTATTATTATTATTATTTATATTTATATATATAAGCAAAATTGAAGGATTTGTGACATATGACAAAACATTGCTTCTTTAATTTATTACATAACTTTAAACGAAACACACTTGTTTTTCTGGTAAAAACCTATAACAGTTTCAACAAATATAATTTACTCTTTCCCAATAATTTTTATATTAATAGCATATAAACTGAGAATTATAATTATTTGTCTTGTTTAAACTATTTTTACTTGATATGCATTTTTTATAATAGGTAAATCTTGCTCCAGCACGAATCAAACAGAAGAAGTTAAGTTGTCTTGGAGTTCTTCTGATCATAAAAAAGATTTAGCACAAAAGATTTAGTGAAGAAGTAGTATATCATGATAATGAATAATGTACGACTTTAGTTTTATTGATTTTTTTTTTCAAACTTTTTTTTTATCGTAAAATAATTAATTAAATTATAAAAATTTATAAAAAAACATTGATTTTTAAATTAATTTATATTATTATTAAATAATTTCTAAATTAGTATATAATTACTAACCAAACCAATGTTTTTCGCTCCTTACTGTATCTTTATTACAAGACCTTTTAGATTTCACCACTCTCACTGCTTCTACTGGGAAATGAGTTCAATTTACTTTTCACCTACACTTAAACCAATTGCACATTAACACAAAAATCTGTAGCTGCTGGAATCATTAGGTTGGAAATTTAGAAAAGTGCTGTTAATTTCCACTCCTTATTGTTGATCATTATCACCACTCTTACTGCTTCTACTGGGAAATGAGTTCACTTTACTTTTCACCTGCACTTAAACCAATTGCACATTAACACAAAAATCAGTAGCTGCTGGAATCATGGACACTTTGAGGAATCCTTGTAATCCAAAGAAATTCCAAACAAACTCTAAGGTTTTATTTTGCTTCAGCGTTGGAAAGTTTACCTCAAAAATAGTTACTTGCTATGTCTAATGGCAACTATATATCGTGTTGCTAGAGAAGTAATAATTTATTTTTAAGAATGGATATAGAACCCACAACAGTTGAATAAAAGTAAAAGATTTACTAAATAAAAAATAAAATAATAAAGTTTGTTGAGAGTTTGTTATGATTGTGATGATTAAAAAGAAAATAAGTCAAAAAGTTTGTTGGTTCAATTGGAAAAATTGTGATTGGAATTCATCTTTCTTATTCTTTTGTATTTGGAATAACATGATAATATTCTATCATTTGATTTACATTGATGTCCATATAAAAATCACTTATATCGAATTCTCACATATAAAATTATTAAGACAATATCTTAAATATCGATTTCTCCTCGCATATTTATAAAAATTTCTTATCATTATGATTAGACGTAACTTCTTATCATTACGATTAGATGTTGATAACAATTAACATTTCAAATTTATAGCATTCAAATATGTTAAACATTATAACACCTTTTATCCTTCCAATTGAATTTCAATCTACTCCATGATCCTTTAGGGTCGTGTCTCAAGACTCATATTTAAACTAGTTAGGCTTGAGCTATGTGACTTCTAGTTGGGTGTTACTAGGCTTGCCTAAACGAGTTGCACGAAAAAAGACCCAACATTACTAGAGTAATCTCGTTTGGGCGAGATAAAACTCGCTTGGGTGAATGGTGGTGCATTCTAACTTTTCCTTTTTAGTTTTGTACATTCTCCTTTGCCTTTTTTTATCTCCATTATTCTCTAAAATTCTCAAATTAACTCAAATTTGAAAATAAATCGCTTTTATTCAAATTATAATCACAAGATATATAAAAAGGTATAAATTCATAAATTATGAGTTATATTATAGTTATTTTATCAATTAATATGTATAAGTGTCTATATTTTAATATGAAATATTATTATTTATAAGTGCTTTTTTACCATAATATCCTGTTGGATGGGTTGCTTATTTGCAATTCTTATAGGTTACTTTTCTGTGTAATCGGTGATGATTTAAGCTATACCAATGGCTTGCTTATACCTAAGGGCAAGGGAGGTTTTTGTTGTTGTGTTTTGCAGGCAAGAAGCGTGGAAAGGTGCGTAGCAGTACCACTTGATGCAGAGTAGCTCTGTTTGCAGCAAAACTTACCACTAAGGTGTACATGGGACAATAATAGCAGAGTTTTTAAGGCTACTTCGTTGAGGCTGAGATAAACATGGCACAGCTTATCCACTGCATGTGACGTATCAAATAGCATCCATGGGAGTAAACTTCACTATTTTTTTGCTGCTGCAAATTCGCATATCTGTCTTTAAACGAGGCTATAATCACTCAAGATACGACATCATCTTTTGACACGCATTAAAAAAATGAGTAATTAACTACTTTTTAAAAGCTCTTTTTTGTTTATTATCTTTGTTTTATATTTTACTTTATTTAGCCGGACAATTACCACTGTGCAAACATCCAAAGAAATAATTCTAAGTTTAGAGTAATTATAAAAAGCACCAGCCTGTGCTAATGCTAATTAATCTATCAAATGAGAGTGTTAACCTCTTCCCTGTCTTTCTCTCCAATGTCTTTATTTGTTTAGATTTCTTTCTTTTGAAAAAAATATCCAAAGTCCTTCATCTGTCTCTTCTATTTGTAATGTAATATTAAACATTTCGACCTTGAAGATGAGGCCAACAAAGCCGGCCTTCTACTTCATTCATTTGGACCTCTCTGTCACATTAATTCTTTATTTCTATCTCTAACATGTACTCTTTCTATAATTGTTAAATTCCACTGCAAGAGGAAGAGACAAGGATACATTTGAACATTGTTGAATACTATTCACTATTCAGCCATGGATGAAGGAACTAAGAGAATGGAAGAAGGCCTCAATTCACCATTAAATGATGAGGGTGATAATAAGGATGGCTTGAAGAAGCAGGTAACCATTAGAAGCAGTAAAGGAGGTTCTACAGTTGAGCGTGACAAAGACACAATGGCTAAGCCTGTGGCTGTGGATGAGTTAGAGGAGCAACCACTGGTTAAGAAGAAGACCAAGAGGGTTGCAACCCTGGATGCATTTAGGGGTCTAACCATAGTGGTTAGTCCTCTCCAAACCCTTTTCTCTGCATGGCAAAACTAGTTTTTCATGCATTTATTTTAAAGTTATTGTTGATAGAACACTTTATCATATTTGAAATATGTAGTCACATATTTATATTGAAACGTTTTCTTTCATAAAAAAAACTGTTAAATATTTTTCACTCTTAATTTATGCAGTTGATGATACTGGTAGACGATGCTGGTGAAGCTTATCCACGCATTGATCACTCCCCATGGAATGGATGTACTTTGGCCGATTTCGTTATGCCTTTCTTTCTTTTTATTGTTGGGGTTGCCATAGCCCTTGCACTCAAGGTATGATTACATGCCCCCATGTTCTGCGTGCAATTTTTTTCACTTGCTTCTGCAATAACTTAGTCAAATAACTTAATAATAATGGTATAATGAAGATAATACAATTATATATGAAGATGGTCTTCTTCATCTCCTACTAGATTAGGTTTCTCAATGTCCTTTTCATGTATATATATTATTGATTATAACAATGGATTTATCTGAATAATTTAATAAGCAAGTTATGCTTCACTTTTTTCTATTTTTTTAAAGTTACTCCTATCAATAAAATTAGCATTAGGAGTGGCTTAAATTTTATTGATAAAATTTGATTATAATGATGCAGAGAATCCCCAAGATCAGGAATGCTGTAAAGAAGATAATCCTTAGGACAATGAAGCTTCTCTTCTGGGGTATAATTTTGCAAGGTAAACCCAAATTGTTGCATTTTCTGATGTATCAAAAAAATAAAAATATAAAAACATTTTGAACAAATCCTGATGCAGTGATAAATTTGATTATATATATAACATTACAGGGGGTTACTCTCATGCTCCTAATGATCTCGAATATGGAGTTAACATGAAATTTATCCGATGGTTTGGTATTCTCCAGGTATATATTGTTGAAATTAAAGTATATATATATATATGCATATAGGGTTATGATGCAAAATAACCCCGTTTCTGAATTTTTATGCAGAGAATAGCTCTTGTATACTGTGTTGTAGCTCTGATAGAGACATTTACCACCAAGCTTAAACCCACAACGTTGGGTTCTGGATACCTATCCATTTTTACTGCTTATAAATGGCAATGGTGAGAAAATACAAAAACTTCAAACTTCAAATATGCTGCTTGATTGCTAGAGCGATAACAAAAATAGATGAAGAGGAATTCAACTGAAATTGATTTTTGAACTAGCTTTGATAAACATTACATATTTTATACACGTGTGGCTTAGGCTTGGAGGGTTTGTGGCATTTCTCATTTATATGATCACAACCTTCACCCTCTATGTTCCTGATTGGAGTTTCGTGGATCGTTTTAACGGCGATGAACCCAAGAGATACACGGTACATAATCAAAATGTTGCAAATATTTTGTTCTATCTTCAAAAATCTTAAACCTATTCATTTTTTTCTTCCATTTATTAGGTCATTTGTGGGATGAGAGGACACCTAGGGCCTGCATGCAACGCTGTTGGACACGTGGACCGACAGGTTTGGGGGGTCAACCATCTTTATTCTCAACCTGTGTGGAGACGATTGAAGGTGAGTGAGTGAGTGTTGACTATTCAGCACTGTGTCACATGATTTTCCTACTAACATTGTCAAATACTTATTTTTTTCTTTTCATTTCCAACTAACAATATTTTGCTATTATATATTCTAAATATGTATTTATTCTGCTATTGTTTTTCTAATTTTTTTCTGTGACGTTTATAGGCGTGTACACTCAGTTCTCCTGGAGATGGTACTTTACGTGAAGATGCTCCAAGTTGGTGTCGTGCTCCTTTTGAACCTGAAGGCTTGTTGAGGTTTAATTATCTCCATTTGTTTAAATAAATACTTGTAAGAGAATAAATAAAAGATAAAATCAATCAAATTTCTCTCTAAAATCAAATTGCAGTGTTTAGTTTTTTTAGAGGTTATAGTAAGGCAAAAGTTGATTTGCAAAAAAGAATTTATATGGATAAGTTCATACTTGTTAAGAACTTCATTAACTGACTTGTATTCTTTGTTTCTAGCTATATATAGTCTCAAATTATGAATCAGAAATATGTAACAAATAGTTTCTGTTTGATTAGTTCTATATCAGCTATTCTCTCTGGCACTATCGGGATCCACTATGGACACGTCTTGATTCACTTCAAGGTTACAAAACTTCACCCGTGTTATGCAAACATCTCTTATATGTCTAAATTTAAAATTTAGTTATAAATGTATGAGATTTGACAGGGTCATTCGGAGAGGCTAAAACAATGGGTCTCAATGGGATTTGTGTTGCTCATAATAGCCATCATCCTTCATTTCACAGATGGTAAGCTAGTCAAATAAAATCCATCTAATTAGTAAAAGTTGCATCTTAACAATGTTTTGTGGTATATTGCAGCTATCCCAATTAACAAGCAACTCTACAGTTTCAGCTATGTTTGTTTCACAGCTGGGGCAGCTGGAATTGTTTTCTCTGGGTTCTACATACTGGTAGGTACAAGTGTAACTCAAGTACACAAATTTGTTCTGTTAAGTTAATAATAATATGTTCTCTTTGATTCTATCTCTCATTGTGATTCTTATTTAAATATCTTGAAAATTAAACAGATTGATGTTTGGGGGCTCCGGACTCCATTTTTATTCTTGGAATGGATAGGAATGAATGCTATGCTAGTGTTTGTGATGGCAGCTGAGGGCATCTTTGCAGCTTTTGTAAATGGATGGTATTATGAAGATCCGCGTAACTCTCTAGTAAGAACCAACGTTTATGATTTATATTGTATAAAAAATTGCATTCAATACTCAGATAAGTTATTCAATGAAACTTCAGATAAACAACACTAAAGAATATACCAAATATTGTTTAGATTTTGTCTCTATTAAGGTGCTAACCAATATTGTCGCATGTAATAAACCAGGTACACTGGATCGAGAAGCATGTGTTTGTCAATGTTTGGCACTCAGAGAGGGTGGGAACCATCTTGTATGTCATCTTTGCAGAAATCACATTCTGGAGTGTTGTTGCTGGCGTCTTGCACAAATTAGGAATATATTGGAAACTATAATTAGTAAGCTATATGTAACAATCAATCAGCCCCATTAATGGTAACATGCAATTGTTCTTCCTCTTTAATTATATTCTTCTTTTTGTTAATCACTTTCTCTTCAATTTGCCAAAAGAGAGTGGGTAGCACTCCAAAATTTCCTTATGATGGTCCCAAAAGAATAAAAAGGAAAACACACTACTTGGTGCAATGCCACTATATAACCCATGAGGGAAGAAAAGGTATAGCATTGACATTTCAAAGTAGTATTTATGGCCAACACATCATTGCATTGGAATTTAAGCTAAATCATATACTTCAGAAAAATTAAGATAATTAATTAAAATATATTTAAGGATATTTGTACCTTTATTTCCTTTTCATTCATGTAATTTACTCATACTTCTTGTAATTAAGTTATAAGTATATGATAAATTTGACTATTTTTAATTGAGTTTCTATTAAAAAAAAGTTTATTTATTGAGTACTAAAAGAATTTATTTTTATCTGGGTATCATATTTGTTTAATTTTACCATTAATGAAATGAAATTATCATTACTTTCATCTTTTTATCTCAAATTCCTCTATTAACTTGGATTTTCTTTCTTTAATTTGTTAATCAACTTTTTCTTGAGATAAGAAAAAACGAGTTGACCGACAAATTTTGAAGAGATTAGAGAGAAAATAAGCGAAAGATTAAAGAGAAAATGAGCAAGTTTATAAATGTATGAACCCTAAAGAGTAACTTATCCTATGTATGATAAAAATCAAATGAAAAATTACTTAAATAAAAAAAGTATTTTAAACACTTCATAAAACCTTTTTTTTAAAGTGAAACTCAGTTAAAAATATCTAAACTTATGATAGACCTAAAAGTTAATTAAAATTATTTATTTATTTATTATTATTATTATTATTATTATTATTATTATTTATATATATGAGCAAAATTGATGGATTTGTCACATATAGCAAAATATTGCTTATTTAATTTATTACGTCATTTTAAACGAAACCACAGTTGTTGCTTTCTGATAAAAACCTATAACAGTTTCTACAAAATATAATTTACTCTTTCCCCTTTTCAATAATTTTTATATTAATAGCATATAAACTGAGAACTATAATTATTTGTCTTATTTATACTATTTTTATTTTGATATGCATTTTTTAATCAGTATATATTTTTCTCATTATTTATACGATAAAATGTCCAAAACATTTGAATGTTTGTGAATAAACAAAAGTTCCATACTGAGTCCCCAAAGGAAGCTTTCTATATTTTTTCCCTCGCCACCATTTCAAAACGACACAGATAAGGACAAGTGAAAGGCAACGACATTCTATCTTATTTAAAATGAAACAAAGAAAAAAACATTTATTTAGTGTAAGTGGCACAAGATAAAATATAACACAACATTTTTTTGTCAAGTCTATCAAGATTCTTGTTCCTCACGGAGTCTATATAAGATGCCGACAAATGGGAATAACAGCAATCAAAAATCTTAAAATATCGGTTTGTGACATGTATGGGAGGAATTTTTACGGCATAGCAACAAATGGGGTCTTTTCTTGATGTTAACTTGTTTAGTGAAAACAGTATTAGAAAAATGAGATCTATAGATATTTTATTTAGCTGCAAAAGACGAGACAAAAACCTGTGCTAGTGCTTCTCCATTTGCAATGATCATGGAATCCCCATATTTCAGAAGATCAGTGATCAAGCTATGTCTATGTCAATGACTGGAACGTGTCCTTAAAAAAATGCAGCGGCAAAAAATGGCCAAAGACCGCTGAACATGTGCTTACAAACTCATGAATCAATTGACAGAATCAGGGTTTGCCATATGTTGATGTGACATGATGCTCCCTGTGATATTCATGTAGGTGACATCTGGTGAAGTCCTTGTTGAACTAACCTATTAAATTAGAATATAAGATAAAAATATCACAATAGGGGACAAGTAGCTCGTACAATTGAAACTGTATCTTAGGAAAATGACATGATAAAAAATGACCAAGCATAAGGAACAACCAGCAGTTAGGTGAGGAAACCAACTACCAATTCAGGGTTGCAACATATACAGAGTAAAGATTGCAGCAAAGCACACAAGTCCATAAATCACAGACAAACTTTTGTCAACTTATTTGAATTCCTTCAAACGTGTCATTGCTTCTTCAAAAAATTCATTATGCAACCAATTAAAACTTTATGGAACTAATTATAACCACTTTACAATAATTCACTTTCAGTTATAAAATACTCTAAAGAATCCCCCTTTCTTTCTCCTTTTTTCCCCTACTACTGCCCTTCTTTCTACAATGAGTTAAAATTACAAAAGCTCCAAAAATACAGCGTGAACACGACCACTATTTGCACAATATACATTTCTTCGTTACAACAAGTTACATATCATAACTACATGATAACCACGTTATCTGTACAAAGGAACACGTTCATCCTTGATGAACAATGCAACCAACCAAGAATCACACCCAACCCATCAACATCTTCCATACTCCTTTCTCAATCTTGTTTCTCGGAACAGATAAGCCCTCCCCCTCATCAAGCAAGATTCTATAAACCTCCCACTCCCGATCTCCAATCATGTGTCTTCCAACTTCAGCCTGTTGAAACAAAAAAAAGAAAAATTGACATGATGTAAATGATCACTCTCAGTCAACCTCTCTGCTTCATTCTAATTTTGTGAACATAATTCTAGAAATTGGGAATGGGAACAGTGTGAAAATTCATTCATGTTGAGCCAGTCTCCTAGAGGAGAACATGAAAATGAACAGTAGGAAGTAACATAGTGATTAGATCGTAAGTACCGAAAAGATTGAGGGGCCAAGCATTTTGAGAGCAAGAGTAATATCATAAAAAACAAGGGGTCGTCCTTTGCCAGATAACTCCACAGGGTTTGCAACCAACAGCTCCGTATCAGGGCCCCTGCTTACAACAGTTACTCTGAAGGGACGGAGTAGTTCAATCCTAAGGCGTGATGACAAAGACTTCTGCTTGCTGGGGTCAACTATTTTTTTCCCGTCTGCTTGCACTATGAACAAGTCAAGCTCACATTTTCCTCTGGGTTTTGTTGAGAATCTCCCGTAAGAAATCTGTTCAAATGACAAATAAGGTCTAGTGATTGTTTCAAATTACTTGACAGTTAACACAACAAAGAAAACTGCTCATGTGGAAAGAATATGAAATTTCACAGCACATTGTTCACATACAAAAAACTTCACATATAATATGAAATAGAAGTGCATGGGCTTATCAATTTTCTCTGCCGACAACACTATCCAGTTCATGGCAGTATATAAGTATGACTAAAAAATATTGTATTAGCCAGCTCTTTAATAACTATACCTGAATATTGTAATCCTTCAGAGTTCTCATGATGTCATAAAGAAGACCTTTGTGATCTTGACATATAATTTGGACAAGCGTATGAGCAGGACTCAACGAATTGTCTATTGCAATAGAAACAGAATCAGATGTGGAAGTCTCGCTTTGTAATGAACCAGGTAATTCCAAATCATAGATATCTTCTGTGATTGCACTTGGAAGGAACGAAGATGATTGAGAACAAGCAGTAATTTCCGGGCCAACCAATTCAATGTCAATGGAAATTGAGGGATCCCCCAAAATAACTAACAACTGTTCAATTGTGTCGTCCCTTCTCTTCTTTGTATGTAGAAGTTCCCTGATTGTATGTATATAAGATTAAGCAGTATGTTAGTTAGTTTAGTGAAGATACAAGGAATTGCAATCAAATGCGCATTATACATCAGCAAATTAATCTCCACTCTCATCAAATGAAGTTAACATTCTCTAGCAAAAGAGTACTTTCAGAAGAAAGTTGGGAACATTAGTAACATATGCTTCAGCTAACCAAAAAATATATATTTTCCTGCAACCGGATACGATATACCTATCTTATTATTAGTTCCTTTTTTCATTATTTTTAAGAGAACACTTGGCAATTCAGCTCAACATATCCACTGCCTTGGTAAATAGAAAAATGCAGTTCGATTGAAATGGACTGGCAATAAAACAGTACAAAATTACATCACAAGTACGCTACGAAAACTGAATTTCTAGAAATGTTCAACCTGGTATCCGTGATGAAAAACAGATCCACCACTCTGCCATCAGGTGTAGTAGAAATCTTCACTTTGTGTATGATGAGCTCTAGCTCACTAAGAACCTCTGTAATATCTGTCCCAAAATCCAATAATAAAAGCATTAAGTTATTTTTTCAACTCATAAATAATACACAACAAGGCGTCAACCAGATAACTTGTAACAAATTAACAATCAGTAAATATCTAAAAACATGGCAAAACCCAAGGCAGGCAAAGAATCCAATAATAATACAAAAGTAGAACTTTAGAGTTTGAAAGTATTTCACACTGCAAAACTATCAGCTCATCTTACTATTGGCATGGTTTTCTTAAGCAGCAAACAGAACCATAAGACCATTTACCACTCCAACCAACAAACATAAGGGTGGAGAAAAATAACACCAAGATGCAAAGCTATAAAAGCGAAAAGCAACAGCACATCAGAAAACTAGAAACCCCAAATCTCTGACAGAAAATTCAAGACAACAAACAAGTACAAGCAGTAGAATTCCAAAATTACCATGTAAAAGGCCTTTTCTATCATGACAACAAAATTTCAAGAGGAACACATCAGAAGGTTTAGGAGGCTTCAATTCTGAACGGTAATATGAAATCCCAGAAGCTGAGGAACAAGAAGGACACGCCTCAATTAGCCTCTTCTTCAACAAACTCCACCTGGTCCTTTGCTTTCCCGCCACCCAGAAAACTATGTAGCACCATTTTCCGTCAGTGGACACATCTTCATTGCAAACAAACAAACGAATCAGTCTCAGCGTTTAACAGACACCACACAGTTAACTGAAACTGAAGATAAGTGGATTACCTCCTCGTACAATGCTAAGACCGAAGAAGAGAATTATACGACACAAATCACAACCCAGACCGGTCTTGTCAGGGCAGTTTACAGTTATGACGGTGGTTTCACCTTCTTTCTCTGCCTCCCTGATAATCACTACGTCGTCGTGCAGTATCCCCATAATATTTTTCTTCTTTTGCTTCAGAAGGGTTCGTCTTCTTCACACAACTTCTTTCTCTACTTCGGTTCTACTACTACTACTCTACAGAGAGAGAGAGGGAAATTGGATTGTGAATGCTTCTCTTTCTCCTCGTTGAGAGGTAGTGGATTGTGACTAATGAATTGGATGGAAAAAGAGAATGAAATTACACTCATGGCCTTCGCACTCTCTTAAATTACGCACGCTCGTTAACAGACAGCAAGTGCCGACTAAACATGTTTAAGAATACATTTTGCACGCACCTTAGGAGACAAGGACGTGTTTGTTTACTACGCAACCTTTGCCACTGTTTTGTGCTATTAGATTCTAGTTGATAGGAAAAACTCACGCGGAAACAATATACAATCACAAATCAACTATAAAAAAATAAATAACACATGATTTACTTACATCCACATGAACAATTATTAGGTTTTCATTCTATCTGGTTGTACATTAATTACAAGTACAATGATCTCTTTAAATAGAGATTATAAAAGAAACATAATGATTAAGCTCACTCACTAAATATATGTCAGTCAATCCAACCCAATTGATCATAGTTTCATACTCAACACTACTAACTAAGTTCATCTTCAACTCACGGTCACTTCTACTACTCTTAAGATTTATTTATACTATTATTTTCAGAAATAATAATATTATTATTATTATGATTCATCTCCCTTAAAATTATTAAAAGTGAGGCTTAAACAAATGTTTTAACCTAGTATTGTACTTTTCTTACAAAGCTGAGATGAATTTTATAAGACCATGTTCCTTCATATTAAATTCTGTATCTAAATTGTTTTTTTATCTCAGTCTTGGAGATGAGAGTGCATCTAAAGATATTTGAAGATTAAGCTACTCTGATGCAGTCATGTGATAGACAATAATATTCATATTTAATGTCTTCGATATTTAATATCTTGCATGTGGTTATCTATTTGTTTTATTTTTAATGAATCTTTATCGAACATGTTTGGGAGAGAGGAGTTTATATTATTTTTAATCTTCAATTTAGTTATTAATTTAGTCGTTGTTTACTTATCATTGTTTTTGGATTACGTACACATTTTATGAATCTGTTGAGGTGTTTTAGGTATTGTATTGGTATTTCTCAGTTTTAATTTGTATTTCTCCATAAGAATGATACTTTATTTACCTGAAACTTCTAACTATTATTTAATATTTCTCTCGATAAGACTGTTGTTTCTTAACCTTATCTAATACTTTTAACTATTGATTAACTTCTCATTAAGTTTCGTGCTTCTCGACTATATATTGATACTTTTGCATCTTTGTTTAGTAATTACTTGATACTTCTTAATAAAATTGATACTTGTTGAAAAGTGGTACTTCATGATAAGAGTTTTTGTAAAGAATGATATTTCTTAGTTTTATTTAGTATTTCTTGGCAATAGTATGTTCGTACTTTATTTAAAAACCTTTTCTTTATGAGCTGTATATTACACTTACTAGAAGGAAAAGTTTTTTTCTTAAACAATACAATTGACATCCAATTATAATAATAAAATAATATTTTAAATTAAAAAATAAAATGAATATAATTAAAATAATAATTTATTGATATGTAGAATGAATGTGTTTTATTGTGTGTGACGTTAAAATATCATTACCTTTACTAAAATTATTTAAAATTTGATTATCTTCTTGAAATTTTGTATTAAAAACTAATTGAGTAATAAAAAGAGAAAAGACGTGGGTTCCTGGTAGTTTCATAAAATGGTGGGAAGTTGCAAGGGTGTGCGGAGTTGGAAGGAGCCATCTCGTGCACGCGCAGAAAGCGTTAGAATATAAAAATATTTTTTAACATTAAACAAAAGAAGTCACATCACGTGTCTTCTCCAACTAACCAACTTCAGAAACGTGACTTTTATGCAAGCGGGTTTAAAATGTTCCCAAAAATAAGTTGGAACAAAAATGATACTGTTACACCCTCTACAATAACTTATTATAACTTATATATCTGAAATTAAATTGTTTTTATTGGTATAAATTATATTTTTCTTAAAATTTCTTTTGAAAGTTTCTTATTTTTTCTAAACTTTTTTTATCATTTTAAAATAATCAAAATAACCTATTAACCCGTAAAATATAAAATCAAATCAAATCCAGTAAAAACGGATCAAATTCATTTTCACACCTCTACTAAAAACACCATTTCCTAAATAATGATCCTACAAATATTATGATCTTATTTAAAAAAATTAAATATTAAAAATAAATTCTAATATTTTTTATTATATTCTCTAAAATCCTTTTTAGCTAATTAATCTTCATTATTTTGAACGAGACATTATGGTGTGTTTATTTCCATGAGGGAGGGGAGAAGGTACTTTTTGTATTTGTTTCAAGGGTTTTGAGGGTGGAAGAGTAGATGGAGGATAGGGTAAATGGATTTTTTCATTCTTCACAAAATGAAGATATTTGTCGGATTATGTAAGATTATTGTATTTTATCAAAATATCCTTATGCATGTATTTTATTATAATATACAAAATTAAATACTATATAAATTTATTTATTATTTATAATTTTAAAAATATTTAATTACATCATTAATAACAACATATAATTATAAATAATAAAAATAAATAAAAAATAAAAAAATAAAATTATAATATCAACAATATATAGTTATATAAATTAATAAATGAATATAATAATAAATATTATTTTCATAAATTTAAATGTATTTAATAAATTTATTTCAATTTAACACAAAAATAAATTTTATTATATTTTTCAATTTTTTATTAAAAAATATAAATAATTATGAATATTACATATTAAAAACATTTAATTCCTAAAAAAAATTATAATTCATTATTTAAATATATGTTAGTAACAAGGATAAATTTGTAAATTTATGATAAACCATCCTCACAAATTCACACTATCATCAATTAATCCAAACAAATTTGACAAATTCTCACACATCCTCTCTAATCCTCATAAATTCCTTCTCAATCCAAAATAAACATAAAAAAATAAAAAAATTAAAGTTGAAATCCAAAGAAAACATAAAAGAAAAGAGGAAAGTTGAAATTGTGGACTCACTAATCAGGATGCACCAACATCGTCATAGCTACGTTGAGGCATGACATCACGTTTTAGAAATATATGCAAGTGCTCGATTTATTTTATGAACTTATTATTTTTATATTTCTTATTTTTTCTGTTTACTTTCACTTTCTAGATTTTGAATATAATTTTTTATTTGTCAAACTTTTTCCTTTAGCCAAACTCCTCTTTTTGCTGTTTATTTTATTTATTTATTTATTATTTATCTAAGAGGCTGCCAGTGGAGACAACTTGCTGCATGGAGGGCTTTCCCTTTCTTTCCAATTAAGTGGAATCAAAAGAAATCCGACAAAACAACTACGTCCTTTAAAGTATTAATTAAAACATACATAATGAATAAATTTAAATTATAAAAGGGTGGAATAAGAAAATTTCAGAGTTAATTTGTAAGAAACAATAACAGTTTTAATTATTTGACTATGATTAAAAAATATTTAAAGATCATAATTTATAACAAAGTCACTAAAATTATTTTATAAAAAAAGTACAACTAAGTTAAACTAAATAAGCTCCCTTGACTTGGTGGGATGTGGTGGGAGAGGGAGTGTGACATTGGGTCCCATAGATAAATACTATTTATTTCATGGATTAAGTTAAAATTATTATTATTATTATTATTTATTTTATTGTTTTGGGTCTTAGAGCAATTACACTCACATTTCCAAATTTCCACGTTTTGTTTCTTCTACAAAAAGGAAGACACAATCATGAGGCTAGATTTTATATGCCCTTCTAAAAAGAATATACTATCTTTCTTTTCCTTCTTCTTCCCTTCAACAAAAAGTATTTATTTTTTTCAAGGCATACAAAACATACAATTTTAAATCACTCCATTTCCTTGTTATATTTGTATTTTTCAGCATCATAAAAGTTATTTGTATACCAATGATTTAAATTTATTTTTGGTTTACGTAATTTTATAGCGTTAGAGAAGAGATAGAAAATGGAAGCAGAGATATTATTCAGAAAAGAGGTTTTAAAACTCATAATGAACAAGAAAAATAGTTTTAGAGTAAAATAATATTTTATTATTAAATTTAAAAAATATATAAATAAAAATTCAGTTATTTAGGTTTATTTTAAAAAATAACCATCATCTATCTAAAAACTCATTTTTTCTTTTGCTTTCTCTCTAAGATTTTAAACTCTTCGCTCATCCGTTGGACTATCAGAGTACGCCATTAGACTCCGCAGAACAAATACTTCAGAGTCATAGTGATATAGTTAGATTTTTAATCAAGACTCTGCTACCCACGAGCTTTTGGTAGTTTGGAGTTCTTAAGGAGCATCAACTCAAGTTCAAGTAAGGGAAACTAGTCTTATTCTTTTCAATAGAACCCTAGGTTAGAAGATCTGGATTGGGAGGTGATGTGGTCACTAGTTCCAGATTTTTCTTGCAGGATTGTCTCGTTTGAAGAGTGAAGTAATATATTGTCTAAAATGGTTGATTTTGAATATTTTATATTGATTTAAAGGTGAATAAGTTGTTGAAAGTGTTTAAATGATAATATAAATGAGTTTAACTGTTTTTGAATATTTTATTGAATTACTTAAATGAGATGTTTGATTAGAAATGTTTGTTTGATTTTAGATGATGATTGATTTAGAGTGCATATATATGTGGAACTTAGTTATGTGTTTAAGTAAATTTTGAGATATATTTGGATTGTTTAGAAAATTTAAAATATGATGTGATTGAATGGTGCATTGATGTGTTAAATGATGTATGTAATGAGTTGAAAGTGTGAGGTTGAGTCTGAGGTTTGAAAATTCTAATGTGATTTCCTTTGACTCTCACCACCAATTGAATAACTTTATGTAATTATATATTCTATTATATCATTAGAGTAAGGATCATCTCATTCACAGACACAAATCAATATACTTTAATAACAATCTCAACATGGTATTTTATTTCATACATGTTAAGAAACGGTTTATAATCTTATAAACCGGTTTGACTTATAGGAAAAATATAGTTGAATTTAATTTATATCACATTTTTTTTTTACTTTCTAATATGTTTTGCAAACTTTTTGAAACCATCCATTTATATTGACAGTTATACTTCTTACTTTTTAAGAAAAATTTTATATTTATTTTGTCTTCTTATAGTTTAAATGATAATTTTTAAGATATTTTTCATCATATAAGTTACTCCTCCTATCAAACTCTCGAACTTATTAAAATTATATAAATTACTATTTATATCATGGTTTTTACTGTTGAAAAGGTTGCATTTTATTTTGGAGATTAGAACTGATAAAACACCAGTTAAAATTAGAATTGATACACTGTAGGTTGAAATTACTAAAATATTTTGACTCCACTTGAGATTATTAATTCATAAATAACTTACGAAGGATAGAAGAAAAAAGAATTTAAAAAATATAAAACTCTCACTCAAGTGGTTGCTTAGTGGAAAAATAATTGGAGAAAAGCAATAAAGTGCAATGAAAGTATATAATATGGAGTTAATGGGGTTAGAGTTCAACCTTATTAAGATTCTAAGTATCTATTATTTCCATTCTCATCTATAAATAAATAAAATATCTTTTATTATTTTAAAATCTAAACAAATTTAATTACTTTTACTTTATTTAAAGATATTTTTTTCTAGATATTTAACTTTAATTAATTTTTTTCATTTTTATAACATGTATTTATTGTTTTATAAGAAAAAAACATTAAAATGTTCGTATGATTTAATGCACTTAATTGTTTTTTTATACAGAGAGAACGGGGTTAAAATATAGAAAAAGTAGTGAATGATAAACATCTTCTTATATTTGATTTTTACCGTCGCAATCAAAATGAAAAGAAACTAATAAATTAGAAGAAATCACTCAATAATGTTTTATATTTAAATAGTATTACTAAAATGACTTACAAAAATAGTACTTTAAAAAACATTGTATTTAGCTTCTTTTTTTTTAACTTTAGTCCCTCCACCATTGTATGTAGACAATTTTGTGCTACCATTCCATCAACATCAACTTTAAATAAAATTTAACATAAAGTCCAACTATTTGAACCACTATTAACTAGTGTACCATATGAATAATAAAATATGATATTATTGAAGTAGGAAAAGTATACAATAAATTAAATAATTATTAATAGTAGATTCTATTAGGTACCAAAAAAAAAAAGAATAGATTCTTCTGTGTGATCAATGTCGTATGTATCTACTGTGGATAAGGGCACAAAGTATCTGTCCACTTTCTCTTTCAAAAGAAACTTACCAGAAATAACATGCTTTGTCGTCTTCATGCTCCATTTTAGTCCACTTACAATAAATAATTTTAACTCTAAAGAAACTCTATCTATATTGATTGCATTAATTATACTATATGTAGAGAGAAATTATATTTATATAACAGTAATATATAATTTATATAAATAGATTTTCTCCTAAGGAAAAGTAGCATCCCTAAACTATACATATGAATAAAATAAAATAAGGCAAGGATTTCAATCAGTGTGAATGAACGTAGGAAATATGAATACTTAAAGATATACAAATTATATGAGATAAAAGCATATATAATATAAAACTTTTAACATGAAAATCATCCCAACTTATATACTTAAATTTTATATGATTAAATATGTTTCGTGTGTAATTTAATGTGAAATTAATATTTATATTTTAAATTTTTTAATAAAAAAATTATTAAAATGATTTTTTTGTTAACTTTTTAAATAATAAATGAATTTTCAGTGTAAATAGATAAAAAAAAAAAATACTTGATGCTGTTTCATGTGATTCATTTTATAAAATTATAATTTAATTTATGTTGAAAATTAGTTTTTTATGTTAAATAAATGCTTATAACAATTCCTTTTAATAGTTTATTTATTACAAATATTTAGAAAGTTTAAAATTTATATTAGAAAAAAAAACTAATTTTATAATGAAAAATATATTTAACTTATTTTTATATTATTTAAAAATACTGAGTTTTTTTCAATATATTCTCATATGTGATGGTGAGTGTCTCTCTTAAAACATGTTCTATGGTATATGCCAGAACTTTCCCATTATTCTACATATTTTATTTTCCCTCGTTTCTTTTTGCTGCCAAATTCAGTGACAGACAGTATCTAGTATCTAATGTAACGTGATCTTTACGGTTGGTTGTCTCTTCTTTCAAGCTGTTTCAGTCAAATTGTTCGGTCTGAGTAAATTATTTTCTGGGAAGAACCAAGGATATCACTTTTTTCAATTCATTTTCTTAGTGTCTGTTTTATGTTTCTTGCACCCTATTATTATGATATTTCCATATTCAAACTTTAGGACAAACATAAGCACCAGCCCCGAAATTTGACAATTTTCAAAACCTTTCTTTCTGGAAAGTGGAAAACATATAATCAAAAGGTTGAATCCTATTCATGTGTGGAATCTTAATAACAGTATAAAAAAGGATAAATTTAAACGTGTATACATTGTTAACGTAAAATAAGATAGTTTATGGTTCAATAATATTCTAATAGATTCTTATGTAATCTATGCATGTGTTATTTATTATTTTATTAAAGTAAAGTAATTAATTTACAGCATTGTTAGCTGTGTTTGTAGCACATGTATGTGATACATTTCAACAATTTTTGTTTGACTTGTAATAACAATGGTGACTTTATAAATGTTGAAGCTGGTGGAGATAATGAATAATTCAAAATAAAAATCAAACATGTATTAAACAAAGCCTGAGTTGGTGCAGATAGGATGTAGGATACAGAATAAATAATTGTATATAATATTGACTTCATGCAGATAAGATGTCAGATACTAAATAAACAATCAAATATGAAATCTGATAATTTGCGCCGCTACTAACTTCAATGTTTCTAGAATCTCAATGTTCCTTAGTAGCCAAGTAAAGCAATCAAGAACAAAAACTTAATCTAATGTTAATTTATAAAGTTATGCAGTGCACTCATAGTGTTTGTGGTGAGTATAGTAACCTCATCATTTGACCCTATATTACTTTATTTATTTGTTAGCACCTTTAGGCCTTCAAGAAGTTGCCGCTTCTTCCTGCACCTCCATATATTATGGTGCCACCCTCGTAAGTTCTTATATTCTAAAAATATTTTTCTGTAAAAAAGTTAAAAAATATAAAATTTATGGTGTGGAAAATCAGATAAGGGCTCTCTGAACTTAAAAAAGTTTTGGCCCATGCAGGTCTCGAACCTGCGACCTTCGCGTTATTAGCACGACGCTCTAACCAGCTGAGCTAATAGGCCATGTGATATTATCAGAAACTTGTTTTTATAAACCTGTTTACATTGTAATCTGAACAAATTCATGGAGGGGCAAACGTATTTGCGGCATACAAAACTCAATCGATCACCATATTAATTAAAAAGTATAGAACCAAACATTAAAATATCTTTGATGATGAAATACCCCATTTATAAATTAACTTGGTTCAAAAGCCAAACACGTATTGTCAGCCATAACGCAAGGGATACTGCAAGATGTTCCTGGACATTTTCGGATGGAAAAACTTTAAAATTTCTAGAGTAAGTGTTGCATACCAAACAATCTTGTATGACATATCTAATTCTAAAAAAAAAAAATAAGTAAAAAAAACAGGGAGGAAACAATTGCATTAAATCATTGCGTGAAATACTGAGAAGAAGATCAAAAAATGGGTCCTAAGATTCGAGCTTCCAATGTAAAAACAGTTTTGTTTGTTCTTACATATTACGGCTTTTATGCGCCCCAACAGCAAACACGTTCAACTTGTTATTTCTGCCGCTGCAACATCTATGAAAATTTATTTCGATCACGATAAAGATCAGATATAAGCTATGATAAATCATATATGACCATAATGACTCTTGGAATATGTTTTACAGCTTGTTTAGGTCGCTTGGATTTTCGTTTTGTGTATCAGCATTACAGACAATAATTTCATTAGCACCTCCAAGATAGCATGAGACAAGGACCATCAAAGGAGGATGAGGATGTTAAGGATTTTGATGGCTTTCATTCCAAAAAACAAACAATATCGGATTCGTTCCTATCGATATCGTTCCAAAAAACAAAACTTATGCAATTTATAGCATAACTAATAATATCGTTTTGCAAACTTAATCTTGACGATAGTGAGAGGTATTTCAAGAGGTAACAAAAGTAGCTTAGGATTATAGGTAGTTCTGAGAATTCCTTTTTCTTCAGTCACGTGGAACACAAGCAAAATTATGAATCATGTCGAAGGTTAAATTTGTTGTGCCACAACGCCACAACCTTGGGATTTTTAGCGAAGTTGTTACGGACAACTTTAATTGAGTTTCACGGAACTCCAGAGTCTTCCCTACGACTAGTTCATGAAACTTGCCAAAGCAGAATCCCTCAGTCATTGATCAAATTATGTTATGCAATGCATTAAGGAAGTTCAGAAAGAAAAGGAGTACCTTTGTTATTCTTAACAATTTCCATCGAAGGATTTAGTTACACATTAACTAGTGGACAAAACAGAAACATGGTATTCAGTTTACCTATGATTTATAGGGTTTTCCAAAGATATAATGATGTAATCATAGTGGTCATCCGACTATTTTTGACATTTTGTATACAAATGCGTGCACATATATCACAAGAAATATCATATGCCTCCTTGATTCCACGCAAAAACGTCTTTGATTAAGGCTCTCACTCTCCTTTGCAAGGAATATTAGTGCAGCGGCAAACTGGTCTACCAGAAGCTTCCCACCCATTGAAGCCACGTTCCAACACCATAATGTTCTTTATCCCAGTTTCTTCCTTGTTCTCCTCAAGATAATTGACAAGCCTCCTAGCACAAGTTGGGCCACGAACCTGCAAAATAGCTTGCGACACTTTCAGTCTAGAGAGAAACATTCTAGTATTATATAAAAAGGGTATAGGAAGAACGTCCCCTTGCAAAAAAAATTGTCAAATTCTATGATCTGAAGAAACTTGTTTCTGATATGTCAAGTTTCATTTTTAGTTTTTACGATGTAACTACAAAGTTATATATAAAAAGGTAATGCCTGGCTTATCTATTGTAACTCGGAACCTACTGAAATGAAGAATTTGCTTTGAAACAAAAGTTAAATATCCGAGTAAATCAGCATATGCTTATAAGAAGCTGATCAATCAATCATGTGGATTGCAATTCTAAATGAAAAGATCATCCTGAGAGAATGATTCAGTTACAGAATATTCAATGTCACACTTTGGCATGGAGTCAAAAGACAATATTGTCAAATTCGATTCCTTATTTTTCTTTCTAAGAAAGGGGATTTTATCCCCTCAAATAGCTGCAGGTTTTTCATCTCAAACTGTTGCCTTACTCGATATTGGATTTCTTTTAGCCAACTCCCTTTCCTATTTTAAACACTTATTTTGCATCAAACTACTTTGTTAGGAAACAGGAACCAACCAACAAAACGAAAAGAACAGAATATTGACACAAACCCAAAAGAATTGAAAGAAGAGAGGAGTATCATTCACTAACCCTATCAACAACCATTACAAAGAATCAGAGCCAAGAGGTCCTTTGGAGATGGTCTCTCTGCCTTGCAAAAGTTTTTCTCCCCCTCTTCTGTTTACAGCTATTTTTATTTGCTCAGAGATCCCTCAACAATTTCCACTAACTACTAACAACTACTATCTACTATTATAAATGACTAACTAACCAAATTTCTAATATTTCTTCTTTTTCTTGGAATACACTTTCCGTACTCTGGGCCAAATCCTTCATGTCATCTATCAACTGATCCATGCACGGACCTTGGTCCCTAACATATATTTGACCGCGTTTATTGACCATATAATAAGAGCATTCACTTATAAACTAAGGATTGCAAAGCCATCTAAAATACAAGTTGACATTTAAGGACACAGCAGTTACAAACCTGACAAAACAAACTCCAAAATGAAGAACAATGCCTCCCACTGATCGGAGATGCACACTACAGAAATTCATATCGTCATGATTTGTGTGTAGAGAGAACCAGTGAAAAGCAGGGAAAAACACTGCCATGAGATAATGACAGCCATATTCCACCACCTCCGAACTTCCCACTGAGAAAAAATTTCCCTCACATCATGACTGTCAAAACATCAGGTTTGGGCTAAATTATGACAGATGACAATGTTCAGCACATGATCAATGCAATAAAACGTCTCACAAAACCAACTTTCCCAGAAGTTTAAGATTGTTAGACGCACGATCCATTAAGGCTTTACACACTCCTCGCACAAGAAAGAGCCCTTTGGGTTTGACGCATCTACAGTTAATTGCCCTACCTAACTTGAGCAAAATTCAACTCCTATGCTAAATCAAAAAGAAAAAAAAAATCAGACTCCTAAAAATTTCACAGTCACGTCATCACACTAATACACTCAATGGACACAAGGATCGGAATTGGAATAACACAGATCGAAAAGGCAGAAAACACATGTATAATAAATATTTTAAGAAAAAAGAACCTGGCTTAGAGCGCAGTGGAAGACGACGGTGTCTTTGCCTTTAACAGCCTGAACGAGGTTTGATACGTTATCTGAGAAAGTATCGCTTGCGTAATGAAGAGAGCCTGATATGTGTCCGTCGTAACCCCTCTCATCGTCCCTTCACAATAACGAGTAAATAATGAGTTTTCAACAGAGTCATCAATTGCAGAGAAGATGAAGCAATTAGCAGAGAGTAAAGCAGTGACAATGGTACCTGACATCGACGATGGCGATGCTTGGATGGCTTCTGAGAGAGAGAAGCTGTGTGCCCGTAATGTACGATATACCGCGAGCCATTATCTCGTATCGACTCCCCACTCTTCTCATTTCTAATTTAACTCAAATTTCGACACGCACAAACCAATTCAATTTCCACATCTTTCATTTTTTTAGGGTTTGTCTGAAAAACTAATTCTGTATTACTTTCCAAGAAGATAGTAAAAGAGTTAAATTAATGTTAAAGTTGAATTGAATGAAAAAAAATAACAAACAACCCAACACAGTTATTAATGGTTTAATCTTTTACCTCTTCTCAAATTAACAAGCGAAAAAAAAAAAAAAAGTGGTTAATCTCAATATTACCTTCTCCGTGAAATAATCTTTCAAGTAATAAAATTATATAAATATTTTCGCTTGGATTTTAAGTTGGTATAGTTTTATTTTTTAAAATTTTTAAGTTCTTATACTGAGACATTAATTTATGTTTTTTTTAATATTTAGCATAATTTATTACATCTACAAAATTAGTTATGATGTTATTTTTTAGTTACTATTTTTTTTATAAAAAAATTTCATGTTATGTATTACTATGCTACTTGACATCTGACACTTCAAGTAACATAAATCATTTGTCATCACATGAAAAAAAATATTATTAAAAAAAATACAAAAATATGGGAGACTAGATCAAAATCCATATATTAACAAAAACGATATATAGGTAGACTATACCTATTAATAAAGAATTCTAAAAACAAATTACATGGAAGTCTATTATACCAATGAAAGGATTCTCTATGAATAAATCATAAATTAGTCAACTTATCAGCACACGCATTCCCTTCACAAAAAATATGAGTAACCCTAAACCTGATTTTTCCATAATAATTAAGACAAATATTTCATCGAAGCATCCAAGAAACATTTGTCCTAACAGTAAACGCAACACAAACCAAGACAGAGTCACATTCCAGTCAGACATTAGTAAGTCTCAATTTTTGAGCTTCCTCCAAAGCATGTATAACTCCATAAAATTTAGCAACTAAAGCAGTTTTAACGTCAAAAAACGCAGAGAAAACTCCAATAAACTCCCCAATACTCCCACGAAAAATACTTCCACAAGAGGCAAGACCTGAATAACCCCTAGCAGCCCCATCAGTGTTAATTTTAACCGATCCTGGTGAATGAAACTTCCACCTAACAAGAAAAGGACGTAGAACTTTATCAATACAAGTGTTAATACAAAAAAACTTGATCACATTGAAAAATCGAACATATCATTCTTCATTGAAACTTTAGACAAATTACCCAATATATAAGTCAAATATTTAATAATCAAAATAGCTATAGAAACCTCAATCTTATCCTAAAAACTAGCATAATTCCTCATACACCATATTATCCAAATAGAAAAAGTTATCACAGCTAGCTTAACCAATTTAACCAATGAACTACCATCACTCTTAATAAAAGAAAGAAGATCATCCTTATTAGAGAAATGATAAGTGAGAAAAATGTGTCGAACCCAACTCCAAATACGTAAAGCATTAGCACATTAAAAAATAAATGTGGAATAGATTTGTACCGGTATGGGCGAGGCTGAAACCTAGTCAACCTGACCGATTGAAGGAAGGAGAAAAAGACTTCAATAGTTCTCTAGGTCCCATCTCCCTAGCAGGAACAAGATTCCACGTGCTTATATTTAAAAATGGAAGTGTTGTATTATTTAAAGAAGATCTAAAGAATTCATATAGAAAGTAAAAATATTACCTATATTTATATATATATATATATATTATTCATTTTATCCATTTTTATCACATAGCAGTTTTAACTCGCGTTTAAAGTTCTCAGTAATAATTTAAAAATAAAATCTACAATTTATTAGGAAATTAAAAAGTAACTTATTGAAATGCAAGGTACAAAATTATTGCTGAGTGGCGTTTTTTTTTTTTTTTGCGCTGGAATCAATTTAATAATGTCACTCTACAACTTGTGGGGAATAAATGTATATTCCAATAAATTAATATAAAACTGCTTATAAATTGTTAGTAACCATGGAAGAGGCATCTCTTTTGCAGTATATTAACTTTTTTTTATCTAAATAATGTGTAAATCACTATTCATGTTAAGATCTGGTGAGTCATATCTTATTTATTTATTTAATAATTTTTTTTTCATTTTAAATAAGAAATATATAATTTTTTAATATATTTCTACAAAATTATATATTTTTATATATGCATCATTTTTAAGTTAATTATTCATAAAAATAATAAAATTGTAAAAATATTAAATTTGTATATATTTTAATAAATTTAATTTTTAAATAGAAAATCCAAAATGATATGTTAAAGAAAATAAAGAAACAAAAATTACATTCAAGACTTAAAGAAATGGTTTATTTAGAGAAGTAAACGTTGATGGTTTGAAGCCACTCTCCGAACTCGCTTAGCCTCTCTTCTCTCGTAATGGCGTCTCCGTTTGAATTCACGGACCACGACGAAAACCTAATCGCAACGCGACCACTCATACGAGGACCCGCACATTACGTATTCACCGACGATGAAGACACCGACGACGCAGGCGAAGACGAAGAAGACGAAGAGTACGTTCCCGGTGTGGCCTCCCCTAGGGCTTCGCACGACACTCCTCGTATCGTTTCATCCAATAACTTAATCGTTATCCCCGACGAATCACAGGATTGCGTTGAAGAGGAAGGAAATAAACGCCGCAGGTACGAAGGAGGCGAGACTTCCTGTTCCTTCGCGATTGGGAGCAGCAACGGTAGCCAAGGAAACGTCCACACCGACATTGATGGTCTCTTTTGCCCTATTTGCATGGATGTTTGGACCAATAACGGCGAACATCATATCTGGTGCAACCGCATTTCCTTTGCCCTAAATTATACTCTCACACACATGCACTCACAATGACTGTTTCTTAATTCGACGTGTTTGTCGTGGTGAAATTGTTGAATATTTGCGAACATTGTGGTGATTTTTTTGAATTTTTGGGGGCATGAGTTCAGTTGTCTTCCTTGTGGACACATATATGGCATGTCTTGCATCAAAAAATGGTTTCAACAGCGCAAAAATTCCAGCAAGGTAAATACTCACTGTGTTTGGTTGAGACTTGAGAGGTGCTTTTTGAAATTTGTGCAACCAAAAGTTGCTTGACATTTATCTTTTGTGTGTTTTTTCGTCCCAGTGTCCACAATGTAATAGGAAATGTAAGTTGAAGGACGTGAGGAAACTCTTTGCTTCCCGAGTAGTTGCCGTCGAGGAAGAGTCTCAGAAGGTTGGGCCATGTTTTTGTGCGTATTCTATGTGAAAAAAAAAACTTTTAAGATGGTTTACCTGATTGATTACTTTTTCTCTGTTGGCAGAGAATTCAGTCACTTGAGGCCAAATGTGCTGCCCTTGAAAGTAAGGTAGTAGGATGCTATGCAATATTTTTTTACATGCTATTTTTACTTCCTGGCTTTGTGTGGTTTATGAACTTTTATTATGCTGGAATATGAAGCTATATTCTTGGTTAAAACAATATATCTATCAAATATGTTCGTAGGCCAGTGATTGGTGCAAGAAAGAAGATGGATGGAAGTATCGAGAAGCCGCCTTGCATGTTGAAGTTCAGAGTCTTACAGAGGTATCTCTTATGCATTACTATAGAATATACAATCAATTTGTCGGTAAATCTGCAGTTTTCCAAATTTGAAAATCTTTTACAGACTATGGTTGGAGACACTCTTATTACCTGAATATTTTATTTATATGAAATATATGTGGATGTCATGTCATGTTTGCCACACGGTTGCATCATCTACCCGTAGTCCCCCACTTTATTAGACCATTAACACTCCTGCTGTTTTGGTTTTCCTATTTTCTTCCTTTATAACCAGTAATTTAACATCTTTCACTTTTTGGTTACTTTGTCTGAGCCTATTAGGATATAAGGAAACGGGGGAGTTAGTTAATAGTTAGGATATTAATAGGGGAAGAGGGAATAGGAGAGAGGGAGCTTTGTTGTCATTGTATTGATCATTAATTTCTCTTAGTGAAGGGGAAACCTTGGAGGGTAATTTGCTCTCCTATTCATTGTTCTTCTCACCCTATTCCATTAAATTCTATCTTCTCATTTCAATTTTTAGTTTGTAACAGGAACCTTGTTGCATTAAAAACCATTTTCTTAGTTTCAACAATATGATGTTGAAAATTGGAGCATAGGGGACATAAATTTATGCAGTGTGAACTGGTTTAAAGATTTGGTCCGAATCATAAAACCCTTTTCGATCCTTTTGGATCTTTGTATGCATGGTTTAAACTATTATGTACATTTGGCGTGTAGAGAAACACTTATTTGGAGCAGCTGCTACTAGGTATGCAGAGCAGGCAATCTGCATCGATAAGTGGCAATGGAAACTCTCAGTGGAGAAGTGAATCTGGTAATAATTCTTTCAGCGTTCAGATGAGATGACTGATCTTTGCCTAATAAAAGTTGTCTCCTTTTGCTCACCCAGCACCCACTCCCACTTCCTTTCTAAAACAACAAACTCTTTTCAAGAAAAAGTTGCTGCTGGTTTCACTGATAGCTCAAGTTTTTTTCCCTGCTAATTTGTGGTCTTGGTCATATCAACTTTAACTGAATGTAACTTGTAGAGCACAACATCGGCCCAAAGTACTGTGGAAAGGGGTCCATTTGTAATTTTGAATTGCAGGTATGCCATTTTATCATTTCGCCACTTTGGAATATTACACTTTATTCTCTTTTAGTCTCACCCTTTCTCAATTTACCTCCTAAACTTTTTCGTATTAGCCCCCAAAGTTTGTTTTAAAGTGAAAAATACTATATGCATGGTTAAAGCTGTGGCTATGAAACCTAGAACTTCAATGGAATTTTTTCAATTGGCAGTTCCCTTTAAACCAAACATCAAGGAGGTTAAGTGATTTAAAAGAAAAAGTTTAGGATGGTAGGCTGGGAGTATGTGGAACCATAAAGAGGTTACGTGTTAATCACATTTCCTCTCATAATAGGCTTATTTTGTTAGAATTTTTTTATCTTGTGTTGATGACTTGAATTTTATTTACCTAGTGTTTACCTGTTTTAGAAAGAGTTTCATCTGGATGGTGGGCGCGTTTTTGATATGGACATCTCTAATCAAATTTTATTAATCGCACAAAAGCCAAAGGAAGTAGGTGGAATGCACTTGCTAACTAAAGTAAGATTCTTCAATTTGAGTATTTGTGTATTGTGTGTGGCTTTCGTTTCTCTTATGCAAAGAAGGATTTCGATTTAACCTTCATGGAAACTTGGCTTTGTAGATGAGCTTGTTGTCTCCATTTGAGACGCAAGATATCTTGCTGCCTTCTGATACATTTGGTGTTAAAGACCTGCATATTTCTCCTTCTAATAGTAGTCTGGCTCTCTTTTCTTCATTAGGAAAGAAACTATCAGTGCTCAGGTATAGTTGCATTAAATACTAATTCATTGTATCTGACATAGTAAACTTTGGTTAATTGGTGTATTTTCCTGTGCTACAGCTTGGACAGTGGCAATCTTGTTATCAATTATGATCTACAGGTGAAGTGTGATTCAATATTTTCATTTGGTAAACTAGTAGCAATAAAGCTGTTGGCAATAGTGTATAATTGCTATGCTTTGTGGTTTTTCAGATTGGTATTGCTTGAATAGTTAACTTGTTATCCTCCTTGAATTAAGTAACCGAGAACCATAAGGAGCCCGAAAAGACAGCAAGCTATCTATTTAAAGGTTTCCAATCACTTTTGAAAGTTTTCTATAGATACTCTTTTATAGTAACCATCAACCGAACATCATATTGAAGATAAAAAATTTTTACTGAATCCCATAAAGGATGCAGTGTTGTAAGTAGCTATCCCAGAAAGTCTAGCTTTTTTTCTCCAACCTCAGGCACCAAATAATAATTATCAGTGATTCTAAGAACAAGGGCAAGGCAACCCTTTTTAGTTCCCGTGATTCTAAATCCTTGGAAATGACGTATATATGAGGGAATTCTCCAAACTACAACTACTTATAGAAATAGATTTTTAAAATAGTTTTTCATGCACCTTCGTGTTGTGTACTAATTTACTAATTTGTTGCTCAGAGATTGCAATTTATCTCACATCAGAGTTTAGTAGTCACTCTTTGTTTTTTTTAACCTTGAATTCTGGTACAGGATCCTGCATGGTCTTGTTCGTGGGATCTCAACAATTCGCATAACATATATGCTGGGCTACAGGTCAGCAATTTGGTTTTATATTTATTGGATGTGGGAGCTTCAAATTCTAATCTTCAGATTAATTTCCTGCAGAATGGTTCTGTCTTAGTGTTTGACATGCGTCAAACTGTAGGCCCCGTGAAATCTTTAGTTGGTTTGACTAACAACCCTGTGCATACTGTCAATTCTCTTGCACAAACTTCAAGTCTTTCTTCTGGTGTTAAAACCATCCTATCGGCATCTGCCTTTGGCCTTTGTCAGTGGAACATTGATTCTGAAGAACGGTAGGCTGCTTGCATTTTATGGATAGCTGCTTTATGTATATTTATTATCATCGCCTTATAAATATTATACTAAACTTTGATATGTTGGCACTATCCAGTTAACTCTACAATCATTCAATCATGACAGGCAAACGCCTTGCTTTACCCATTTTCTTTTTGGATTTATGTGGGGCTATTGGGTATAATTGGTTGTGTTTTCCAAAGTATGCGAACATTACGAATTGTACATTTCCAATGTTTGGTCCAACTTTGTACCTTTCCCTTTACTCCTTTTGCTCCTATTATCTTTCAGTTTGTTTGATATACATGCTATGTCCCTAGCTTGTATTGTCAATTATTTTACATTATTTTCTTGTGTTATAGTCGTATTTCTTTTGCATTTTGGAAATTTACATTATTTTTATAAATTTGATTAAATCAGCTCTCGACTTTGGAATACTTTCCTGCATTTATAAGATAGTATATGATGGATCTTCCTATTTTCTTGTGCATAATTTCAACTTGGTTCCACAAGCAATCATTTACAGAGTGTCATCATCCTCTATTTTTTATTGCTGTAAATAGCTCTCCTAATACTTCACCTTTTTTAAATATGAAGGCCGCTTGTGGTTCCTGAAACTGACAATCAAGGAGTCTGCATATCCCTTGCCTATTGCCCTAGCAGTGATGACATTGTTGCTTCTTACAGACCGATATTCAGTATGTCCATGGATGTGCCTCTATCTCAACCATTGGCCACTCCTCTTAGTGCTGGACAAGGAGTACAGGGCACTCATGTCTTGTTCAATAGAATGGGTGGTCATCATTTCCAAAAGGTGGGTTCCTCATATGCCAATGTGAGTAAAATTCGACTACCAAAATGTGTAATTATGGACATAGAGAATCAGAGCAGATTGTTTGCATCTTGGGATGAAGTTACATGTGATTTGCTCTTGCATGAGTTGCCATCTTTTAGAGTTCTTCAGCAATTCAAAATGCCCGCTCAGGCCCGTGATCTTAGGTACTCACCTAGCCACGGTATACTTGGTTGTTTAAGTGAGAACACGTTGCAGCTTTTCTATTCCAAACACTCGTCGGTAAGGTAATTTTATGTTTCGCAATTGCTCTTATCACTACAATCCTTTCAAGAAAAAAAAAAGGATATTGGCTTTGATATCTTTTTGTTCTAAATTATTCTATATTAGAATTTAGCCGTCCTTAAGTAGTTGGAATAGTTATTTCTCTGCCCTGAGCCTTCATTTTTCTGTAGGTTTTTTTTGGTAACAATTTCTGTATTAGAGCAGTAATGTACTAATGTTGATATTGCTATTCTGTGACTATGATTACTAACTATGATTACTAAAAGTTACTGGTCTTCGATGTAATAAAAAATATTGTGTTAATTATGTTTTTCATCTCCATATATTTTACAAATTTTACTTTTAGTTTCTGAGTAAAATTAGTTATGCGGTTTGCAATATGGATTACTTTCTGTTGCAACATTGTAAAATATTGGTTTGAGATATTTTGTTGCAGCTATAGGGTGCTATAAGTTTTTTGGTGGTATAAACTAGTTAGAAAATAAGTTTTTTTTTTTTTTTTATAAAAATAGAGAAAATTAAAGAAAATAAGTTTGATTTTTTTTTTATATATAAAACTACAATTCACTTGAAAACTTTTTAAGATCGAAATTTGTCGTTGTTGCCACGCGTCTTTATTGTATACACGGTTTGTCGTGAGATTGAAAGGTAAGAGTTTTGAAAGAGTTTGAAGATTAAGATTTTCTTATTTTGATGCTTGGAATTTTGATGTGTAAGTTGTGAATTGTGATTATGTTAATTGTGAGTTTCTGATTGTATTTTGTATCATTGTTTAGTTGCTTGCTAACTTGTGATTCAAAATTTCATCATGTGGCCTTCACATTAAATTAGTTGTTCACATAACTAAATTACATTTAAAATTTAGAATTGTCCTTATTCTATTTAATACATTTACTCAATGTTTTTAGATAAATGGTTTGCATAATCCAAATAAAAAAAAGTAATTTCTATGATGTCCTAATACTGTGAGTATTTTCTTGGGCTATTCCTCCTGCAAGTTTTTTTTTTTTTTTTTTTTTTTTTTTTTTTTTTTTTTTTTTTTTTTTTTTTTTTTTTTTTTTTTTTTTTTTTTTTTTTTTTTTATTATTTTTTAATATTCTTTATTATTTTTTTTT
>Ga0123342_1001861_pt1 | contig 35404 bp, 29 predicted proteins | sample Turbeawhitnodule_FD_89960 | JGI IMG/M metagenome (GOLD analysis project Ga0123342, IMG submission 89960) | Root nodule microbial communities of legume samples collected from Mexico - Turtle bean Mexico white nodule | ecosystem: Host-associated > Plants > Roots > Nodule | place: Mexico: Nepantla... | reverse complement strand
TTGTTATTTCTTTATATTTATAATTTCTTTATATATATAATATGATTAATTATTTTATTTATATTTGTAATTCTATTTTAAATGAAAATAAAAATATTTTGAATTTAAAATAAAAAGGATAACAAAGTAATTTACAAATAATTAATTATATAAATATTTATATATGTAACTTTCTTCGCTAATCTTCTCTAAATTGCGAAGAAAGTTTAGAAGCTATAGATGTCTTCGTTTTTAGCATTTTTGTAGCATTCAGTGCCTTGATTTTCATGTTTTACTCGTGCACAGTAAAAGCTTGCATTTCTTCGCCCAGAAACAAACACAGCATAAGTGAAAACAATCACTTATGTGATATTATCCCATACATGCAATGGTATATCAGACACACTAATTGATACATTTCTTCGCCAAAAGAAGAATATGATGATAATGTATGTTTTTTACAAACTTTTCTACATTATTATACTTTTTTAAACAAAACTAACACATTTTGACAAACCACAACCATATTTAGAGCCCCCACACATTTAACATGTTGGGCCTTTTTCTAGTGCTCAACAACCATATTCATTTCTCCAACACAAATATCATGTTGGGCCTTCTTTTAGTGCTCACAATCCTTTAGCTCAACCAACCCATATGTTTTGGTACACGGACTATCAACAAAGCATGTGTTCCCCACCCTTTGCACCAATAATTTTGCCTAGTTTTCATACATTTGCATCACACAAAAACATGTTTTTTGCTACGTCCACGTCCACTTTCACCATCGCATTGTTATCAATCCTCGTGCCGGTTTCATAATCCACCATCTAACCAAAACCAACTGAAACCTACTGACGATAGTCCAAAACCAACTAAACTTATGCCTCTACGACAACCACAAAGGCAGAGAAGGAAACCACCATGCGACACTTCTTCCCACAGATATTCCCTTTTCATTTATGTGATCAAAACAATTTCACTATTTGTATGAATGTTCGTTATTTTATATTATTTCATTATTCTTGTGTCGCTAAATTTAATTATACAAATTTTCCAATTCAAATAAGAAATAACATAGTTACTCAAATAATAAACTTCACAAATAATATATATTTAAGAAATCCTAACTCTTTCGTGTCATCAAATTATTCAACTAAAATTTTTATAAATCAATAACTTAAAACTTAATCTAATTTTTTCCTTTTCCAAAAAACATAAAATATTAACCAAAACTAAAGTTGTGCATGGGTGACACAACTTCAGTGTAAAATAATACAACTGAAGTTGTGCACAAGTAACACAACTTTACTTAATTAACATTATTAAACAAAGTTGTACATATGCTCCACAATTTCAACACTTATACAAAAAATTGTGTATCATGTTCACAAGTTTGTCTTCATCAACAAACTCATTTGTTGTGACCACGAGTTCTCTTTTAAAATCGGTTTCATCTCCCACAAGTTAACCCAAATAGATAATATTTTTCCCAAATCAGTAATAATGATTTTAAATTGCTCAATTTTCTAACTTTAGCCAATTTATACATTTAAATTATTAATTCACCAATTTAATGATTAATTCCTTAATTAATCTAGAATTTTAACTAGTTCAATAGTTAATTTGATTTTCAAAGCACAATAAAATTAAATATTTTTTCAATCTTTGTATAAAATCATAATAGTTTTCATTTTTCTATAAATACAATAGACATTATATGCATAACTATATTTTTTTATGCACTAATTTGTATGTAACATAGAAAAATGTTTTATTAACACAAACATAAATTTTACATCTAGATAACAACTATAAAGTCATAGCATTTAAAGATATGGTATTGGACTATATAAACTTTTTATTTTACATGATTTTTTAACTGGTGAAGTAAAGATGTGATTATCTAAGTTGACATATGTGATAATTTAAGTTTTTTTTACATAATTTTAATTTATGTCTCATCCTATCATGGTTATCTTATTTTGATGATCATAACCACTCTGCCAACAAACAACTTAACATCAAAGATGACTGCAACAGGAAAAGGAATTATTTCACATGTACTTAATGGTTGCAGTGCTAAAAATATGTGAATTCGAGTTTTTGTCACGTGGTACCGTCAATATATCCGAATTCTAAAACAAATAAGTGAAAAAAAAAATATGTTCCCTTTTACTTAATTTTTATTTCTATTAAATAAAATAATTAAAAATTCTTCATACTTCCATGTGTTTAAATTTTCTAGTTGTTTCCATTTTCTATCTTTTTCTTCTCCAAAACAATCATTCGTGCAATCACACCCAACTAGAAAACAAAACAAGAACTAATTGCACGTACCTGTGTGTGAAGAAGCGCGATCTATTACCAATTTCATCCCACACAGACAAACAAAGGAAGAAACGCGGTCTTTCTCTCTGTATATTTCATTTCTCCGTGTGATCAGAGAAAGAAGGGTCGAATGGCGACGAGGTACTGGGTAGTGTCTCTCCCCGTTCCGAATTCCGCATCCACTCTGTGGAACAAATTGCAGGAACAAATCTCCAAACACTCCTTCGACACTCCTCTTTACAGAGTACATTCTCTTTCTTTTCTCTCAACGCTTCACATTATATAATCAACAATCGTCTCTTATTTTCTTCTCCTCTTCTCTTCAAATTCGCAGTTCAACATCCCTAATCTCCGCGTCGGAACCCTAGACTCTCTCCTCTCTCTCAGCGACGATCTCGTCAAGGTTCGTAAAATTCTCCATCACACTAATCCATTATTCGCTGCTTTCGCCGGTTCATGCTTCCGTTGCGATTCTTGATATTGCGGAAAATTACGGAGGAATGTTGTTACGTTGTGGCGCGGTTGCGGATTTCTTATACATTGTAGATTGTTTGTTTGTTCGCTGTGCTTGATCTGGTTTGTGTGTCTGCAGTCGAACAGCTTCGTGGAGGGAGTGTCGCTCAAGATCAGGCGACAGATTGAGGATCTGGAGAGAGTATCGGGCGTGCTGAGCAGTAGTTTGACGGTGGATGGAGTCCCTGTTGATTCGTACTTGACGAGGTTTGTTCGATTGGAATCTGTGAAGACTGTGATCTGTTTCTGATGATTTGTTGTTGTGTGATGAAGATTTGGTGGTGCTGTGATGGATGCAGGTTTGTTTGGGATGAAGCCAAGTATCCGACTATGTCGTCGTTGAAGGAGACTGTGGATGGGATTCATGGTCAGGTGGCAAAGATTGAGGATGATCTCAAGGTTATTCATATTTCTGACGCAGATTTTGGCATAATTTGATTTTGTTGTGTGAGAGCCGATTGCGCAGTCTATTTCTTTACAGTGATGTATATATATGTCCTAAAGTAATTTAGTGGTCTTGCTTACTATTGTGGAAGTTCTATGTGCTTTTCCTTCTTGATTAGTACCTCAAGGTAAAGGATTATTAACACATTAATTTGGTTGAAAAAGAACAAGTGAGGGTGATGCTTTGATAGGTTATTTTTCTTACGTCTTTCACATTCTTCATGTTTTTTATGCAATGTTTCTTCTAGTAATTGGAACAGCTTTGTTATTTAAGTAATGCCAGATGTTCCTATGGCCGGTGACAATTTGATGATGGTATATGGTGATTTCAAAGAGGTTAGGTGAGTGTAACAAAGGGATTTTCAGGCAGGAAGATGATTTCAGTAAGATTGACTAAGCTGATCCTTTTTGTCTATCTACTCCTTCTGTTCCATCCTTTTAATGGCATGTTTGGCATTATTGTACTCTGGTGTAATTTTCAGTAGTGTTTTATTTAGAGATTAGTGTTTGTTGTTTGGTTTTGTGCCTTGTTTGGTTGCTGGGTGTGTTAGGCAGAAGCAAATACAACATGTTGACAATAAGACAGGATTACAGGTTTATTATAGGAGGAAGTTTAAAAACAGAGACTAAGAATACAATTGGAAGTTAGTTTTTACAGCTAAGAGCTTGTTAGCAATAGGACCCTTTTATAGGAAGCTTAGAGGGAAAAAGAGACAGTTTTGGAGTTTAAAGAGTTCTGTAACTAGAATAATCCAGTGGAAAGAAGAGTTTGAAATTGTTTAGTAAACCCGTGAGCATGGTACAAGCTTGAATATAGAGCAATGACATCACTTGTGTGGTTAAAACATTTTCTTCCATAGTTTAATGGCATGTTTGGCATTATTGTACTCTCTGGTGTAATTTTCAGTAGTGTTTTATTTAGAGATTGGTGTTTGTTGTTTGGTTTTGTGCCTTGATTGGTTGCTGGGTGTGTTATACGGAAGCAAATACAACATGTTGACAATAGGGCAGGATTACAGGTTTATTATAGGAGGAAGTTTAAAAACAGAAACTGAGAATACAATTGGAAGTTAGTTTATACAGCCAAGAGTTTGTTAGCGTAGGACCCTTTTATAGGAAACTTAGAGGAAAAAAGAGATAGTTTTGGAGTTTTAAGAGTTCTGTAACTAGAATAATCCAGTGGAAAGAAGAGTTTGAAATTGTTTAGTAAACCCGTGAGCATGGTACGAGTTTGAATATAGAGCAATGACATCACTTGTGTGGTTAAAACAATTTCTTCCAAAGTTGAAGTTTTGTGAAATTCAGCAAATGAGAATGTATTGTGATAATCAAGCAATTTTTCACGTTGGTTCTGACCCCCATGAGAGGACCAAACACATACAAATTGACACTGTCATTTTGTTCGAGAAAAGTTATTGTCGATGGAAATATGTGCCCAGTTTGTTGGCTCTAATTTTCAACTGGTAGATATTTTGATAAAATCCTTGATAGGACCTCAAATTCAAATTACATGTTTCAAGCTTGGTACATAGAATCTATATGATTCAGCTTGAGGGGGGAGTGTTAGGATTGTTTATTTAATTTCTTTGTTTTGTGTTGTGCCTATATGTAGTCTAGAGTCCTAGGGGTGAACATTAATTTGTATCTTTTTCTCTCTCCTTGTACTTCTGTTGCAGGCTACACAAACACACACACACACACACATATATATCCAAGTTAAGATCTCTCAAGTTCCTTTTCTCATGTTTCTGTAAGTTACGATGTTTTCTCCAATGGCATAGTCAATGTCAAGTGAGCTTCAAGTATTGTATTCCCATTACTTTTAAATAAAATTCTTCTTCATGGTGTCTCTTTGCGGTTTACAAAATTCTATAGGTGACTTGCAACTTGGCTAATCAAATTAACAACAAATGCAATATCTCTTGTGTGAGGCAAGTAAACCAATTTCCAATTCTTATCCTCTGATACACTATCATTTGCATTACTAAATTTAAGGTTCGAATCCGTGGGAGTACTTGTAGGTTTCCATGTGTCTCCTTAAGCAAATCTGTGACATTTTTGTTACCTCTCTTGGAGTGAGATTTTTCAATCCCCAAATAATGTTTCAGCCTCCCAAGAGTTTTTATCTCAAACTGCTTTGCTAAATGTTAACTCGAGGTGATTCTTCCGATCATCACTAGTGACAATTATATCATCTAGATACACTAACAACATAGTCACTCCCCTTGAGCTCGAGTATTTGATAATTAAAGTGTGGTCTCCTTAACTTTGTCTGGATGGACCCTTAGGTTTTCATGACTTTTGTGAATCTCTCAAACCACATTGGGAAGTTTTTTCCAAAGCCATATAAAGCCTTTTTTTTTTTAACTTGCAAACAGAATTGGCAGAAACTCTATATACCAGAGGAACCTTCATATAGATTTCCTCCTCAAGATCCCCATGCATGAAAGCATGCTTCACATCACACTGCTTTGTAGCAAGAGGTAATATTAATCTAACTGTATTCATGTTTGCAACTGGAGCAAAACTCTCCTAGTAACATCCATTTGAGTGAAACCCTTAGCAATGTAGAGTTAATCTTTCATGTTTTAAGGACTTAGATCCCCATTTTGCACAATATAGATTGAATTGAATTTAGAATTCCTTTCTTTCAGCCCATAAAATAAAATAAAACTTAAGGTTTTTCTATCTACCATATGAAATTGTTTTGACCAGACAATTTCAGTCGCTCTTGCTAAAGTTGTTTCATTCCAAAAAGAAAATGAAAAAGGAAGAATGGCATTGTTCATTGGTGATGAACAATGTAAAATAAAGAATCTCCATGTTACACAATGTAGATTAAATTTTCTGTTTTGCCCTTAAATCTATGATTTTTTTGTCAGGTTCGTGTTTCTGAGTATAACAATATCCGCAGTCAGCTTAATACCATCAATAGAAAGCAAACTGGAAGGTGTGAATGTTGTTTATTGGCCTATCATAACTTTTTGATATAAGACTGTTATATTTCTTATCTGACTTTAATGCCCTTTTTCTTGTTTTAGCTTAGCTGTCCGTGATCTTTCGAACTTGGTAAAACCTGAGGATATTATAACATCAGAAAATTTAACAACCCTTCTTGCTATTGTTCCCAAGTATTCACAGAAGGATTGGCTTTCAAGCTATGAAACATTGACCAACTATGTGGTAAGAGTTGCCATATTTGTTCACATACTCAAATCTCTGCTGCTACTTACCCAAGATCATTATAAATAATGATTCACTATATTTTTCTCTTGTTTAATATAAACAATCGCTGTAATTTAAATAAATAGTCCAACCTTGTTTTTATCTAGGAATATTCCTGAACACAACCTTTTTGCCTTGGTTTATTTTTAATTCTGATTAAAATAAGTATTTTAGGTTCCGAGGTCTGCCAACAAGTTGTATGAAGACAACGAATATGCTCTTTATACGGTAACACTATTCAGTCGTGTTGCAGACAATTTTAGAACTAGTGCGCGAGAAAAAGGGTTCCAAGTAAGTACTTTTCTGAAGTTTAGTATACTGTCTCAGTTTTATAGGATTTGTAAGATTTATATCCCTTTTAGATTTACGTAAAGTAACTTGTTTACGGAAATATATGAGAAAGCATGAGGCGAGGCATGTTATGCAATGCCAAGTGTGCAATATCAATTCGTGAGTTTTGGAAAAGTATTTAATGGAAATTTATATCATGCTTCAGATTCGTGATTTTGAATATAGTCCCGAATCACATGAAAGTCGCAAGCAAGAGTTAGACAAATTGATAGAGGACCAGGAAAGTTTGAGGGCCTCTCTATTGCAGTGGTGTTATACTAGTTATGGAGAGGTATTGTTCATTATTTATCACATCATTTAATTTGTACAATATAACGCACAATATTCAGGTAGCAGGAAGAAACTGAGCAGATGATGAAATCAATTATGATCAATTACTTGATTATCTGCAATCTGCATCCTTGATTTCTTATGTTGATGATGCCTTTTCCCTGGCTAACCACTGTTGGCACTTTTAGCGGCCCTTAATTTTTCAGTTTAAATTTCTACTTTTTGTTTACTTTTGAAAATTCTGCTGTTCTCAGTTCTCAGTATCATAAAATATTAATAAGTTCTATGATCTCTCTTGTGCTTGTCCTGTTATCATAAATATTGTGATTTCTGATTTTTTGATGTTTTTACTTGTTTTATTTACTGAAGGTTTTCAGCTCCTGGATGCACTTTTGTGCAGTACGTGTATTTACTGAGAGCATTCTGAGATATGGTCTTCCACCATCTTTCTTGGTTAGATATACTCTGTACAACAGCTTTCAGTTTCATTTTTTTCCCTCCAAATATTTGATCACTGACCATTGGTTCTTGTGGTCATCCAGGCAAGCGTTTTAGCTCCATCAGTCAAAGCTGAGAAGAAAGTACGCTCTATCCTTGAAGGGTTGAGCGATAGTACAAACAGGTAAGAAACTTATTTCATGCGTGTAAGGCTTAAATGGATATACTTAATATGTACCTACCAAGATTGATTTATGGGAAGGCAATGACATGTTTGGGGTCACAATCCTTCTCTCTCTCTCTCTCCTTACCTCCTATAGATTTAAAGAAAATAAGATGCTTGAGAAAAATTGCTTTTATAATTTTGGTGAGTTTGTCACTAAATGTGTGTTGTGCATCTTTTACGTAAATTTGGTAAATGCTTAGAAACTTAGCTTTCATACCTGTGTACATTAAAGAGAGTACAACCATATTTGGTGATTTATTTATCAATTATCACAACCCTTGACTAATCTCAAACTATTTGAGATGTTGACACTTGGCACTCTTCAGAACTCTTCAGAACCAGATGAAAAAGAGATAGAAAGCAAAACGGAATTTGTAGCTGCTTCGCGTAATCTGTAGTTCAATCTAACATTGTTGTGCATGCTTGTCAAAGTCCTGTGATTTTCTCTCCAAAATATCCAATGCTCCTTTTTCAAGGAAGCGTCAATTACACTGTCCACTTCGTTACACCATACTACCACGTATTCTATCTTTAATTGCCTCAATTATTGTAGGCATCTTCAACCCATTATTATCAGGGAAACCCGAAACTCAATTTTCTCGCTGTCTTGCTTTTACTACTACTATTATTATTATTAGTACTATACTATCTTTTAATTCTACTTTAATTTTAACCCTGCAATATAAGGGCAATATACTAGCGTTATGGAACCAATGCCCAGAAATTCAATCAGTAATTCCTACGATACGACATATATAGTTTTTTTTATTTTTTTTAATGTCACATGCTCATAATGTTTTTGTTCCTTTGATATTTTCCGTGAAGTGGTTACTGGAAGACCGAGGATGAAGGAGTTGGGATGGCTGGCCTAGTAGCAGGTGATGCTGATGCTCACCCTTATGTCTCCTTCACTATCAATCTTGTTTGAGCGCACCCAGAAACAAGCCCGGTCTTGTTTCAGGGTCAGGAAGGATTCCTTTGTACATTAGGGTCATGTTCCATTCTTTTTTATTTATTTTTATATATATAATATAATTTCAGCGCATTCAATTCTTATGGTACCAAGTTTTGATCATTATCTTGTATGTTGAGTTATTTCATTATGTTTTCTCGTCCGTGATCATGTAATTTGAGAAGCTACAATCTTTGTATTTTCTTGGTAGAATATCAACTAAATACTATATAATACTTTGATTATATCTTGAGATTTATATATACCCATTTTTTATATTTTTGGATTCGGGCCGATCTAGGTTTATCTGAGGATGGTCAAAACTTTTCGGTCAAGTGTATCACTTTTAAAGTAGATACACTTTAGAGGAAAATATTGATAGAACTATTGATTACAATTACAAACTAAAAATTGAGATTATGATTACACAATTTAAAATTTATTCTATTGGTGTATGTTATTAATAAACAAATATTATCTTTAAAATGTTGTTTTTCATTTTGTGAAATCTTTATAACAATAGTAACTAAGAATAGTGGAATATGGTAAGGTCAATTTAGACGGGAGATTTTGAACATAGCAAGGCTAAATCTGAATGGAATTATATGTATGGATTTAATTTCTTTTAAAGGAATTTATATATATAGGAAGCAACCAAGACTTGCATTCAGGTAATAATATTTCTCATACACTTAAAGATGCCGAGAAGATGCAGCTTACATCCTATATTCTCATGGATATAGTCAATGTAGAGTTTTCAAGATAAATATTAAGTGATTTTAAGTTTAATTAAATATAACAAAATTTTCTTATATTCTCATGGAGATGCCCGAAGCATTGGGAGTTAGAATAGGATCATTGTCTCCAACATATCTTGGAGATCCATTGACTAACATTTATCTCGGTGAGCCTACATTTACATTGACTAATGTGTTGAAGATAAATAAATATGACACAAAAAAAATCCGACCTGCCGGATTCGAACCAGCGACCTAAGGATATCAGCTTGGATTACCAACTACAGTCCTCCGCTCTACCAACTGAGCTAAGGTCGGCTTGTAATAAGAAAATTTTGTTATATTTAATTAAATAAAATCACTTAATATTTATCTTGAAAACTCTACATTGACTATATCTAGTCAATTTCATAGTATATAAACAAATATCAATCTCATCTTACAAACAAAATTTGTATATATACAAATTTCTCATTTTATTGTATCTTTCATATCACCCGCTACTACTTATAAATATATAAAATATATAATCTGAGTTTGAAGATATCTATTTCTTTAAAAATATTTTCATGGGAATGAATAAATTGGACAAATGGGTAAATTAAAACAAAGTCAGACATAATATAGATTCGTAGTGAATTCTTAATTTAGTTCTTAATTGATCTATATATGAATAAAATGTTATTCATTTGGTCCCTAACTTCTTCATAATTTGTTTCTCTATTCATGTAGCACGTTTTTAATTTGATCTCAAGGTCAAGACCAAATAAAAATTCACTACACCAAGGATTAAATTATTAATGTATAAGGAGATAACGGTCGCAGAGATAATAACATTTAACAGAGAAACCAATTTAATAAATTTTATATGTACATATTAAATTGAGAATTCACCGCATCTACAAACCCCAAAATTATGTTTAATTGTAGAACAATTTGTAAGATTAATGATTAATCTGCAGCCATGACAATTAACTTACAATATATTTTAAATAAATCCCTACAGCAAAACTGCTCTCATTATGGTACCACTTTTTGTACAAAAAATACTGAAGTCAGACATGATTGTATCTTACAAGTGTATCTATTACAAAGCAGCACCCTGAGAATAATAAAAAAAGGCATTTGCTAAATACATCACCATATTCTAAAATATTCTAAAAAGGTTGATTGCAGAGAGCAAGCAAAAAATTTACAAACCATGCGTATATTTATAGATTTCTTTCATGTGGTTCAAGCCAAGGAAAGTCCAGGAAATCAAATACCTCCTTTTCAGTATTAAATTTCAAACTCGCACTACCTTTTGCACCCTGAAATGGAACAAAACCATATATGAGAATTCAGGCAAATCATAACGCAAATGTAAACGATTCTTTTATGCCATACCCGTTTGCTGCCAGAACCATGAGTGGCTGGAAACAACCCAGTATCATCAAGCCGGAATCCTTTAGATTCTGCTAGCAGCCTCAACCTGCACTCATACACCCAGAATGAGAAAAACCATCACAACTTATTAACTATGCATGATCCAGAAATTACAACCCAAGACAAACAAGACGGACAAGCCCCATCAAATAAAGGGTAAGGTTATGAAAACATCGTACGCAGGAAAACAACAAAAAGCTAGAGTCTAAAAGCTTCTCAATAATCACTGGTAGGAGAAGAAAACTTAAAACAAAGGGAGATAGAAGTAAAATGATAAACCATGTTTCCGGGGTTTTATGAGTTATTTTGCTATAACTTTAATGGATTTTTATTAAAAAGTATTGTAAAGAAAAGAAGAATATGTCTTGAAAAAAATAAATCAAGTCATCCACCACAACCATTTCCATCCAACCAGCCAGTGTTGACACACAAGCAATGTTGTTAAAATCCTGGGTATACACACAAACTCGTACAATTCAACGAGTTTGGAGGAGAAGGCAAGGTGACTCGAACAGCGGATTGGGTTGGACCAAGTAGGCGTGCTGCTCGGTAAATCGGAGGATCGTTGGACCGTCAAGATTCTCCTACTCATCTCGCTTGCCACCGCTTGCTCTCAATTGCCGTGGTGCTCGCCATAGCTCGTATTTGTGCTGCTTGCCACTCCCTTTCACCGCCCCTGTTTTTCTCTGTTTATTTTCTTTGATCTGTTCTGCTCCTCTGCCTTATTTATTTTCTCTGATCTGTTCTGCTCCTTACTCCCTTATTTTAAAATGGTATCAGGAAAAAATTGTTTACTAACATAAAGGATTTTGCGGAAGGTTTATTTGTATTTAATATTTATTAATTGTTTTATGGATTAATTTTATGAATTATAAACTTATTTTTACTTGTGTTATGTATTGAATATTATTTTTCATATACCACTAATTCCTACAAGTCAAAATCCTTGAGTTATGTTCTTTTTATCTTCTTTTTGGTCCTCAAGTTTAAGAAGAACATTGCACACAAACCTCAAGTCTTTGTCGCTCGCATCTCCATAGCTCACGTCTTCACCCTTCATGTAGCCGCACCATTCCTGTTCGCCACCGTGGTTTCGCTCATGTTTGGCACCGCTCATTGGTCACCTTCGTTCGAGATCGTGCTCATCGCTTGCAGATGCCATCGTGCTCGTCACCTGCTACCATTATCCCTCTTTGTTCTTCTTCTATCACAATTACTTCCTTTCTCTTCTGTTTTAAGTTTTTCATTGTTGTCGCGGTTATGTTCCTCTCCTGATTTAATTTTTTGGAATGTACTAGCTGATATTTATAATGGCAAATGGAAGTGGAAGGACTGATCCTGTGTGGAAACATTCTCTTTCTATTGATAACAAAGCAAGGAACATAAAATGTGAATATTGTGAGAAAGTATTAACAGGAGGGGTTTCTAGATTGAAGCACCATACAATAGGGACTTCATCAACAGGAGGGGTTTATAGATTGAAGCAACATACAATAGGGACTTCAAAGGATGTTGGAGCATGTATAGTAGTTCCTGAAGAGGTTAAAACATTAATGTTGGATACTATTACTATGCTGCAGCAAAATTTGATGAAGAAATCAATATCTAGAGATGACAATAGTGTGGGTGATTCAAAAAATGCTAGAAAAGAACAAGTCAAGAAGACAGTGGGGACTCATAAAATATTTTCAAAAGAAGGGGCGCTCAAACTACTCTTAATTTTATTTTCAAGAAAAGTGAGAGGGAGGAGGCATGTCAAGAAATGACTCTCTTTCTCTACAATAATGTTATTCCATTTAATGTAGCAAACGGTTAAGAATTTAAGAGAATGTTTGAGTTAGTTGCTAAACATGGTGACGAATTTAAGCCAGTATCATATCATGAAATTAGAGTGAAATATTTGAAGCAACCGGTTGAAAAGACTAATTTGATATTGGAAGAACATAAAATATTTTAAAAAAAGAAGAATGGGTTTACAATAATAACATATGGAATGATAGTAAGAAAAGGTCTATACTTAATTTTCTGGTAAATAGTTTAAGAGAGTGTCTCTTTGAAGTCTATTGATACTTCAAACATAGGCAAGACACTTGAAAAAAAATTAAAGATGATGGTTGATGTTGTTGAAGAGGTTAGCGAAGAGAATGTCATCCAAATTGTAATCGATAATGCAACAAATTATAAGGCAGCTCAAGAATTGTTAATGCACAGGAGAAAAAAAGTTGTATTGGACATCTTGTGTAGCCCATTGCATTCATTTAATGTAGGAAGATTTTTAGAAGATTTTGTAAAGATTAGAGACAAAAGGTTTGTGGAAATTTGATATTGGAACAGGATTTAGGAAAAATAATTTGAATTGCATGAGGGGTGCTCTTCCCCTAATTAAGGTGTTGCACATGGTGAATTCAGAAAAGAAACCAGCCATGAGATTTATTTTTGAAGAGATAGATATTGCTAAAGAAAAATACAAAGTTTTTCCAGTGGAGTTAGTAAAAGATAATAATAATAATAATAATAATAATAATAATAATAATAATAATAATAACTAATTACCTTTCATTTATATTTGATTTCTAATTTTGTTTTCTTAGAAATATAGACTTCTTTTGGAGATTAATTTATTTATGTTTATCTTATTTAGCTACACTCCCCTTTGGGAAATCATTGATCAAAGATGGGACAACATACGTCATTGCATGCTGCAGGCTACCTTAATCCCATGTTACACTATCATCCCGAGTTTAAAGTTGACTATGAGGTGAAACCTAGAATGTATGATTGTTTGGAGAGGTTGGCCAGACACATTGATGAGATGAGTAAGATTGATGCTCAAATTGAGAGTTTCAAGAGCAAGTTTGAATTTTTTGGTAGTCAGGTAGCTCCACAGGCACTCAAGACCAAAACTTCATTACAATGGTGGAAATCATACGATGATGAACATTCGAGGAATTACAAAGATGTGCAATTAGAGTATTGAGGTTGCTTGTAGTTCATTCAGTTATGAGCGTAATTGAAGTGTTTTTGAAAGGATAAGAATTTAAATTTATGAAATTGATTTTATAATTATTTTTTAGATGATAATGTGTTAATTAATTTTATAATTATTTAGGTCCACACTAAGAAAAGAAATCGTTTACACCAAAAGACCATGAATGATGTGGTGTTTGTGATGGCTAATTCAAGATTGATGAAGAAGAAGGGTGTTAGGAAAACAAAAGACTATAACATTGATGATATTGCTTTTGATGATGAATGGACTCTAGAGGAAAATGAAGCAAATTCAAGTTATACTTTAGATAATGACATCTTACTTGAAGTTGGAGAAAATGAAGAAGCTAGTAGAGTTGGTGTTGCTGCATATATGAATGATTTGGAGGTTCCTCTAATTGCCCATGATGATGAAGGTCATGGCAGAGATGACATTAGAAATTGGTTGTTTTGTACATGAACATTTTATGAATTATGAACATATTTTTAATTGTGTTATATATTGAATATATTTTTTTATATACTTGTAACTCTTACGAGTCGCTCCCTTTCCGAACCTCTTATGATTCTCGAGTTTCGCAACATTGCATTGCATCACATAGAGATAGACCTAGGCTCATATACATCTAACAGTATGTTGACACAACACAGACATAAATTAAGATGCCACCTAGCTCACCACTAATAACCAATTTCTTAGATATAATGGTTACATCATTAAAAAAAAAAGGGAAACATCTTTCTCTATTATTAAAATGATCAAATATTCATTTCACTTCTAAACCTTTCACTAATGTTATCTGCATATGTCTCAAAAAGTAAATTCATATGATATTCCCATAAATCAAAAGAACAATCCCAGAGGTACTATTTGAACTGCTCTACTACAGATCAATGGCCAAAAGACAAAGTCTAGAACAGAAAGTTTAGTGCATAGAGAAGTAACTATACCTCCTATTCAACACATCGTTTCCTGTCCAAGCTATTAGCCCAAATGCATATATGTCTCTTGGGTACACCTGCAAAAACATTAAAATCAACCATTTTAAAAAAGTTGGCTATGCAACAAAGTTCAAACGACAAGATGGGGCAACTACGTTTACATTTTTACTGCAATATCCTATGGTTGGTTAAGTAGGTAAATAATTAATAGTCCCAGCAGTATCAAACACTATTAAACAGAAAAAAAACATGGCAATAAAACTAATATATGCCATGCTACATGTCAAAAGAAAGATAAAACGAACACCTTAAAATATTTTAAAGTTACAATTGTCACCTTTATATCAATACGATGACGCAACTCCCGTCCAGGATAGGTGCAAAAGCCAAAGTAAGTGTCCACACCAGAATCAGAACCCTGTCTAATGAAATAAAAATTAACAAAGAAATATTGCAAAAACATCTTCCAGATAGATTGGTACAACAAAATATCAAGTAGGGATTGATTCATCAAAAAGGTATATCTAGATAGAATTAAATCAAAATTATGGAAAGATAAATATATATATGAAGTAGAGAACAGGTTATGAACTCCTATTAAAGTTTGAGAGAAAGCACACACAGTGTTAGGAACCAAGAAATCCTAACACGATATCACCTTCTCAGATACAAAAACAGTGTGACTGAAAGGAATAGTATTTCTATACAACACAAACAATCAAAACAACAAGGTGAACAAAATTACCCCAAAAGAAGCACTCTCCTTTCATTCTGGAAAAATCAGATTCACCGATGTTAGAAAATAAAAGCTAAAAGTCCCCCATTATAATTGAGAATCTATTTATTAAGTCCTTACTCCAAATCCGACAACTAACTATCCAGTTACAGCTAATTACAAGTTAGCCCTTTTTTTCTTTCTATAATAGACTTCTAAAGGTCATTCCCCTTTCTTGTCAGTCTTGTCCCCATTCCTAATAATACACCACCCTTATGAAACAACCTTGTCCTAAAGGATGAAATCTGGAAATCGAATCGTGAAATCTGAATGATCTTCCCAAGTAGCTTCTTTTGGAGATTTGTTATGCCATTGCACCAGCACTTGATGAATTAACTCTCCATTCTTATTCACTGTTCGATTATCTAATGCCTGAAGAAGCTGAAAACTGTGATCACCTCCAGTAACTCTGCTGTTAGTTTTGTTTTGCTCCAGTGGATGGTCCCCCACAACTTTCTTAAAGATGCACACGATACTGTTTTGGTTGTTGTAAGTTGAATGCATCAGGTCCAATTTGTTGTAGAACCAAATAGGGTCCACAATATCTGGCTGTTAGTTTAGGATGGAGTCTAGTAACCATGGTAGTGTGCCTATGAGGCCTAATCGGCCTAATATTCTAATATACCCAATCCCCTGGCTGAATCAATGTTATCTTTCTGTGGCTATTAGTACAAAGTGTCATGTGATTCTGTGGTCTCTGCAGAGCTTCATCACGTTCCATTAAATCTTGAGCCTCAACTTCCACCATAGGTCCTAGTACAAAGAGTGTGCCATAAACTACCTAACAAGCAGTGCTTAGATATATTTCCACCATTCTGTTCAAGACTTTTGTTTGGCCATCTAATTCCAGCCGACTTCTTGTACTCCTGTTTAAAGATGTTTTGCAGCCTGAATATCTCTTTCTAAAACAAACTCATAAAAGTAGGATTTCTATCACTAACAATGAAGATGGGCATCCCATGTAGTCGTATCACTTCTCTAACAAAAATCTCAGCAACCACTTCTGCGAAATATGGATGGTTGATAATGTGTAATTAGGAGAAAACTAGGTATAAGATTAATTTTCCTTGTGTTTAATGAACACATGGTTATGTTTATATAGAAAAACAAAACATCGAAAAAATATGGGTTGAGCCCATTGCATATATAAATATATATTCCCCCTTAGACTAGTGCATATAAATCGTATGTACTAGCTTGTTACAAATACAATCAATCCTCCTAGGCAATCGTAAGGATTTAGTTAAAATATCTGATAACTGATCATTTGAATTAACAAAGCATGTGGACCCAAAAACATTGGGAGTTAAGAGGTGGAGAGGGGTCATAAGGGAGTAAAATAGAATGAGATATTTTGTTATCTAAAGCTGAAGATGACATGTGATTAATAAGATAACATTCACTAATAACAGTATCATCCCAAAAACGTTGAGAAACCTCACAATGGATTAAAATAGTGCGAATTGTTTCAACAAGATGTCTATTTTTGTGCTTAGCCACTCCATTTCGTTGAGGTGTATAAACACATAAAGTTTCATGAAGAATACCATTACAAGTCATAAAACTTTTAAAATAATGAGAAAGATACTCATGTCCATTATCATTGCGCAAAATTCAAACAATAATTCCAAATTGATTTTTAACTTCATGTGAAAATTTTGTATTGGAGACTAGAAATAAGAACAGTTCATATTATATAAGTGAGTGCAAACCTCACCCTATAAGTCAGTTTTATAAGGTTGAGTTAGACTTAAAGTTCACTTCTTAATATGATATCTAGAGCCTAGGGTTAAAATTCAATTTTTTTGGGTGAACCCACTCAGGTTCTTCATGCTATTGGGCTTACTTGGCCTTCTTGGTGATTATTCTCATGTCCATGATCAGATTTTGGGATCTCTTGTTGTTCCCAATTTTACTTCCACTTGTTCTACCCTTCTGCGTGTGCCAGGTAAACACATCACTGATATATTTCTTCAAGTTGATGACTCTTCTGCTTTAATCTCTCAACGTTATGATTGCACTCGCCCTTCCAAACCAAGAAAAGGGCATCACAAGTGAGACCATTGTGGCAAACTTGGCCAAAAAATTGACTAGTATTATGCCTTACATGTTTGTCCTCCTAGATTTGTTACGATTGCCCAAACTATTCCTTTGTAACTTTCTACTATGGACCCTATTTCATCTTATATCTCAGACCAACCTGCAATTTTCAATGAATTTCTTAAATGGTATGAGGATTGTCAAAACTCTAGTTCCACTGCTTCTGTTCCACTTCATAGGTAGGTTTTACCATTTAATTTCTCATTAGTTATAGAAGAAGTCCCATAAAAAAAGGAGATACTCCCTGAAGACATGTTGAAACAAGGTAGAGGGAGGGACACAATCCCGTAATGCAACGAGAAGAAAGGAGAATCCTAGGAATCAAAAGAGAGAAATAGTGAACAACTCTAAACAACCCACCAAATGATACCGAAATCAAGCACAAAGGGCAGAAATGAGCTCAAAAGACTCCGACAAGTCAAATTGTGGTTGTCCAGAAGATTGCGACCATTGGAAAGTGGCCCAGCCACGACATTAACGACGCGTTGGTCGAGTTTGGATGAGGAGTTGTCAGGGTAGGGTCGCACTCCTCGAGGCACACTGGATCCAAGTGTCGGCAGATGAAACTACGGTGGCAAAAGGCTACAAATAGTGATCCAATGCCAATTTCTTTTTCGGATAGAGACGGACAGGGTGGGATCGACCCACTTTGTACCAATTTGAGAAAAATACAAAAGTGTAAAGAATGAATTTGAGAGAGTGAATTTCCCTCTCTCAGGATCTCATATTTATAATAACTTTGGATACATCAAATACAATACATGAGAGGGAAAAGAAGAGAATATGAAAAGATATATCTAGAAACTAGATACAACACAAAGCACACAACAACTTTACAATAAATTCTATATAAGACTTTATTCTACCAGATAAAAAACAAAAGCTAAAAAAACCCATTTACAACTAAGGACCTATTACGTACTTACTCCCAAACCGCATAACTAACTACCCAGCTACACCTAATTACACTTATCTTTGATGATATCAACATACGAATGATAGAATAATATGTGGAAATTTTTTATCAATGTTTTCCAGGAAAGCTTAATCAATAAACCAAACAAACCATAAATTATAGGTAACAAGAAAATGCTAAAATTACCTCTTCACTATGATTACTGAAAATTAAATCCTCTCTTAGGAAATTCATATGCTTTAAATGTTTTACAAACTTTGGCAAAAATCCTTTGTGACTGCAAGCAATGAATATATTTGTTTAAACTCTGAACATGAAAAAAGAAGTATCCACAAAGCAAACAATGATAAATAAGTGCATAGTCAATAGCATTCTCTCCTTAATAGCAAGAGTAAATGATTATGAATGTTACATATTTTTCCAATAATGGAGATGAAAATAAGCACGAAAGAAATAATGAATCTTCATGACATAAATCGCTTTAACAATTTAGAACAACCATAATCATTCAATCAATCAAAGTAAAAACAGTATGCAAAGTTAAACCATGCTTCTAAAAGACTCTTTTAAGAATTTTGTTTTACCAAGATAAAATTTTGATACATGGTACAATAGAAAATTATTATGTACTATTCTATTAAAATTTAATAAATTAGACATATGCCATGTACAAAAGAAAATTTAATTTGGAAAGCAGTACATATGGCATAAATTTGTTATTTTAAAAACATACTTTTCGTTATAAATTAGAATCCAGTTATCAAATCCTGGTAGCACCACATTGCGGCCAACTCTAAACATGATATAGTAGGATACTTCGATCCAACTACAAGGCATGAGAATGACTTTGTCATTGGAGTATGAAATTCTAGTGTGGCTCTACATGGCTTTAAGCTACAACAGCTATCTTTATGGCTCCTCCAAGGTACGTGTAAATTGAAATTAGAGATTTTCACCATGTCTCTCATTTGCAAAAAAACAGCATGGCTTAGGTGGTGACACTAGCATAGCCGTGGTTCACAAAACTAGTCAAAAGAGCTAGTAGCCTGATGCAGAGCACAGCCAACCCATGTGTGCTGCGAAACATGGTTGGATGTACCATTCAATTGCAAGGTATGAGACTTGAGTCCCACAATCTATCCATGAACAATTTTTTCATCGATGAATCCATTCATAAAAATATTTAAAAAAATTGTAAAACAAATTTAATATTTATGAAAACCTTTTAAAAAGGTAAATTTAAGAAAGATTTAACTGTGACAAAAATTGGTTGGATTGATTTTGATCCGTTAAGTATTATAGGAGGATCCATTAGATTTCAAGAAATAATGAAGCATTAACTATCCATAAATTAAATGGATGGATTTCATCTTATGCAATAATTTTATACTTCTAATTGTTGGAGATCCCACATTGAATAGAGATACAACTAAATCACAATATATGAGATGGTTACAAACTTCACCATATAAGTTGAGTTTAAGAGATCGAGTTAGGCTCAAAGTCCAATTTATGGTGTCAAAATTATTCAGAACCTATCCTAGTCAAGTTTGTTAGGACTCATGTCACCTACTATTAGGTTCTCTCCTCTAGTCCCATGCTCAAGATGTTTAGTTCTTGCGTGAGAAAGTGTGTTGGAGATCTCATATCGGCTAGAGATAAGGCCAAATTACAATAAGCGGGTGCAAACCTTACCTTACAAGCCAATTATGTGAGGTCAAGTTAGACTTAAAGTCGACTTTCTAATAATGAAAGGAAAGGATGAATGTACTTGTAGATGGGCTCTGCATAGATGACAAATAAATGGATTGCTTTGTCACCCTTAGATTCTAATGTGTAAGGTCTTGGTCTCTAACAATAAGAAGTAGCTTTTGTGGTTTGATTTTCCTGTGATCTTATATAGGGTGGTGATTATTTTTGTTAAATGTAATGTTATTTGTTATTATTTCTTTTGTATGTACCTAGCTTTAGGGTAAGGGTTTAAGGGAAGTATCTTGCCTTAGTTTGTAACTCCTATATACACAACAATAAAACGCACAACAGTCTAGGTTTACTACATTGTTTGTTCCTCCATCTTATTTATTCAAGTTGGTATCAAAGTGGGTATGATCCCACTTTATCTTCTCCTTCATTGTCTTCGACAAAGTCTATTGTCATCACAGGCATTACTATTGACATCACAATATCACCATCACTGTTTCATTGGAAGAAGTCATTGTTCCAACATACTTTGGTGTTAGAACACATTCTCCCTCTCATGGTCTTAGGGTTCCTCTTCTCTCTTTCAAGTTTAGTGTTGCCCCTTTCTTTTCTGCTATTCCTACCATTACAAGTGCAAGACTCAACTAAAAGAAATATTCGTCTTAGTCTACCTCCATGGAGTTATGGTTCCTTGGTCAAGGATATTATGACCATTTAGAAATTGAAGTCAACTCTATTCTTGATGCAAATAGATTTCATTAGCAAAAGATTGACTTCCAACTATGTATTGTTTTATGGTGTTGAGCCTAATGTTTTAGAGATGCTCAGATCCCGCAAAACATGTTTCACTTTTTGGAAGAATGCGCAAGACATCTTTGCTAATTATATTGAGTGTCTCTTTGAAACAACTCCAAAGAGTAACTTCTCTCAAACAGACCAACCATGATAGGATCTCACATATGGCATAGGCTAAGGCTGCACTAGAAGTTAAACAATTTCTAATGGCAAACTCATTAGAGAAACTCAACAAAAAACTTGACAAATATTATATGGTATTGATTCTAAAAAACCTACATTCAGATTTTGATAATTTTCGTGGTCAAATTCTAGTTTGTGGTCAAATCCTTTATATGGATGGTTTAATTACTAGACTCACTATGATTGTTGTTAGCAGTTTGATGTACTGTTGCTGTAGTAGGTGTTTGTTCTAGGTTCTACTACAATATTCTAAGGAGGTTTTGCTCTTTTGTATTTTGTACATATCGGGTTTAAGGTACACTTCCTTTAATCATTCTCTTGCATACAGGTTGAGACATCCCTTAAATGTCCCAATTATACATATTCTTTCTTTGTTGATAAAAAAAAAAAAAAAATTTGTGTGCCTAAATTGATGAAAGATGACAATCAAACTGAAGTTATTGAAACTTCCGCAATGGCAGTCCCTCAGGAAAGAGGAAGAGGAGGTCGGAACATACGACGAGGACATCTTGGTAGGAATGGACATCCTCAATGCTCATATTGCAAAAAATAGGTCATACCTAAGAAAATTGCTATTCATAGCATGGCTTTCCAAACAAAGCTGCTCATGTGTCTAAATCTGAAAAATTATGAAGAGTACCAAAATTTTTGAGGAACCAGTAATCAATCAATCAAGGTCAATCCTCTTCAATGCCAAGTGTGCCAACTGCATGCATTTTTCAATTTATGGAAGGTCATAATCCATGGGATTCTAGAAAGTGTAATGTGTGCAGGAACAGGGTCAAACAGCGGTAACTTTCAAATGGTCAAGGTTTAAGGATTCAAATCCTATTATGCTTCTAAGGCAAAAAAATGCATTAGAAAATTGGAGGCAAAACTAGGTTTAGGGTTTAGATTTTATGGTTTAGGATTTAGGATTTAGTAGGACCTATACCATGGTAGGACCACCATGGTGGACAAAAAGGCAATAGTAGCAGTGATGGCAACTAATGCACTCCATTATCTGAATCTTCTTGCAGCCAAAGGCTTTTCCACTCCACTAGAATATGTTATTACTATGACTAATATTAAAATAAAGAAAAAAGAAAAATAGGATAAATGTTTATATAGAGAAAAATCATACAAAAAAATATGGGCTAAGTCCATTACATAGATAGAAATATCTAACAATATCTAATAATATCTAACAATTAAAAAATTATTATATATTTAAACACAATTTTTCTTCAAAAATAAAGGTTATAAGAAATCAAGCCATACCTTTGTCCATCAGGATGTGTTATAATGATATCAATGTCTCCACAGGTAGCTTTCCCACGTCGATATGATCCCCCACAAACGATAGCAACCTAAATGACATAAGAGCACAATGACCAAGTTTTCAACACGATTCTTCAATTCAAATTGCGGCAGCAACAAAATAATATTCTTGCTCTGATTATGTGAGTAGTTAAACTTTAGGAAAAATAGAAACATTAAGCTGAAACCGTGTTCCAGAGACAACACAAATGTTTTATTTATATTGAGTAAAAGGAACTAATACAATAGTAAAGGATATTTGGTATCCTCTAAATAACAAATATATGATATGAAAATAAATATACACATTCTTCATAATAAATATATAATCAAGATATTCTTGATTATATAGAATAAGTTCCTTAGTTCTATAATTACAACACTACCCATCAAGTTGAAGCATATAAGTCATGTGTCTAGCTTGCTGCAAATATAATCGACCTTTGGTCCTTTTAGTAGATATGTCAACAAAGTGTTCCCTAGAGTTGACAAATCTAGTGGTCATGTCCCTAAACTCTACTTTTGTTCTTATGAAATGACAATCTACCTCAATATGCATGATCTTCTCATGAAAGACAACATTAGAGACAATGTATAATATTGTTGGTTGTCACATACTTTTGGGAACTTTTCATCAAGTTTGAATTCTTTGAGTGGTTTTAGCCATATAGTTCACAAGTGACTAATGTCATTGCCCTTAATTGAGATTCTACAATTGATCTTGCCACAACATTTTGTTTCTTACTTTTCCATAAAATATTAAATTACTTCCAACAAAAACATAGTACCCTGAAGTGGAGCATCTATCGCTTAGTGACCCTACCCAATCAACATTAGAATACCCAACAATTAGAATATTTCCCTTAACTTCATAAAAGTTTCCTTTTCTAGCAGCCTTCTTAATATACTTTAAGATCCGTATGAATGCCTCCTAATGGTCTTGACAAGGAGAGTTTAATAATTGGCTTACTGTGCTCACTGCAAAGGTGATGTGAGGACGAGTAACAGTAAGATAATTTAGTTCACCAAACATTTTGTGTCTCCAAAGATAAGAACATGGTTCTCCGTGGTCAAACTTAAGTTTGAAACTTTGATCCCTTGGATTATGCCACTTCTTGATGTGATTATGGATGAAGAAGAATCAAATCAAGAAGGAGGAGGATAAAATTTACAAGATGATCAAGGAGTCCTAACAAGAAACATGGTAAGAAAAGAGCAAAAGAAAGACTCAAAATGATTAAAAGAAATTAAGATGTATTAAGAAGTGGACTTTAAGTCTAACTCAACCTTATTTAACTGACTTATAAGATGAGGTTTGCACCCACTTATATACTATGAAATGTCCTAATCTCTAGTCAATGTGAGATCTTCAACACACATATCTCATGTCGAGGTTACCAACTCGTGTGTAGGACTATATATTATATTATCATAGTCATTTAGAGTCTATCCTAGATGTCCTAATCTCTAGTCGATGTAGGATCTTCAACAAGATGCAAAATAATTTATAATATTTAGGAGATTCCAAAATATTCTAAAAGGATCAAGAATGTCTTAGAATCCCTTAGAAGTGCCAGGGTGGACGACCATTTATGACAAGATAGAAAACACATTAGTCTCAGTCCAACAAAAATTTGTAGAGCTCACTCACCCCAGGCAAAACATCCTCCCCAGCTTTACGTAAAATGTGATCCATCTCCTGAACCTATCAAATAAAAAAGGTTATCAAGGTTTAAACAAAATAAATTTTGGGTGGGGGAAAGAGGGGTGAGGAGGAATATTATCTCTTTAATACTAGTGTTACAGACCTCATGGCGTGGAATTCGTTGTCTGATATCATCAAAGTATTTCAACCCTAACTTTTGTGCATTTGTAAGTGAGCCATCATTCCTAAGATCATCTAATGAACGATGTCCCTTTTCGTACAATTTCATTGCTGTGGATGGACCTATGCCCCATACTTCTCCAAATAATGATATTGTCCGCACCTATAGTTCAATAAGGGGGGAAAGAGAAGGAAGTAAGATTGCAATATAATGTAATAATATACAAGTTGATATCTTACAAAATACTTGGTAGTTCCCTTACACATTGATCAACAAAGCAATAAAGGATAAACATTATGCAATCAAAGGTAACTTTTACAACACAACTTCTACAAATCATAAAGTAGTAGACCAACGACTCACTATTCATGCAAATAATAGAGGGCACAACCTTCACTATAAAAATCAAGTTCAGACATCAATCTCAAGGAATTAAAAAAATAATAATTACAGGCTCCAACCCCAAGACGATAAGTTATTTTTAGAAAGTAGACTTTAAACCTAATTCAACCTCACAAAACCAAATTGTTAAGTGATGATATATTATAATTTGATCATATCTCTGGCGGTAAATTTATTTTTTGAACTTTCTAACATGATTTCAATATTAACTAATTAGTCAAGTTTTAATGGCTAAATTGCAGACATGTCTGTGATAAGGAAATATCTAAGAGTGACAAATTATGAGCTAAAATACTTATGACTAGTGCTAGAATATTATAGCACAGATGTTTCATTTCATATAAATATTATTAAGAAGTGGACTTTAGGCGTAACTCAACCTTATAAAATCGGCTTAAAGGTGAGGTTTGCACCTAGCTATATACTATAAAATGTCATTATTCCTAGTCGATGTGGGATCTCCAACACACCTCCCTCACGCCGAACTACCAACTCGTGCGTGGGACTATATAATGGATGGTTCGATAGCGGCCCGATAGGAGGTAGCCTGATCAGCCCAACAAACTCTTGCTAGGTAGACTCTAAATTGCTTTCATACCATATTAAGAAATAAACTTTCAGTCTAATTCAACCTTATAAAATCGGCTCACATAAGATGAGGTTTGCATTCACCTATATTCTATGAAATGTACTTATCTTTAGTCGATGTGGGATTTCCAATAAATATCATACGTGAGTTAGCCATGGGGAAACCTATTAAAAATTAAGCTAATTGATGAAGACTGCCCAGGGCCTCCAACATCTGCTTGACCAATTCCTGCTTCAACCATCTATTGTTGCTAAGGTTGCAGTTGTTGTAAGTGTGGAAGTTGCTATTGTTGTTGTAGTTGTGGAATCTATTATTGAAGTAAAGGTAGTTGATGTTGTTGTTGTAGCTGTGAAATCTGTTATTGAAGTAGAGGAAGTTTTTGTTGTTGCTAGAATTGTGGAAGCTCTTGTAGCAATTGAGAAAGTTGGTGTTGTTGGACCTGAGGTAGTTGTTGTTGCTGCATGCTAGGCAGTTGTGACTGTGTTGCAACTGTGAAGATGTTGTTGTGATTGCAACTGTTGGTGTTGTTTCAGCATTTGTTGTTGCTGTTGACTGGACAATTGTGGCTTAAATACAACCATATCCCTAGGTAAAAGCATCCCAATCAAGTGGGAGTCTTTGTCAGAAACAAATAGTTGCAATGTCAATGATGGTAATTGAATAACTGCACACAACTTCTTTTCCAGCAGCTGAACAAGAAAAACATGTGGGTTCATTGCCCCAAAAACAAGGAAATTTGCCTATCATATACATTGTTTGTTATCCATGTGGTCCTGAGATATAAGCCGAACTATTTGCATTACAGAGGGCCAGCTCGCTGCAAGTTTTTCGGAGGCAGAAGAATTCTTGTAACCTTCTAGCTTGGTGATAAAGACTGACTGTCCTTTTCTTTGCCCAAACAAGCTTCCCTCCCAGGCCTTCACATTTGCATTGAGCAGATTGCATACCACCGGATGTTCATTGTGACAAAGGCATACCAACTGCAATTGATGCCATTCCCAGAAGTGACAATTGATGAACCAAGACCATTCATTTCCTTTTTGTTCATGGGAACTCCACCATGCACCATTTCGGGCCTGAAAGGTTTCCTCTGCTCATACAAGACACCTGTGATCCCATACTAACAACCCAATGGTTGTGAAATCCCAATGTTTGACCTTGAAGACAAATTATAAGTGTTGGAAGATAATGAACCAAGCCAAGGGTTTTGTCCAACCTGCGCAGGAACGGAAAGGGACCTAGTGTTAGTGATGTTATTACTGACTGTCCAGATGAACAAACATTTTGAGTCGCGGGTACAGAAATGCATCCCACTAGATTTCATCTTTGGCATGTGCATGGCAACAAGAGTCCAACCCATTGACAGAAGTCCCACAGAGGTTCCACCACTTAAGCCAGCAGAGTTCATCACCTGCTAGGCTTGAGAGAGATTGCTCAAAAGGTTCACATTTGCTTGAGTGGGATTGACTGGACGATAGGGTTGCAACATTAACACTGTAGGCTTTGTATCTAGTGCATTTTCATTATATGTTATAATATTTAGAGAAACTGAAAATGTTTGCAAGCTTGGGACTCTTTGTCTAGTACTAGTGGAGGTTATATAGATGAATTATGAGGAAAAGCATATCCAAATACCATGGAGGTTATAGGGATTGGCTGCATCTTACAGTAGTAGGAGGAGCCACATTCCAAGCATGAATTGGTTGCCAGTTTGCAATAAGCAATAGATCCATCAACTGATGGTACAGAAGTTGGGGGTGCCCCCAAAACTGGTGTTACAGAAACAACAATTACCTTAACAGGACTTTGATTTGAAGGAAAACTAGTGATCCGAAAACTACTCAGCCATGTGGGCTTTTTGAAACCTTATGATACTAAAATAAGGAAATGAAGCGTTTTAGTTGGTGGACCAGCAGCTCAACTTAAAATCACTTTCTAAGATGGTACCAGAGTGGTACCATCTTTTGTTACCTGTTTTGTCACTAGCCCTATTATGTCACGTGCTATTGGACCATCCACAAATATCTAGTCTCATGTTCAAGATGTTCAGTACTTGGTGTGAGGGAGTGTGTTCAAGATCTTACAACGGTTAGAGATATGGTCAAATTATAATATATAGGTGGATGCAAACTTCACTTGACAAACGGGTTTTATAGAGTTCAGTTAGACTTAAATTCATTTTCTAAGAGCTATCAAGGACTGTGATACATAAGTATTGTTGTCAATGTGCATATAATCTAATATAATGGAAAAGAACTAAAAAGATGTGGTTGTACGAGGATCATGGATAAAGATAAAATTTGAACCATTAAAGCAAAAAAAATACATTATTAATACAAATTATTCTTTATAAATCTTTGAGTAATGAGGGTTAATGGTTATAATACCTTCTCATCTGTTTCGAAGTGTTCCAATTTGGATAACTTCCCACTAGTTATAATCTCCTGAATCTGTACATAGTAAAAACAGTTGCTAGTCTAGTTATCTAAACAAATGTAAAAGAAAACACTAAATCATTACAAAAGAGGTAGAAATTTTTGTTCGAGGTCCAAATTACTATCACTCTGCTATTAATGTAGATTCACTGTCATTATAAATGAAGAAAACAAAATTTCAGAAGACAAAGGAAAAGGTAAATAAGCTGCAAAACTAAATATTTGAACCAAACAACTATGTTATAATAACAATAATAATCATAATTTGATAGCCCAATAATAAAAAACTTTTAAAAAAAATCATATCTCGTAGGTATTAACACGCTAAATGGATTTCGAGTACAACCAGACAATGCTATTCACATTTATTCCTAGAAATAAAAAATTAGGAGGATATCATAGAAGACAACAGAAATTTCAGAAGATGAAATAGGGCAGAAGAGCAATAAATCTATTAGGAACTGATTCAGAAAATAAAGATATACATTGTTATTCAAAGTAACAAATTTCAAGACAAATTGTCTAGTGACATAGTTCACTTACATGATCTTTCATTGATTTTCCAATAGATGGCAGGTTGTTTATCTGGTCAGCACTTTCAATTTTAAATGGCAACTTCTCAATAACAGCAATAGCCTTGTAATAGCTAAAGGACCTTCGATCATCCCCCAATGCTTTAAAACAGCATTACCGCAATAAATAAGAGCACTAGAGTAACAAGAAACATAAAAGGATTGCAATATGTAGGAGACTAGGGGTTATAAAAGCCTTACCTCTATATATGTTTACAAGTTTCCCAAATATCTCTGTTATGTTTTTGTTTTGATCAGGTGGACTGTATGATAAAGATGACTGCAAAGTGCAACCCATGTTATTGGAGTTTCAGCTTTAAACAAAACAGAAAAAACTTGAGTGTGTGCGTGCTACGAACACTATACACAGTTACATGCACCGGAAGATAGAAAAAAATATTAATTTTATTCGTCAGAATCCAATTATTAATAGAAGTGCCTGAGGAAAATGCTTGTTTTGGAGTAAAATATCGTCACCAAATAATGTTCAGCTGTGGCTTATAGATCTTGGCACTTACGACACTTTCAGCATCTAGGTGTTGAGGTCTTGTATTTCCAGAACTTAAACTATCACCTCCCCCATGGCTGCTTGTTGATAAAAATGGCGCATTTTTTCCTCCCTGATCGTTACTTTCATGATTCACCATTTCCGTATACTTGGTCTTCTTATTATTATGCAATTGCTGAGGATCGCTAGAAGTGCTTTGACCTGGTTGAGGGTTCCAAGACATTTCAGGTTTTCCTTGAGCATCCAAGTTCAGCACATACATATCTTCGGATACTTTCTCCCCTGATTTCAAGCAGTCCTCCAACCATTGATAAAGGAGAACTCTCTGCAGAAATCACCATTACATCATTAACCGGAAAAAATTAAATAACTAACTAAACAAAAGGCAAGTAAAAGCACATTGCTAACACAAGAACAGAAACCCACATTATACATTTCAAAGGCAATTGCTATATCATCACACTAATCCAGTACCAATTACAGTCCACATAAGTCAAAGTACAATACTACAACATAACAATTCTTAAAAAACAAAAAAGGAGCTCCAAACATGATCAAGACCCTTCAAACAACAGTAGTAGATATCCACTTTAATCCTTGAAAGATACACTCAAACCGAAACAACATTGCCCCTATATCATCAATAAAGACATCTCATTAGCCCTCTAAAGGTACACAAGTTTCTTATTAAACCGCTAGTGAAATACCAATCAATATTTCTGATGAATGGAAGGCCAAAATGGATGTTTATGGATACTATTGTTATCCTTACATCTCCAAGGAGACATAATCAGACTAAGCACTCATAAATGGCATAATGAAGAAAAAACCAACCCCTTTAAAACGTGACAAACGGTCCCTATCCAGTTGTTGAAGAAGGGTATCTGAGTTCATAGCAAAAACATGAGTGACCCGTTTGCATAGGCGCTCCTCTATCACAGCCCCCATTCGCACCAACCTCTCCTTCCAAATCTGACATACGGGAAATAGTGGAGAAAATTGGAAAAGATGCAAACTTTGAAAGTTCAAATGGGAATAAAAAAGTGGGTTATGAAAAATGAAAAATGTACAACGATATTCATTGTTAGCCGGTGAAACTTGAAACTTGTATTGTACCTGGAATCGACGGGCTTGGACTCCTTTGGGAACCAAAAACACGATCATGCCAGAGAACATTCCGTGAGGATCGGACTCTGGTTTCTTCTTTGGCGCCATTTTGCGACGTTTACTTTCTTTGTTGGTGGCTTCTACGAGAAAACACGGTGATGCCAGTGGCGTATGCTTCAGTACGTGCAATCCGTAGGTGTAACCTCATGGAGCCCAGCTGAAGTGTCTCAGCATATGTTGGACACGTAAGTTCTCTTGTCAAAAATAGCCCTTTGGTGTGTTTCACTCTCCACAAGAAAATAAAAGAGAGAAAATATTTTAAATGGAAACGGGAGAAATTTAGATTAAATATAATATTGTGAAAAAGAGAAAAATAACATAAAAAGATTGGGTTGAACAGTGTTTTATAAAATTCACACTTTCGCTTGCATGGTATGTGTAAGTGATTTCAGATGATACTCATATTAAACTAACTATAAACAATTATTTTGCAAGTTTAAGTTTTACGTTTTTTCTCTCTTCTTTTCATTAATCAAAAAATTATAATATGTAATTTAAGAGTTTAATGTTGTGTTTGGTTCAACTGATCACATGTGAGGGAAGACTCCCGAGCGGGTGAGAAGAATGTTAGGTTCTAATGATTTGATGGGACTGGTATGGATGGGGGAGCGAGTGAGTTTCATTTTTTGGTCGAATGTGATGTAGAGAGATTGTAGAGGGTGTCATGTAAGCTTCAATGAATTTACTCAGATACCCTTCTTACACTAATGGCATAGTTACCTCCTCTAAGACATTGAACCAATGTGACTCAAATCGATTTTGCATGCAGTGTTTTAAGAAGAAAAATCGATTTTCACTATTATGTTCTTGACCAAAATCGATTTTCACTATTATGTTCTTGACCAAAATCGATTTTTCACTCACGTTGTAATGAAGTGAAAATCGATTTTGCACTTTGTTTTTGCATGTTGTGAATATCGATTCTATGTTACATTGTACTAGATTGAGAATCGATTTTGACCTGGGTTGTGCAGAAAGGGAGAATCGATTTTCAATGTTGTTGTATTCTCCACATAATCGATTTTGTGTCTTTATTGGTGGTCCAAAATCGATTTTCATGTAGTTACACACAAGCAATAATTGATTCTCTTGTTTGTGGGGTGAAAATCGATTTTCAAGTTGATTGAATACAAGAATCGATTATCTTCTTCTTTTGTTTGTGCTGGAATGAATTTCTTTTGTTATTTTTTTTATGAAGTTTGAAATGTTTTTAATTAATATTGAATATTTTAGAAATTTTATATATTTCATATTTTTATTTAAATAGGACATTAAATATTTAGAATTTGTATTTATTTAAGATTTTTAATAGTTTAGAAATTTTATATATTCATATTTTTATTTAAATAGAACATTAAACTTTCAAGATTTGTATTTATTTAAGATTTTAAATATTTTAAGAATTTTATATATTTGATATTTTTATTTAAATAGGATAGTAAATATTCCTAATTAGTTGTTTTTGTGTATAGGTATTTTTTGAAAGAAGAGAAAAAGGGTGTAAATGAGATGTACCTTCCAATGAAGACGGAGTAAGAAGAAATAACTTTTTGGAAGGTTTAGAATTAGACTCTTCTATTATGGATGGAGGTGTCTTTATGATTTTATTTTATTTTTATTTTTGTTTTTAGTTTTATAGCATCCTCTCGTACCTCCTTGGGTGTAAGAGAACACAAGGTATATTTATGACCATTATTTTGAAAAGTTATTTTATTTTGTATGACCCTTGTGCAAAGTATGTTAGTCAAATTGCTAAGGTCTTCCAAGTATGTGTCCAATATCCATAGGAATAATATCACATAAAATATTTTCTTGATATTTTTCTATTTGTATGGGAATACTTACTTGGTTTTGAATAGCTACATCGTCAAGTTAATTAATATAATCTAAGCAATATGGTGGAGGATGTAGTTGAATTTTTAGAGAAAGTTTATTTACTTACCTTGAACTATAACAATTACAACAAGAACCACTATCAACAATTAAAGAACATATATGACCTACAACTTTACATCTAGTATGGAAGAGGTTTTCTCGTTGTGAAGTGTTTATTTCTAAGGGACGACTTTAAAGTAGTCGTTGTACTAGTAATAAATCTCCTTTGTATGGATGGAATTCGTCTTCATAAGTTTGGACTTTTTTTACCTCAGAGGCAAAGGATGAAGTATCAATCCTTTGAATGTCTTAGTCTTTTAAAAGTAAAGTTTTTTGTATGGACATTCAGAAGAGTAATGTTCCTTTTCTAGACATTTAAAGCATTAAATTGTTTTAGTCTTAACTTCTTTAGGAGATGATACATAATTATTTTTATCCTTATACTTAATTTGTGAATTATTCCTTTCTTTTTCGTTTGACTTATTTTTGTCATAATTATCCTTTCGAAATTCTTTATTGGGATGGGTAAAATAAGAAGATTTTCTAAAAGAAATTTTGCGATTGAGTTGATCTTCTACCCTAACACATTAAAATCATTATAAGATAATAGTTCATTAAAATCATTATAAGATAATAGTTCAATTTTATCCTTAATGTCAAAATTTAGACCACTTTAGAAATGAGTTATGGTTAATGTGGGCTCTTCATGGATGTATGCCCATAACATAAGTAACTCCATTTTTTTTGCCTATATTGGTCTACAAATAGGTCTTTTTAGGTTAGCCGATGGAGTTAGTGAATAAGATCCTTATCATAATAAGAAGGACTATATATTTTTCTTAGGGCAAAGCGTAGTTCGTTCCAGTATTTAATTGGAGGGTTATGATGTAAATTAAGGTCTCTAAAATAGGCAGTCCATCAAGTTATATTAGTCTCTTAGAAACTAAGAGTGGCTAAGATTACCCGTCGTTCATGTTCAACTTGATGGTAGTCAAACAATTGTTTAACCTTCATCTCCCAACTTAAGTAATTGTTTACACTGGTTGTTCCACAGAAAGAAGGAAGGGTTATTTTAGGTTCCCTAAAAGTAGAATGGGTTTTATGTTTAAGATATTTTGGAGGTTCTTAGTAATAATCAGTATTATAGTGACTACTATAATCAACATGACTAGGAGAAGGACTAGGATGATGAACACTAGTAGAACTGTGAGAACCCTCCCTATTTCTACTTTGAGACCTATGAGTTTTTTCATCTCTGTCTATAACAAATTGATGTAAAAGATTCCTTATCTCAACAAACTATAGATCATGGTTTTGGAGGTGTACATTAATATCCATTGGAGGTTGATCATTTAAATTACCATGCACACTAGAGACTGGTGAGATGGTCCACTCATTGTTGGATGTAAAAAATTTCACAGGTATTTAAAAAAATTCAACTAGAGTGAGGCCCAAAAATTTTCTAATGAGAAGATTTTTTATATTTTGTGGGTGAAGTAAATTAAAGGAATCTAGAGTGAGAAATGGTTTAAATTCAATCCCAAGAAAGCGAGGTGAGTCATAAGGACTTCTTAAGTACCAAGTCTTTCCTAGTTAGAGCTTACTTCAAAAATATCTCATTAAAGTTTTCAGAATAAAACTTCAAAACAGTTTTTGAAAAAAATAAAATTATGTATGTATGTGAATGATCTGAAAACCAAAGAAAGGTTATCTAAACGCTAGAAAAGGGAAAACCCTAAAGTATTACAAAGACGTAAAAGCAAGGAAAATAAAAAAAGGAAGAAAAGTATAAAAAAAAACAACAAAAGAATAAATGCAAATGTAATGCTAGACGAGTCATATTGTGATAATGCAATGAACACTGAGAGCTCACTAACACACTATCACTCTAATGTACCTCACTGACACACTATCACTCTGATGTACCTCACTGACACACTATCACTCTAATGCACGTAAAACTATTACAAATGTTTATTGCGATTGTCGTTGGAACATTTTTCCAAACAACTAGAAAATTAAAAGAAATTACACTAGAAAGAATTAAAGTACACAAAATTTTGTGATACTAAACAAAATTTACAAAGTTTGAGCATGAGTTGTTTGGTGAAAGCACTAAAATAAGTGTTTGACTTGCTCTTTAAAGTGAAGTAGTCTAAAATTGCTTCTCTTTCAATCCCTTTTTCTCCCATTGATAGAGAGTCTTGAATACCAAAGTAGAACCCAAAGATTGTTGAGCAACCTTTGGATTAGTGTCAACTTAATGGGACGTTAAACTCACTCTAAGTATCATATAGTGTCTCCCCTTTTACTTTTTGTGTGGGTTTTTTGGGGAGGCCAATATTATTATTTATTGTAGTGAGACAAAAAATTAACTGGTAATGTGATGTGGCAACACTTTTGAATTACTAGGTTATTCTTGGACATGTGACGGTCATTCATTATTGACATTGTCTTTATCATCTTTTAAGTTCATAAACATGTTATGGATTCATGAGTACAACCTTTTATTTTGCAGTTTCATCATAAACCCTTGTCTTTGTTGTAATTGGTTGAATTTTCCATGTCATGGTTCTCAACCTGTAGAGCAAGGTGAGTTACACTTTGCTGGAATTTCTTATTGCTTTTATAAAAAAAAAACTTATTGAAAGATGGTCAAACAGAGTTGTTGTGTTATTTTTGTGTTATTCTTTTATTCAAGAGATAAAAGAGTTATGCGTTTAAATTACACAAAATAAGCTAATGTATTTTATTAACTATCTACTTACATTATCTAAGGCTGCCATTCTTGGAATTATTCTTGGTGCCCTTATGATTCTTCTAATGGTATTGCTGGTAGCTTGCGGACCACACAATCCTCCTTTTCCTGATAGATCACTTGACAAGCCAGGTACTTATCTTTCTTTCTTCCTTACATTGTAATTTGTACCCTTCAATCAGCACAAGTTCCAAGAGCAAGCAGAGTTTTTTTTTGTAGATTTTAATTGTCTTTAGTCACTTTAGTGTACCTGGCCTTAAGCTAGCAGTGTTATAAAATCACAAATTGATTGGATTGTGTAATTATATGCATTAAAATTTGTTGGGTCTATTAGTGTCTAAGTTCAAGAGGGGAGGGGTGAATTGAACATATAAAATTTTCGCAAGTACAAATAGTTTTCAGTATATCAGAGGAAAAAGAACAGATTGTTTTTAAAAGAAACAGATTGATTCTTCAGAACAGTCTAACACAATTTGAACTTGTTCAGATTAAAATTGCAATCAACAGAGAGGTATAACAGAATCAGATTGGTTAAATTTTACCAGTTTGAATAGTACAAATTATGCCAAGAAATCAATCAAGTTCATTCAACACAAGGTTTCAAAAGAGAATGAATCTTTGTCAGGATTTAATGAATAGGACTATTTGTTCTTAAACCAATTAAAACCTCATATACAAACAC
>Ga0123342_1001860_pt1 | contig 35404 bp, 24 predicted proteins | sample Turbeawhitnodule_FD_89960 | JGI IMG/M metagenome (GOLD analysis project Ga0123342, IMG submission 89960) | Root nodule microbial communities of legume samples collected from Mexico - Turtle bean Mexico white nodule | ecosystem: Host-associated > Plants > Roots > Nodule | place: Mexico: Nepantla... | reverse complement strand
GGTAAGTTGGGTTGTAAGACCACTGGAGTGCCAATAGAGCAAAATCATAGGATTGGGAATGATGAGGAAAACCCAAAAGTGGAGAAGACACAATATCAAAGACTTGTGGGAAAACTCATTTATATATCACACACTAGGCCAGACATAGCCTATGCAGTTAGTGTGGTTAGCCAATTTATGCATGATCCAAGAGAAAGACACTTGCAGGCAGTAGATAGAATTATTCAGTACTTAAAAGCCTCTCCAGGAAAAGAATTGCTATTCAAAAAGGGAGGAAACTTATCCATATACTGATGTTGACTATGCAGGATCGATTATTGATAGGAGATCCACCACAGGCTACTGCATGTTCTTGGGTGGAAATCTGGTGACATGGAGAAGCAAGAAGCAAAATGTAGTTGCAAAATCAAGTGCAAAGGCATAATTTAGAGTCATGGCTCAAGGGGTGTGTGAACTATTATGGACATACTTGATGACCTAAAAATAAAATATGAACCTCCTATGGGTTTGGCGTGTGATAATAAGTCCGCTATCAGTATTGCACACAATCCGGTTCAACATGATCGAACAAAGCACGTAGAGATAGACCGACACTTTATTAAGGAGAAGTTGGATGATGGTCTTATAGCCACTAAGTACATCCTTTCAAGACTCCAATTGTCAGATATGTTTACTAAGGGACTTCCCACAAAACAATTTGAAGATCTTACTTGCAAGCTAGGAATGATAGATATACATTCACCAACTTAAGGGGGAGTGTTGCATAATCAGGAGAATTATGCTGTAATTAAGTGCAAATTACATTCTATATTTATTAGGACAAATTTGTTAGTGATTTTATTTTATTTGATTTGTACAACTTTAAACACTCATTATTACTGGATTTGTACTTAGTTTATAAATAGAGACTGTAATCACATTTGTAAGATACAACAGAAATACATTTCATCTATTTCTTTCAATTGTGTACTTAGTTACTATTGTATAATTGTCACTAACAATTCCTATAATCCATTATGCTCTATATAAGAGCATCTTGCATGCTGTAGTTACTACATTTTTAGTAATAACAAAACTTAATTTTCGTTTATCTTTCTCTATCACTTTAACATGGTATCCAAAGCTTGAAGACTTTCTACAGCCGAAAATTAGGGCAACCTTCATCCTTCTCCTCCCTCCACTGCTTTTTTGAAAATCTTAAACAAGCTTGATGATCATAATATCTTGCTATAAATTCATGCATCTAATCGCAACTTCTTCAACATTCGATGAATCAGTCCATTCCACTTCGCTTTCTCATTGAAGCTAATCACGATGCAAGAAAACTAAATCCAACATATAGTTTTGGGAACAACAAGATCAAATGTTGTTAACATAACTACATTCCACGTTATCGCAATCTTTTCTTTCTTGCTTGGTTGCAAATGGGTATTTATTCTTTAATACAACTTGGATGGCTCTTTGAAATGTACAAGGCTCACATAGTAGCTAAAATCTTTATAAAACGTAAGGAGTAACTTATTTTGAAACTTTTACATCAATGGAGAAGTGAAAAACTATTTAGGTTCATCCTAAAAAGGCTTGGTAGACTAATCATGTCACTCATTATCGAACCACCCAAAATATATAGTCTCATGCGTAGTGCATATGAGATGAGTGTTGAAGGTCCTACATCAACTAAAGATATGACAAAAATTATATCATATAAGTATATGCAAATCTACAAGCTAGTTTTGTAAGATTGAGTGAGATTTTTAAGGCAAAATTTAAAGTCAATACCTAATAATAGGAAATATTTGCTACGACATTTCTCTATCAAATCACATCTCTAGCAACAACATAGTAAAATAGTGGTCAAATTAAAATTTACCTGTTGTCTCATGTCATAGTCTCGCAATATGGGGACCAATCGCTCTTTAACCTGGGGATTAGACATCATGAAAATTGGAAGAAAACATAATTTCAACAGACAGATTACAGAGAACAAATTGTACACATTAGACATTCAAAGGAGCATGTAATAGATTTGCAAAAAAACAAAGAATCCAAACAATTCTCCATCAACTTCATGCGAAATTAATTTGAAGGAAACTGAAAAAGTAGCCGCTTGTTCTAATCCGCACAAAAAATAAATACTAAAATTGATTTCATATACACAACTTATCGAGCCACAGTAAACAACACCTAGCTTGTAGCTTCTTGGCCATGCTATAAACAGAAAGTTCTTTCTCTTTTGGCAAGCACTTTAAGATTTAAATTATATTTTTTGGTTCACTTTTATGATAATTGACCATAGGAAGGCCCTTTTTTCCGAGGTTTTAAGCAAAAGTGTAAACTACAAGGTAGGATTAGCAAAAGGGATTGGTTCATCTTGACATTAACCTGGCTGAGCAGGAAGCAAGTTGGTCAAGTCAACCCACTCCATTTTAAGGCGGGTAAGCCAGTTAACCAACCAAACAATTAAAAGAAATAATAAACTTGCACTCCTATGACAATTTAATTAATTGGAAATAATTAAATCAAGATCATAATATAGTAACATTTTTCAATTTTAGTTATAAATGTTAAAAAGCCACAGCCCAGTGGGTTCAATATATATTGGAAGTGGGTTAAACAAGCCATGTTAAGAAGGTTAATGGATTCTAAAACCTGACCCAACCCACAAAATAGGACGTTGGGTAGGTCAACCCGTAAGTTGGACCTGTTTTGCCAATCCTACTACTGAGCTCTTTTGTTAACATGTACAAGCAGAAAATATGTTGTTAAGAAACAAGAAACTCTAATAAAGGAAAAGCAGAAAATCATCCTTTTGTATATTATATATTCAGCTAGAACTTAAAAAGAAAATTATCTATCTTAAGACCTTTTATGATGATTAATCCCACTTTAGAAAGATTTCTCTCCTGGGCATGACTCTTATTTCTATTCCAATAACTAAACTAGTTGCAAATGAATACAGGCATAATATAAAGAAAATGACAATCCAAAAAAGGGGGAAAAGAAAGTCTTACAAGAGATGGAAACTTCAAGTAAATGTTAATCGCAAATGTCTCCAAGTATTGACGAACAGCAGGTAAGTTATTTCTCTGCAAGAGAACAAAAATTAGTTACATATATAGGCATTGGCAAGAGCAATGCATGTAGATAACAGTAAGAAAAATGGTAGTACTGTATTAAATTCAAAATTGATAATTAGATATGTAGTAATTGATATGTCTATAGCAATTTTCCTTTTAGCAGTCAGAAGTGATTTCTATTTAAAAAAAAAAGAAAATGCAATGCAAACACAATTTTAGCACACAAATACAGAAGCTAAGTATGCAACACACACAGAGAAAAATGAGGAAGGAAAACGTGGTAGTCTTAAAAATCAATAAAAAAAAATGATGTTATAAATAAAAATATTATAATAAAACATTTCAATGAAATTTAGATAAAAAAAATGTAATAACATGCATGGGCATAAAGGAGATCACAAAAGCTTCCAATAAAATTAAAAAATAACATATTAAAAATTCCAATAGGAAGTAAATATTAAGAAATATGATAACATGGAAAGTCAACTTACATTAAGAGATATGTATAAGTATTCTAAGACTTTCCCAACTATATCTTCCTTGACAAATGGTGACAATACACATATTATTTGCCAGGCACGTATTTTGCGTCTATGAATCTGTAACAACAATGTAGCAAAATAAGTTGTCACAAATACTGATTGATGATAAGAGCAAACATTCCAGTAACAATAAAATTTCCCATATCATGCCATATTCAAACCATTGAAAGCAGAAAATCCTTAGACACATTCTCAAGGACATAAAGCTGACCAGTATAAATCCAGTTACACAGAAACAAAAGGTTACAGTTTCTAGCATCAGCTTGGTAGTTGTCACTGAGAGATATTGTCATGTCGTGACAGTACGGGATTGAAGTCCAAGTTAACAAGTAAGACAAAAAGTATCCAAAGACGAAGTAAATTTCGAAAAAATATGCTGTAAGTTATAATACTACACTGATGCCATATAAATTACTCATTGCTAGAAATTTCATTTTTAGGTAATGATTTATAATAAATCAAAGTTTTTTTAGTTCAATAAACATAGCATGTGAATCTATGCAATGAAACATAATAGATAAGTAGAGGAGAGCTACAGATTTGGTGCACCAAAATTAAGAAGCAATTTTGTATCCCAAATATTCCAGGGCGTGATTATGCTGTAATTTTATCAGTGGATAGACCTCCACAACTTGATACCAAAGAGAATATAAGGAATGTGTAATTGTTTGAACTTGGTTACTTGTAAAGATGATAACGATGATCTATAAAACAATGACTCTAATACAGACCCCAAAAAAAACTCAGACACCAAGACATCAATTGAGTACATCTGTGAACGACATGACAAAAACTAAAATGAGAATTTAAGTTTTACATATTCATCTTCTAAAAACATGGTTGAGATTGGAGATGAATGCAAGATTGAGTGCAAAGATGTTTGTGTTCAATGGAAGAAAGGGTTCCATTTTGTGCTTCAAGGTATCCTAAATAATTTGAATTTTCAAATAATCTTTAATATTTACAAGTACACTTTTTAAGCAAAAAACTATGATAGAAGTCTTTGAGATGTCTAACAAAGAGTAGGTGCTGTCATTCATTAGGGCAATGTCCAAGTCAGGTCTAAGCAGGAAAAAAAAATTAATAGCAACATGGTAAGGGGTGCTTGTGTTGGTGACCAAGCAGAGACTGACATTGATACACCATTCTGTAGGGGTGCCGGAGCACAATAGAAGATGGATACAATAAGTAGTAATTCAAAACTGTATTTTGGTTATTGATATTAAGGTGACGCTGTGTTTTTAACTTCATCATGTTTCTAATGAGTCTTCATTAGTCAGTTGTCATTGTCAAAGTACTCGGGTAGACATCACAATCCCTCGACACCATGATAAAACAATAACAAAATTATTTATTATTCATTTTTCCCCACTTTCTTACAAGACATGGCAAATATAATAACTCTCATCCCAAAAATAATTTCAAACAGAAATCAGGCAGGCTGCTCTAGCCATTTCCAATTCATCAAGCTGCACAATGAATACTTACAGCACTATACTTTTTGTATAACTCCTTAGCAATATCTTTATCATTCACCTGCATTAGCAGGTGTTAAAAATAACATAAGCATTCTAAAATAACCTTCTGAACTATGTAATAAATTAAAACTGGGCACTAAAAATGGCTTGAACAGAATCAAACAGGGCATCACAAAGAAAATTATTTGAAAGAAACTACACTCCAAAATTTGCATGATATAGTGGAAGCCATATTAGTTAATTTGCTAACATTATGCTCATACTCCGAATTTATAACCATCATGCTCTCAATTCACATTAGCATCACTCAATGTTATATTGTCACAATAATTTGTTATCAAAATCTAGCTCACAACATTTTAAGTCACCATTATTTACTCAAAATTGATAAATACCCAGGGACAAAAAAGTAGAAACACGCCACAAAATCTAGCATTGCAGTCAGAATTCTCAAGGCCAAATAAACCCCAACAAAAATCCTGCACTTCTAATGTGAGACTTTCTTAGGACTTACATATGCCTAACTCAACCCCAAAAGCTACAAGAGGTGAGTGTTTCCTCCATTTTATATTTTACTCTGATACTATACCTAATCAATGTGGGAGTTGATGTTCTGACAATACACTCCGTCATGTCCAGCACTATTGCCCTAACCATGCGTATATTCTTTATTTTGGCATTATCTATAATCAATCTGAGACTTGGGTTTTCTCCACTAGACTTAACACACCTCACAAACCCATTGCCGTAGTTTGATTATGCACTGGCCCTTTAACTAGTTTGTAATGCCAGCATGCATCAGCACTAGCCACTTATTTACGGGTCAAACAAAATAATGGTGAAAGGACCGATTGATAAAACCGTGTGAGAAATATACCACAAAAAGTTAGCCAGTGTAAATGGAGAGCCAAAACCTTAAATGAAACCCACTCCAGACCCAAATCCCATAATTCCAAAGTGTGACTCGAGTACTATGTTCAAATCCAACTGGATCCTAACAAAAGCTTATGTTATTGATAGTTGGGAGTGTTCCTTTCTCAACTCAATATGTTAGTTAAGATATTATTCAGAACCACTGGACAGTATGAGACAGATTATCTCAAGCAATTTATAAATTAAAATAACCCAAAGGATTCTTTCAAAACATGAGACGAAAGATAACAGGACTGGCAGTGAAAAAATGGCTTGTACTGTATCAGCAAGAATAAAACCTAATAACAGCCGAAACCCAAATATATAATATACAAAACATATGTGTGTCATCAAAGTACTCTAGTAGCAGAAGCAATTTCAAATATAGCATGGAATATATTTCTTAGCATTAATTGATAATAATAGTAATCTACTACCACTGTGTCAAGAAGCTCTAATAGAAATGATTTGCCAGATGCTTGTGCTGCAATACAGTTTGCATCTTCATTTGGGGACCCCACAATCCTGGCCAAGTCTGCCAACTTGTAAAACAGAACAGCAACTGATACACGTGCATACAACTCTGTATTAATAAATGCCTGACAATAGAAGTGCCCAATTATTATAAAGTCATAAGCTTCATTTTTTTTCTTAAAATATATAATTGCAATTAATGGCAGTCAGCATATGTTAATTAAGATAAAACGTATTAAACTAATTCAGGTAAAGAAACAGATAATTAAACAAATTTTTTAAAATGTTCAGTAGCTCACTTCAGTCAGCTCAGGATCAGGACTACTGGCCAGTATAGAGACTTCCAGTCTAGCATCATTGTTGTCAGCAAGTTCAGCTTCAAAATCCTCATCAAATGCAACTGAAAGAGATAATTTCAAATTCATATATAATCTTAAAATTAAACAATAGACAGAGCCAAGTAATCACATGCTCATACAGCAAATTAACATGTTTTTGGTACCTGATCCATAGAGAGATAGCAACTTCAGCTCTTTCAGGTAAAACTTTATAGTCCCAGGATTTAAGAGCCATAATCCTGTTAAGTGCAATGCTGCAAGACGAATTGTACGAGGACTCTTTGTGCCCTCCTTCAGAAGATTTTCAATAAACTGAATCCGTGACATTAAAATAAATTTGTCACTATTTGCAAGAAATTAGCAGAAATAATACACGAACAAGAAATTTATACAAGAGAACACATACCCACTTCAGGGGTCCAGGTGCATTGTCTGTTTGGTGCATGCTCTCATCATTAAATACCAAAGGATGCAGAACAGATGACAAAAGAGCAGCAATTGATGCTACTCTTCGCTTATTGCAGTTTATATGCAATATCCAAGAGGAACGAACCAAATTCCACATCATCTAATCAATGATTGCAAGTCATTAGATCAGTGAGCTGCTGGAGGGGTTAGGACAGGACAAGTATTGAACAAAATACAAATATCCATCATTCTAATTATAAAACATTGAACCATTGGAAGTGAGAACCATTAGTGGGTATAAGATGCATTGGTATATAGGATTCACGTGTTCAGTATGCCAATTGCTAATATGCCTTAATTGCCAAAGCAAACTAATGGTATTATCTTTTTTCACTTAGCATTCTACAAAGAGACATTTCACAGGCCCACACACATTGGACATCTCATACGAAGTTATAGAAAATTAGGTATTATATTATGAGATGCCTAAATCCCATATCGAATACAATGGGATGTTCAATGAATTCAAGTGTTGGTTATCTCCCCCTAACACTTAGCTTTTAAGGTGGGTTCCCTAAACTGGTAGCAGCTAATTGCCAATGTCTCAACCTCACAGAAGGTTTGGACCAGTGGAAAATTCCAGCCAACGAGAAATTCAAGTAAAGTGACATAAGGAAACAGTGCTATGATGCGGCCTTGGATGTTATGGGGTTCTTAAGTCTCACACCAAGCAGTATGCGATGTTCACTAGACCAAATGCCTCCATAATTTTGGATCCTATCAATGATAACGGCCCTCTGATTAATAAAAAGTAATCGCACATGCTCCATTTGGTCCTGACAAGTCTAGGGAAACTTTTACTCCTGATCGAATAGCATCTCAGAGGACCATATACTTATTAATGGAAAGTCCCACACACCGCATACCCGGATTCTTAAAGTGCAGCTTATATATCCGGTTGACAACTTTGCCTAGTACCAATTGATTTTAAGATGAAATCTAACCAATGACAGAAGCCTACGGAGGGGGAGTGTTGGGAAATCCCACATTACATGCCTCAGTCGTTAGAGTACGGTAATGCGCACCAATGTCAATTGGTTTTAAGGTGAAAGCAGACACTTATCAAACTGGTAAATTTACAGAACCAGTAATCAAGGCTAGCTTATAAAGATCTTCAAAGTTATCATGACAGCTACAAATGCTTTATACCAGGGCATGATGCCAACTGCCCATTTTAAAACAGACCCAGTTTGCAACATGCTTACCACTAATTTCATTCAATTAAGGCAACAGTTAATTGCATGCAAACTAAACAACGAGCTACAATGTAAACCTGTGTGTTGATAAGGTGACAATGGGAAACAACTGCTTTTGACTTCACTTTAGCAACCAGCTCAAAAAACAGTCTGACTGATCTCAGCATGGGTAAAACACAGCTTTCTCCAGCATTTTCCAGACTGCAAAATATCTTTGAGTAAGATAAACTCCATAAATAAGACCACATGCAGAGAGAAAAAAACAATATATAGTCAACATATGTAAAACTCCCATGGTATTGACACAAAAGAAAATATATTCACAATGTTTGGCATCTAATTATAAATAAGCCTATCTGCAACAACACAAATCGCACAAAAATCACAACACACCTGCACAAATGCATAATCGCATATAGACCTTACTGTTACTTACCTCTCAACAAGATCACCAAAAATGCACTTTAGAGTGTCATCTGAGAAGAATGTGTGGTTTTCCTCCAAATTAAACTCATTCTTGAGAGCAAACGAAGGAACTGACAACAAAGATTCTAGGCACGCCCACTGAATCATTAATAAATCAGTTAAAATCTTCTAATTTATATCTTAACAACTTATAACTAGTGAAAATAAAAAGTTATTTAACTGCTAAGGCTTTATGAGATCATTAAATGGAACAGGTTAGTTAATATGCCAGGACACACATAATGAATTCAGAAAATTTTAAACTAGAATAACAAAAGAGGAAATGAATATAAAATTTGAGACCCCAATTATACAATCCAAAAATCAGAAAATATGGCAACAAAAATATCCGCCTTATGGCGAAAGAGAGAGAATGGAACCTTTATATCCAATAAAACAGCCCTTCGAGTTCTAGCCAAAACTCCTGACCCTAGGAGATCATTAATATTTTGAATGAAAGACAGACACATATAATCTAGTGGAGGCCTTCCTTCTGCCTCCGAAAACATTTGCTCACTTTCGTCAACCAGATAAAGAAAATGAGGAAAAAATGTTGAAGCAAAAACCCTGAGAATAGAAACTAAAGCTTCATATGCTGCAAGGGAAATTTCTGCTCCCATCTGCAATAGACATACATAGCAACAAGTATATCATAATAGTTCAAAAGGGACAGAATTGGAAAATTAGAAATTTTGTAACGGATAATTCACTTAATATCTGCAAGCTACCTCTGAGATAGAAGGTGAACACCTAGTAGTCCTCCAGAAGAATTGCCACATAAAAGTGAAAGCAGAATTATGTGGCGTATCTCCTCTTATTTGGTTACACCACAAGAAGATTAATGATATAGCCTTTACTGACATGATCTGTTTGGTTAATAATGGAAAAATCAGACAAGATGCAACCAAAAAAGGTGTTGCAGATCGTAAAAAAAAAAAGAGAACTGATTGGTGATTAGTACAAAAGTTCATAAATTGATAATGATAGAGCACAAGGTTACCACACTACACAATTGCATACTTGTGAGCACCCATGACAGTATTATATATAGGAAAGAACAAAATTACACTAATAGACCTTGCAAGTTCTACAGATAATTCCAACACGGAAGTTAGCGGTAAGTTAGCCATTGAAGTTAAAAACTTGGTCCAATAAAGTATTTTCTTGGAATTTATTTTCCTCAGTGAAAGGAACCAATCTTTATTAACCACAGAAAGTATATATCCTAGAATTTGCTTAAGGAAGTTGGCTTATTGGGATGTAAGGTAGCCAAGACTTACACCCCTTGCGCAAAATGTAAAGCTAGACCCATCTAAACTTGAGGAAGTAATGATAAAGAACAGTCCTGTAAGAATAGTTTCTTAATTAGTTTTACTCTTCCCTTCCCTCTACTTATTGTATCAGAAAAACTATCAATATATATATATGTGAGAACATTAGAGAGGTGATTCAAGCTCACTAAAACATAGTCTCTTTCTACTTATCTCAAGTTGGTATCATAGTGATTCAATTTTGCTTTGCTGGTCTCAGTCTAGTCCAGCGAAGTCTGTGTCATCATCCCCCATCAGCCACTACAGTTTTCTCTAGGTTACCACCGGATCTAGAGAATCTCTCAAAGTACGGCCAACCCCACAAATCCCGAAGGCTGAACTAGTTCCACCTGCCGCCAAGTGCAAACTTTTTACGTGACGTCCATGCACCACCTTCCTATCACCGGATCGACATCACACCTCCTCCAATTAAGAGTGGGACCATCATCAAAAACCAACTCATTTCCCCCCCTCGTCATTATCATTACCATCATCTACTTGTCCCACAAACCACTCTTTATCCTCCTCAATGTCCTTCAATACAATAGTCTATTTCATCCCTAATATTGTATCTTTGAGCAAGTTGTTAGTTATACTTTTATGTAAACCAAATCATGCAACATTTAGGTCCAGCCTATTCCTTCTTTTTTTCTAATGAATTTGCATTATGAAAAAGTAAAATGTGAATTAATTAATTTCTTTCTACATTCTACAAAAAAGATAATAATGAAATGAGTCATGTCATGAACAATAGTTACTACTAGCTCAAAAACACTAAATTTGCGCTCACATCCCAATGAACTACATGTCAAACTTAAAATCTTGATTGCTAGCTTTTGAAAATTAAGAGTAGTTGGGAAGAGGTGGTTGTTTTTTCTTTAAATAATTTTCAAAGTTCTTCTCTCACATTTTTTGGAGTCTTGGTCATTGGCCATTATGGTTGCTAGAAAATAGGAATATTTTTCAAAAAAATAATCATGGTGGAAGTGGAAGTGGAAAAGAAAAAAAAAAATAGGAAAAAGATTGCAAGTGATCAAAATATTTTGAGAAAATAAAAGCACTTGAAAGGAAATAGTAGAAGCGACAACAGCTATCGACGGCTATGGCAAGCGGCAGTGGTGGTGAGTAGCGGCGAAGAGCAAATGACGACTGGAGGGAACAATGAAGGCTAAGTTGTTGTGTAGTATTAGGTTAACTTATAATATTTGAAATGGACCAAAGAAGGCCTAACTCAATTTAGGGTTTTTCTGTTGCAGCTTATTTTAAACTAGGGTTTACCCTTTGCATCAACTTATTTTAAATTAGGACCCAACTCAGTTGTCGCACACCTCATCTCATCGCTTAGGGGTTCTACCACCGTCACAACCTCATTGAACCTCGTGTCGCCGTCGTATAGCCTCATCAGACCTCACGCAGCTAGCCTCCTTCCACCTTTTTCAACATCTCTGTTCACCACTAACACATCCACTGATGCAAAAAGCGGCCACCATGGGCCGCAATGACAAACCCGCATCACCACCGCTATGTTGTGGCAGCGATCAAAAATCTGCTACAGGTTTCCACCATGGCGCAACCATAAACAGTTTTGGATAACACCGAAAATTACTAGATAAATGAGTACCCAAATTATTCAAGGAATTCCATTAAAGTAAAATGTTGAAGCTAGCTAGAAGGAGAGAAAAAATCAAAAGTTGTTGTGATGCCTACAGTTTGGTTTAATTTAAATTTGAAGTTACAAGAATACAACCTTCAATGCATAATTCTCTAGTATCAAATTCATGATGAAATAAAGAGTAAACCATAAAAAAGGTGTAGAATGTACTTACTGCCTGCAACACAACACTGGTAGCAGAAACTGACAACCTTCGTTGACTAGGGCCTCCAAGTTTTCCTTTCACAGCACCCGGCAGTGCAGTGTCCTCTGTAACAACACCAGACCAGAAAACAGAACAAGATTGCTTGGAAAACTGAACCAGATCAGGCTGCATTCCATTATAACATTTAAGAATTATTAAAAGTAGATGAATAACCACATCATAATATAAAAATGTATAAAATATGGTACCAATAAATATATAAATTCATCAGAAAGCTTCTCAGAGATGTCATCAATGAAACCCAAATCATCAACTACACCACCAGGCAAGGCTTTCTCTACATTTGCTCTGGCTTTAATACTATATTCAACTGCTCTTTCCTTTGCTCTGCGAAGCTCCATAACCAAGCTCAATACAAGAATCATGAATTTGACTACTACGTATCGTGTAGCATGGTTTTGTTTCAAGATATTAGCACTGTTGTTTCGAATGAACTGCAATAACAGTTGTCCTTTCATTGTTAGATTTTAAAACATAATATTGGTACAGGGATACCCCTGCCATGAGCAGTATCAATTGTAGGTCATAAAACGATCCTATTACTCTCTTATAACAAAACAAAATATATAACCGAAGACACAAATGATGATTTTTATTTTTCCTAGAAATAATTAATTTCCACTAAGATTTATAAACATTATCGAAATTAGAAAGGAACAAAAGCAAACCACTAAAATAGGTTCCAGAAGATGGCCTTGCTTGGTAGAAAGGAAAAGCATTTTTGCCCATCTATTTGCTTCAGACTCCCATGCACTTAAGTCTTCATCATCATAAGTAAGAGAAACATCAATTGGAAGATTATTGCTGACAAACCTTTGTGGGAAGTCATAAAGACTCTTCCACAGCTTTATCTCACTATTACAGCAATTGGCACACCTATCTTTGTAACCACAACCGGAAAGCCACCTTTGCACAGTCACCCTTAACTGACCTGGGGAGGAAGAGGAAAAGAGTAGTCAAAATTTACTTATCCTATAGTTTTTCTCTATTTCATTGACAAATAATATGGTTTGGAAACACAAACATGAAGGTTTTTTAACAGGACCCCATACATCCGTATGAACAATAAAAAAGGAAAATAGCTCATCCTATTACTAATGGGGAAAGGTACACGCTTGGGTTTAGCAAACTCACAATCTCACAATGGAGACTCTCCACATTTAAACTCTTAACAAGGAACGGAAAATCACTTTTACAACTCAAAATGAAGGTTGTACTAGCCGACAATAATATAGTCGAGTTTTCTCTTTATTGGTCAAGGTGGATTCATTCAGGTATGAGTGGCTATTGATAGGTTGATTAGGGTCCACCAAGTAGTATTGGTCATTCCAATCTACAACATTTCCAATCTTTCTCCTCAAGTTCTTGTCCTGCAATATACAAAGGTGCTATGAAAAACAACATTACATGAGAGATCTTTTGAGTTTTTGTACAAAAATCAGACTGGTGGACAATTTAGGGACATGAAGGATACAATGTTGGATGGACTTATTTGGACCTCTACTTGTCCTGTTGTAGCTATAAATTTTCCATCTGTTGTGGAAATTTTCTTGTTGCTAGGACATGGAGAATATGTGGAGAAGTATTTAGGTAATAGAGTCACATGGTCAGTGGATCCAAAATCTAGTATCAAATAATGGGTAAAGGGTGCATCTAAAGCATTAAGACCAAAAGAAATTAGAACCTTACTGGAATATGTTAGGGAGCACATATTTGTGAGCCTCTCCGATATACTAAGGAAAGATCTTACCTTTTCTATCTCTTTGTGATCAAGCTCAACAAGGACAGATTCTTTACCTAATGGACAAACCTAGAGTGAAAGTCGTCATTGACATCGACCCTTAAAAAGACCGAAAATGTCAGCAGTCTCACACTCAGTAGAATGAACTACTTAATGTCACAATTAAGCCTTGAGGCTCTCCCACCTAATGCACTAACCTTTTGGGTTTGTGCTTTAGTTGTAGCAAAAAATTTCGCTCCAATGATTCATAGTCAAAATATTAAAGACAAAAGTATCCCCATGGTTGTATACCTTCCCACCATATCCGTATTATTTTTTAGTTGAGTTTCCTCCCAAAGGTGCTTCACATATTGTTGACTATGTTTATATTCAGTTATTGATTTCATAACAAGTTATAAGGCTATATGACCTAAAAAACTAGTATCTATTTTTTTTTATGTTTTTAAAAACTAATTAAATATTTCTTTACAGGAAAACATTTTATGTAATTTAATTATTGCATGTGCTTATAGTTTTTCTGAATAAGATTCAATTCACTCACTTCAGAAAATAGATGATGTTATTCACAAATCAAATTGTTGATTAGATAACAATGATGAGTAGTATTGATGTCTCCCATACAGCCTCTTTGGATTAGATCAGAAGAATATCATGAATTTCTCATTATGCAAACAACTGAAGGGAAAATGGAGTGTTTGGTATTATTTTTCCTCAGCTTTCAAATACTTTCATGACAACAGAACGTAGAAAGCAATTGACATTATATATTTCTCTTACCACCATAATCCGTAAATTCCTTTGGCAATGCTGAAATGAAAAGCAAAAGAATTTCAAGTGGAATATCAAATGGGCACATGACACAAACAGCAGCCTCCAGAATTTTGCCACAAACTGTAAACATCATCAAGACATAAGTTGACCTATATAGTGCCCCCTAAATTTGATGATTATTATCAAATGAATAATATAAATCGCATAATTAAAAAGAGTAAATTAAAAACCTTGAAGACGGTAACTGGGATTAAAATGTTGTTTGCTGCTCTCAACAACATATCTAAAGATATCCAGTAATTCTTTTTTATCATATTGATTTTCCATTTCAGAAACAAATTCCACAGAAAAAGTTCCTTTAAATAATTCTGTCCTGACGTGATGAACTATTCCAATGCCAGAAGCAACTGAAGCAATGCAGTCAGCAAGGCCCATAAGTCCAGCTCGTCCAAATGATTGATGTTTAGCAGTAGATGCTAAATTGTACAAAAATGCAATGCATTTCCTGTAATAAACTTCTAGACAATAAGAAAAGTAAAGCCAAAGCATTGCATCACATATTTACATTAAAAAAGAGGTATGCAATAGCAGTATGGATAGCAGTACCACTAAACTATGGACAGACAAGCAATCATGCATGCATGTCATCATCATCTATACAATTCGAATTTGTGAAGGTAAGGAGAAAAGAAAGAAAAAAGACAATCAAAGACCCCCCTAACGCATATCATAATGTAAAAACTAGCAAAAAAAGGACAGAGAAGAGTAAAACCTTTAATTTAAAATCTTCAACTACTAGACTAGGGCGTTTGAAGCCATACTCTGACTTTGAATGAGGCTACTTATTAATGCTTCCACAGAAAAGCTTAATCTCTCATCCATACCCCAAAAACTGTCCTAATCTGTTAAAAATTATGATTGATATTGTATTGTACAGCTTTCATAAAACTGCTTTTTGGGTGTATGTACCTAACCTAAGCGAGTGTTATGGGACAACTTTTCCTTGTAAAGCACTGTTCTCAATTTCATATGTGTGTCCGTGTACATGTACATCAGTTGAGCATGTAACTCACTAATTTTTTATCACACCCAAATTAAAGTTGGTATCAAGAGCCCTTGTCACCGGTCAGCCATTTCCTCTGTCTCCAGTCGTTGCCCACCGTCATTCCATTTTATTTGGCAGATCAAGGTTAGGTGTCCTTGAGGAGCGAGACCCAACACTGGTGGTCGAATGATCTAAAGCTTCACAATGGAAAATCACACCGAACAGCCACCATTCATCTTGTCAATGTCTTGTGGGCGCGTTTCTGCCTTCTCTTCCTAGTTTGATACACTTAGATAGGTCAAGGCTCTCTCCACATAGCTTAGGGGTTTTCTCCCCTCTCTCCTCAAATCTGTTTGTGGCTCTATCTCTAGAATGACATCTACTATTTCTGCTCCTTCCTTTTATACTACTACTAATAACACAGCAAAAACTCAACTGGAAGAACTGCTTATCTTGGTCCACCTTTCTGGAGTTATGATTCCTTGGTCAAGGATAACATGACCATTTGGAAAGGAAGTTGTTGTCCAAGGAGCTCTATTGGATTTATCAACTCCAAAGACCAACCTGCAAACATTCACACCGAGTCCTTGATTGAGCCTAGAATTCAATTTGTATGTTCCAAGCTTGATGCATATAATTTATGCACTCCAACTTGAGGGGAGTGTTAAAAATTATGATTGCTATTGTGTGATACAGCTTTCATAAAGCTGTTTTTTGGGTGCATGTACCTAGCCTGTGACTATTATAGGATATAACTTTCCCTAATAATGTACTCTTCCCATTTTCTTATATATAAAATATATATCAGTTGAGCATGTATGTAACTCACTGAATTATCTCGTCCAAATTCAAGTATGTCTATTTGTTGTCTAAACATACTTTGAGCTTGGAATCTACACTGGACCTATTATAATTTTTTAAATTGGAAAAGGCTTTTGAGAATCAGAATCACAACTCCTTCATATCTATACTGATGAAAGCACACATTTTCTTATTTTTCTATCATTTTAATTGATCGTATTTACAACTCCTGCTTGTTTAAATACATTGCAATCACAATAGTTCCTATTTGTTCTCATCTCAACAATTCACAATCTATCAAATAAATATTATTTTGAACACAATTGGAATTAAATTCAACGTTATAAACCTTTAAACAGCACAAACCTAGAATTTGTAATGCTAAACTAATTCCAATGCTAGCAGAATTAGAATTGAAATACTTAAAACCACAATTTCAATTCCATCATGCAAATAAAACCCTATCATGTCTTCATATTTTATTCATAAATATATATACACATGTATATTCTGTGTACCCAATGTAGTCAAACTCGTAACTCGTACAATGATCGGGAAGGAGCTAAAAGATCGTAACTCGAGGATCGTAACTCGACTCGTAAGAGTTACTAACATATGAAAAATAATATTTAATACATAACACAACTGGAAACAGTTTCATAAATCATAAACTGTTCATACAGAAAACAACTAAGTTCACAAATATCTAATGAAGTTCTGAGGTGCAGTAGGTACTGTGCTGTTTAGGGTTTGTTATTTTTTTAGGTTTTCTTAATTTTTTAGGGTTTCACTCTAAAAAACTCTAAAAAACACACATTGGGCCGCATTGGCCACATTAGGCCGCACCATGCTGCATCAGATTAAAACAAATTAGGGTTTTTTTAGGGTTTAGGGTGTGTCGCGCCACAGTGCGAGGCGACTCGGAGACAGCCTCCGAGGCAGCGAGCTCCGCGGCGAGGCACCGTTCCGCCGTGCGATTCAACTCGTTTTTGGCTCCAAGATTGTTGAATCGTGCGTTTTTGCGAGTTTACTCGCGATTTTAACTACATTGTGTGTACCTTTACATGTATGATAAAGCAACCCCCTAAAATACCCATGTCCTGTGCATGTAAAGTAAGGAGCTTTGGCCAAATACTATCACTTTGCACTCAAGTAAAACGCAACAGAATTCAATACCAACATTTTTACTTGCAAAACATTAAAATAGAAAGATTATTCCATTAGTTAAGCAAGCAGTGTGCTATTCATCATATCATCATAGGGATTATTTCAATAAGATTACAAAATCATAGCATTCACACACAACTATAGACCTAAAATCCAAAAAACAAATTTCACAAACAAATATAGACCTAGATTATAATAAAGGACATGTACACAATCAAAAACCTAATGCATCTCCTTAAAGTTATGCTTAAGTGAATACAATAAGAGAACTGCAATACTTAAGCTCTCTTCCCTCAATCAAAATATGCATGGGAGGTTTTATAGTTTAAAAGAAATTGAAAATTTCTCCCCATGGCGTAATCCTTATTGTACTCATTCTCCTTGCAAAAATGGCAATGATTCCAATCAAACTAAGGTATAACCCAATGCAATCAGTCCAGACACCATGATATCTGAAATCAATATTTCAGTCAATTCAAACAATCAAAATCCAACAAACCAAAAGTAGATGTATCACATCCATGTTAAAGCTCAAATAGAAAGAAAAGAACATTAGGAAGAAGAAAGAAAAAGGACCAGAGAATAGGTGGAGGGCAAGATTTTTGTTAGCACATAACAGACGTTGTGTACTAAGGAAGGGAGGACAGGAACTGGAAGCCAGGTCTGTTTGGCAGAGATTTACGAGTCACTTATCTAATTAGAAATAAAAGGGGGGAGATGAGGATTTAGTCAGAACATCAATTGATAGAGAGGAGAAACTAAGCAAAAGTCCAGGTCTCTTTAACACCTATAATAGTAGGGTCAGTGCATCTATTATTCCTCATCTATGAGTAAATCCCTCTGATACATACCAAGAGATAGAGATTTATGTCAAGAAAACATTCTTTTTCTATCTATATTCTGATGCACTTTCCATTGATGTCCTCCATAATTAGGGGAGAAAATAAGGTTACAAGGACAAACCCATCATGTAATGATCAACTGCAATTAATAAATATTTATGCTCAGTGTATATCTTATCAATGATCATCATCAATGAGAACTTTTAATCCAGATGGATAATACATGTTGACTCTTTTTCACCTATTCCACACCTCCAGTGTTATTCCTGATGTACTCTTCTATATCAAGAACAGCTAAAACCAAAAACTTTCACGTCCAATCATCTCATACAAACATAACATGTGTATAGACCTTGGAGAGATGGATACATGTCTCACAGAATAAATAAAAACTGATATTTTACAAGCGTGGAGTACATTTTTTGGGTTGTTCTAGAGACTGCAGGATATATCCACCTAACCTGTAAGTCTCTTTGCTGATTGGCATGAAGGTCTCGGATGTAAAAAGGACAATAATAAGCTGATTTGATTCTGTACAACTTTAGCAGGAATCGGTATATTCAAGTGGAGCATAACTTCAGAAAATTTTTCTTAAATTCCTTCATCTTCTCCAATTATGGAACAGGCTTGTTTTCTTAGATTCCTTGCAAATTTCTACTCAAGAAGTTTACAGGATTTTCGAGTTTGGACCAGAGCAATTACATTGTTCTATTGAACCGGCTTTTTTTCTGCAACCTGCCTCGGCCCCATATTAGAAGCCACCAAGAAAGCTTTTTTCGTTGCTAAAGTTTCTTAGTAAAAACAAAAGGATTCCAAATTCTTCTATTTTTTTTATGATAAATCTTTTTACACCCACAGACACACATACCAGTTTACTTACAGAATTTCTAAGCATACCTTGGAGCTAAGGAACGAACATAATGGCGGACAAATTGGGCTGCACCTTCAATCACCTTTGACGTATAAACTCCTTTTACACCTGAAAAATCTAAAGTCAATCAGGGTGGAATTAAGTAGAATATAATATTTGGGTAAAGATTATAGGGACTCACTTTATCGTTCAACAAATGGAACACAGATTTGGATAAAGTAATGATTTAAGTGAAATTAAATAATTGCATAAGTAGCTCAAAAAGAAAAGGCTTAACATAGATTCAAATATGAATAAAAAGGAACCATTTGAAAAGGTCCCAAAACGTAAAGCACTAACCAAACTCTTTGTGGTGTATTGGGTCATTTAGCCCTTGCATAAATGGACCAAGAACAAAAGTTTCAGGTACTTGTTTTATGTCTTTCCCATAATTCTCCCAATTCATGTCAAGAAAAGACTGCATGATCAGGCACCTCACTACATTTATTAGAAAACAACATAAAATAAAAAATGGTAAGCAAGAAAGAAAGACTAATTTAATACATAACAGTATAGAATTAGCTAACGAGATTTGTATCCTGAATTTAATGTTGTATTGTACTAATAAAAATAAAAAATATAAGCTTATTCAACACTGCCACATAATCATGAGCACACTAACCCTGAGGATTGTCATGATGAAGGCCTCGTTCCCATAAAATAGATAGCCAATCAAAAGTCTCGCCATACGTTTCAAATTGATATTGAATTTTACTAATACTGCTTCCAACATTGAGATATGATCCAGAGAACTGAAGCAACAAAGACACCTGTATGAAACAATTAATTTAGCACATCATCCATTGATTGTGCAAACAAAAAAGTCAGAAACCAAAATACCAATGATATACATTAAGAGGATCTGACAGTTGGTCAAAACTATGTGCAACAAAGTATACATTTGGAAACAGACCAAATAAAAATTTGTACAAGGATTATTTGATCCTGAAAATTCTAAAAATAAAGCCCTGCAAACAACAGTGTCCTCACAGATTTATATTCCAAAATACGCTAAATTCACTTGAACTAATAAGGATTTCTGGACCTCCACAACCATATAAAAAGGAATTGTTAATAAACTAATGTACAACATATGACTCTGAGGAACAAATGCATAACCTGTATATTGTATACCAATATCACAAAAAAAGAACCCAGCTTTTGCATTTTCACCTCAATTTTTTAAATACTAAAAGAAAATCTCTTTGCAACTATTAACAAACAATGGCAAACAACATATCTAGGAAGGATGATTACAACTTGCTATCTCTTCATTCTTCTCACTTGTTTCCGATTGTCCAAATTACTCCAAAACATCAAAGCATTACCCTCTCCCACACACACAATCTTCATCAATCCAAAACCACACATTTACAATAAGATGTTGATATTTGATAGAATAAAAACAAAGTAACACATTATATCATTGGGATTGAATCTTAAAATATTGTCTAGTTTAGTATATTCGATGATCTCATTTGTATCTTAGCATAAATCATTATTCATTTTGATATTCAATTAAGATTGGAAGTTGTGTATTAGTATAAAGAGAAGTGAACTGTGCGTTGTGAGGTGTAAGATTAGAAGTTGTGTATTATTAAGTCAGTGAACTGTGTATTATAATCTGTAAGACATCATTTCACACCAGATATCAATTGTTCTATTATAAGTTTGTTCTCTCATTCCCCTCGTCTCTACCCTTATCTATATAAATTCAACAAAGATGAATATGAGAAAAAAATTTAGAACACCTGATGATTCCAAGCTGCTTCAACTAAATGAGTACCATATTCTTCGAGCATCTCATACAAAAGCACAAATGCGTCCCAATACTGCTTGCTGTTAATAATCAGGTCATCTATCATCAAAAGGTTCCCAACACCAAGTGACTCGGCTTCCTTGTAAGCCCATTTTTCCCTCTTTGTCACACCATGAGGTACTGAATGCTTTTCACTTGTATTTTTTTTCAAAATGCTAGGCACGGAGTCCGTTCCTCCTTGTATATTGAGAGCCATCTTCAGTATATGTAAACTCTGTTTCCTCACTATACTATCCTTGTCAACCTGATCAGATTCAGTTTGATTCCTAAGTAAGCAAGACATTGACAAGTTAAATAAACACACAGAAAATCATCAAACAGTGCTTGAGTACCAGCCCTATTTTTATTTCATTCCAGAACTCTTTTTCTGCTCTTATGTCAAATTCTTCAGTTATATTGATTGTATCACGGTCATCATGTACACATTCTTCTGTGGACCCGGAAAAAGAGAAATACAATGATAGAATATTATATGCCTCTCTTCTCTCTAAAGGTCCAATTGAAAACAGTGTTCTGCAGCAGCTCCAGATTTTGAGGAATAAATAGTCCCTGACAACCAATAATTTTAATATACAGGATACATTTATAAACAGATGAATAAATGCATACAAATGAGATGAACATTACCGAGAAAACCCATGTTTCTGCCCATGAATCGAAATCTCAAATGAGTAAGGTAATGCTTTAACAATGATAGGAAGAAGCACGCCTGCTGCACAAGACCTGTGCTCAGGACTATGTAAAAGCATACGTTCAATCAAATTGCATATTTCCCAAATCAAAACTTTAACTAATTTATCCGCAAGGCACCCTTTTCTTTTCACTGATTTAGATATTGTATCTGTTAACATGTACTGAAGGGCAGCTTCCAGAATTACAGACAGAACAGTACATGATGTTGACAATTCGAAACTATTTGACAGAGATAGCAATAGCTCATTGTCCATCAGTGGATCAATCATGACATCATTCAAGTCTTGGTGAGATGAGTCAATACTCCATTCATAGAAGTCCAAATCATCATTATGAAGCATACCCATTGAAAGACCAACTGATTTTAAGAAAATTGGCACCAAATTTTCTTCAAGAACTTCCCACGTGCAAGTTTCAATCACTACACCCATTAACGATTCTGTGATCTGTCATCAGAACGATGCACCCATCCAACAATAATAGAGGCAACACGGAAAAAACATAGTTAAAATTTCTCCAATCACCTATAAGACACAATTGTTTGCCTACTTCTGCAATAATACCTGATTAAGTAAGTCATGCCGCAAGGGTTGTAGCACCTTAGCTAAAGGAAGAAAACATCTCCGCACAAACAATCCTACAGCATCACAATCAGTCCCTGTAAAGAAACAAATTAGATAGAAGAATATGAAGAGTAATGTGACAGCGGCAAATGCTCCATTCAGCATAGCATCCTACTTTCAACTTTCAGACCGAAAACAGAGCAAAAGCCATACAAAATTTGAAAAATAATCTGGTAAATTGGTAACTCACCCGATTTCTTCAGGAGATGACAAAACACGCCCACCAGCGACACAAGGTGGGGGCGTTTATCAGCATCCAGATCATCACCTTCTTTGATAACATCCTGTTAAAATTCATCAAATAATACAAAATGTGAACAACAAAATAAATGAGAGAAATGGATGTCAAATCCAGAAGAAGAATTAGTGGTACCTTGAGAATTCGAGGGAAATCATGGAGAAGTGAAGCGAAGAGTGAGGGCGGAGACAAACCAGTAGACACAAGAATGCAATCCAGCATTGCAGGAACCGCAGGCGGAGGCACCTGACAGACGCTTTTGGATAGGGAAACAACCACAGAAGCCATGGAACCTGCCTCTGCTTCTGCTTCCGACATTGTAACACTCTTCTTGAACGGGATTCGTAGTAAAACCCTAATTATCTTGTGCTAAACCCTAAACCCTGGACAACGTTATGGTTCGCCAACGTTATCTGTCAAATCTTGGCGCCCTAATTACTGTGCATTCAATTCAATTAAATAATATTCGTCTTTACATTTAAATAATAAGTTGGTATATTTTTTTTCATCCTTGTTTAGTGTAATTAGTATATCTTCTCAGTTAAATTAAAAACGTCCATAAATTTGAAATAAAACAACTACATTGATATACTGTACTTGAATTCTTGAAATAATTTATGATTAAGAAATTTATTAGTGAGATTTTGCACAACAACAAATTGAAGTTTATATGTGGGAATGGCACTTTAACTTTGAAATTAATAACTAAATAATAAAAAGTTAGAAGTGAAAAGTTAATATTAGTGATGTTAATATATACAGAATGTGTTTGACAAAATCCATAAGCTATTTATTAGACTAAAGAATAAGTTAATTTAACAAATATAAAAATATTAATAAATACGTAAAGTAATTTTAGAAGTTTAAATTTATAATTATAAGTTATTTCAGGAAATTTGCAACTTCTAGCTTATTTAATTTTTTTAATTATTATTTTTTATATTTTAATATATTAATTTGTACCTATTAATATTATGAAACTGAAATAACTACTATTTCATTACATGGTGTAATATGAAAATTCACACTATCACAGTGGTAAAAGAAAAGTTCAATATAATAATAGTTTACATTGAGAAAATAAATAAATATTCAATTTAATTAATACTCAGGTTATCATTTCATTTAAAAACAAAATTACTTGTACAAGTAAAAAATTATACAACTTTAAAAAAAAAATAGAAGTACTGACAAATTAATAAGAATCTAACTATTTTAAATAAATATAAAATTATAACTACATAATAATATATTTTTATCTAAAAAAATATAAAATTTATTTATATAATAACATTTATGTAGTTAAATCCATTTATGTCATTTTACATGAGTATAATGGAAATTAATGTTGAGTAAATAGGTAATTCATTGTAATTGATATGTTAACATTTGAGTTATTACTAATTTATTATTTTGTTTATACGACTTTTCACAATAAAGTTGAGTTTAACTTGTTATGATGTTAATATTAATTTGTATAATAATTATAAACTTAAATTTAAGTAGCTTGGATGCAACTAGGCACACAGACTCTAGACATCAAGTTTCATATAAATTAAGTGGATTAACACTTGAATTGATATTTTAGTGAGAATAAGAACACGTTAAATAACCTTAATGTTTTGTTTGGATTAGAGGGTGTGGCACTCGAAGTGTGAAAGAAGTGTAAAAAAAGTTGAGGTTGTTTGGATTTGAATATGTTAGAGTGAATGTATGAGAAAAGTTTATTGAAATTGGTGAATTATGTGATAGTTGTAAAAATATTTTAATTATTTTAATGGTATAAATTGTAAGATTACAGATTTATCATTATGTATAAAAAAATAATTTTGTGTACATTTTAATTAATTAAAATAATAATTGATAATAATATTATTATTTAATACATTTGTTTAATTATTATTAATTTATATTTATTATCATTATTTTAAAAATTTATTTGAATTAACATTATTATTTTATAAATTAATTTTACATATTACTTTTATTTTAATATTTAAACATTTATATTATTAATATTAATAAAAAATGTACTGTTATAAATATATAGATATTTATAATATTATTATTTATTTTATTATTATAAAGTCTGAAATTTCAAATCATGTATTTTATTAATTTCTTATTAATAAGGAAAAAATAGATAAAAAATAGATGTATAGTGTATGATTAATTCATAGAAAATTTTATAAAAGAAATGGGAACACATGCGTGATTACTACATTTTTAGGTTGCTTATAAAAAAAAAAAAAAAACATTTTTAGGTGGCCTTCTTTCTTCTCCTTCTTCTTTCTTTGCACCTGTGAGAAGGAACCTTCACCTTCCAGCCGTTTACTCTCCCGATCCCACACTCTCATTAGTTAGCTGATCCAAACAAGGGGTGATTGGGACATTTGTCGTCGACTATAGTCCACACCGAGAATCAAACACTACCTAAGTAATTATTGTATGGTTTGTATTTGTATGATTTGATCTTATGTTTTATCTTAAAGTAACTTTTGTAATGTTAATTTTGTTTTGTCTATATAAGATGATGTTGAAGTGTTTCAAGAAATACATATAGTTAGTTAATATGAAACTTAGTAATGTTACACATAATGTTATCAATTAAGAATAATTATTGAGATAATAATAAAATCTCATGATTTTTATTAATCTCAAAATGACAAAATTCTTAGAACGAACTAAGCTTTATTTTCTAAAAGTTACAATTAAAATTTTGAATAATTCAATTTCAATGTGAAGTATCAACTTTGATAAGTTGTTGAAAACTAATATCAAGTATTATGAAAATTATTACTTTTTAAAATGAGGGAATTGATTTATTGACTAAGCTCATTATAGTTAATAAGAATGGAAAACAATATTTGCGTTATGTTATGTAAGGTGTAGTATAGAGTAATTTTATCTTATACTTAAGTATATCTTGATGCTTAGCATAATTAAATGTTTTAACTTTATAGTTTGATTATAATTATATTAGATGCTTACACTTAATATAGCTTAATATCACAATATATTTGTGACCTAGCTAATTACTTATATTTTTAAATATAATTTAATGTCATTATGTCATGTGTAGCTTAATACCACTTTTGATATCTGTTTTTTTTTTTCCATTGTTTTTATTGCTAATTTTTTTTTACTATTCATTTAATATATTTAAAATAGTTAAAAATGATTTTGACCCAAATTTTTATGTGGTGACTTTTTTTAATGTAATTTTGCTAGTAGAGTCCTTATATTTTCTAAATTAGTCATAAATAAATAGGTATAAGTTTGTAGTAGAAGGCTTTTTTTTAAAACTTCAAATATTTGTAATTTTTGCTACATACTCAAAATAGATGCGCTTCATAAGAATTGATTAGAAAGAGCTAATGAATGTGATTATTAATACCCGGGTGGAATAGGGAGAACAAAAAGTGCAAAAAATGTCCATTTAGTTAAATTTCTTTTATTTTTTTGAGTATTTTTTTTTTATTTTTTTTTACATTTTCCCTTGTTTTTTGGCATTTATGTGTCATAGTTATAAAAGTTGAATTTTTGTATGATGTTTTCTTACAATGAAAATATATTTATATAACATCATCCATATCTCATACTTTTACTGTATATATTTTTTGCACTAACATTGTTCATTCATGCATAGGGTATACATATTATTTTGATGATTTTTTTCATGTATGAAGATGCTTAGTTTTTAAACATTATATACATTTGATTCTGAGATTGATAATACAATACGCTTGGCAAAATCAGATAAAAAAAATACATGCTAATTTAGTTAGTGAGTTTTGATAGTGTAGTTCAGTGTGTTTTGGTGACTTTTTATTTATTTATTTTTATTTAAGTTTAATTTAGTGTAAATTTGGTGTGTTTTAGGTTATTTTCAATTTTTAGAAATCATTACGATCATATTTGTATTTTTCATTTTTATTTTCACTTTTTTTTAACATGGATATGGATTTAGTTTTTTTTATTAAGAAAGATATTTCTCATTTCAACATGTTCAACAATATGAAATATGAAATGTGGATCATATTTTTAATATTGAACAATCTTTTCAATAGTTTTATTATAATTAATGTGAGAAAGTTCAATCATCTTTTCGACAATATTCAATACCACAATATCAAAAATTAGTGTGAACTAACGTATATATTATTTTTCATAATTTTAAAAAATTATTTTTTAAAAAATAATACGAGTCAAATGATGTGAATAACATTAAATTTCAACATATTATAAAACTAGTTATAAAACTAGTGTATGATAATAATATATAAAATTAATCAATTGACTAACTGTATGCATAAAATTCTCTCAACAATATAAGCATCATCATCTTGTAAAAAAAGTTAATAAGATTTAAGAGCTTGTATCAATAGAAAATGACGAAAAAAAGGAAGAAGATAAAAAAAAAAATGAAAATCAAATAGACTTGTATTTTGACTTATCATAATTTTCATAAACTGATACAACACTTGTGATTCTAACATGTATATTATATGTGTTGAAATTAATTCTACCATACATTTTACTTTTATTCCACTTGCAGGTGCAAGTAATTATTGGCAAATGATGATGTTCCAATATTTGCATTGCCATACATTCACCATTATAAGAAGCTTTCAAATATCATATGTATCAAATAAATTATTTCAACTATTTTTATTTTATTTTAAAATCACGATTGATTTTTCCAATTCAAAATAATTAATTACATTTATCATATATACTAATATTAATATATATATATATATATATATATGTCTAAGCTTCTTTTACAAAGTTAATGAAAAAACTACCTTGTCATAAAAATAAAAATAAATAAAATAAGAACCTTTTCACTATGTTATATACCAAACTTGTACTATTACCAAAATAATAGTTTCTTTCTGTTAAAACATGAGAAAATTGTTTTTTGAGTTATCACTATTTTTATTATTGAAAAAATAAATAATTAAAAAATACCAAATAAAATTACAATTATTCAAATAAATAAAATCATTTTTATTTATATTTTTTTAACTAATTATCTTATCTATTTGCTTATTTTCCATAAAAAAATTATTTTTCATTTTTAAGAAGAAAAAAGAGAGGACAAAAATAGATCAAATGCGAAGGAGAAATTAAATATGTTTTCAATTCTTATTGATTTTGTGTTTAAGAATATATATCTTTAATTATCTTCATGCATTTTAATTTAACTCTATGATTATAAAATTAGTTATTTCTGATAAAAAAAATGGACAGTTGTTTTATTTTCTGAGAAAAGTTAATTTTGTAGTGTCGCTATTTGAGTCATAATTTTATCATCATAGAAACATAAAACATGAATTAAAAAGTATTTAAATAATAATAAATTAAAGGTTAAATAATTTTTAAATTCTTCTATTGAGATGATTTTTTCAATTTGATATCTTTGAACGATTTTAATTTGATTTCAATATTTTTTTAAAAAAAGTACTATAATCCTTCTTTTAAGTTTGTAGGCTTTGAACCTAAATTAAATTAAAAGGACAAAGAAAGGCAGCATAGATAAAATAATACAAAAGATTCGAATAGAGTATTCATGGCCCATGGCAGATTCCATATTGCAATTATTATTGTATTGCTATCATCGTATCAGCGTGCTTTGTATTTGTAGGTCTTAAGGAATCTTTGTTCAGTGCTTCTGAGTCCGTGACACACATCCACATCCACACTTTCATCTGAGCCACTCTTCTCAGTCCAAACACTTTCTCCATTTCTCATCTGAAAATGCGGAGCATCTTTGCGCTTCTCCTTATTCTTGGTACCCTCTTCTCTCACTATTTTGTCATGTACTCTGTTTGGCTGCTGAAAGGAACGAAATAAGGCACCAACAAACACCCTAATATATATACTGTGCTGTAATTTTTTTTATTTTTTTGTTGGTTTTCTTGGTTGCTAAAAGGAGGAGTTTTGGTGGTTGAAGAGTGTAGGAAATGACTTGATTTATGTTTTGTTGATTCTTCAGGCTTGTTCAAGGATGCATTTAGTGAAGAAGGGTATTGTTCTGCTCCTTCTGCGGAAGCGAAATCAAAACCTCTTTATTGGAAAGTCGACAACCCCACTCTCTCTCCTATTCACCTCAAAGGTTAGTCAACTGTTTTTCTTATACTATTTTTCTTTCGTATCTTAAAAAAAATATTATTACGTTGATGTAAATTGTTTAATGGAGATGCAAACAAAGACTGCTGGTGGTTACTGATTAGATTTCCCTTGATTTGTTTTAGTAGACGGGAGTTTTGTGTCTATCTATGTCAATAGAGGGTCTTTCTATGCGTTTTAGTTGCAAAGAAATTATGTAAATGCTTTATAAAAAGTGTTAGGTGCATAATAAAATATGAGACCGTACAGTTTTGTAGCAGCAGGCTTGTGTGCTTTGTTAACTCAAGAAGTTCACAAGGTTTTGGACACATGACTTTTTCCTAAGATGTGGATTTCAAATTACTATTATATTATTATTTTGGTTGCTGAAAGGACTGGCTTAAGAGGTGAAGTGTGACACTTGACTACCAGGGTTGATTATTATGATTCTTTCTTGAGTTGTGATATATTTGTAAATTATAATGAACTATATGTGAAGGTTGTTTAGATCTCAAAGTTTCTGTTGCTGTTGAGTCTTTTAGACTATTTTCATGAAAAGAACTTTGCAGTGAATTTGTTTTGGACTGAGTTTACTTTGTTTTTGTTTGCAGATTTACCTGGATTCACACGCAGTGTTTACAAGAGTTCTTATGCTTTGATATCACCTGAAAGTCATGTATATGGCCCATTGCCTGATTGGTACTCTTGACTTTCTTTATTTGTTTTAGTTAAGATTTTAAGCCTCTTCATTACCCTTTTGTTGTGTAGTAACTTTACATTTCTTTGACAGGAGCGACACAACTGGGGCATATTTAATTTCACCGGAAATGGGTTCACACTTTATAATGTACCTAGCTAAGTTGAAAGGTTTGATTATGATTTATTTCACTAAATCTATTATATTTACCAAGTTGCCTGGGTATATTGTGATTATGCATCATATACAATTATGCATCATTTGGATGCCACTTTATTTCTTCCTTCAGTATCTGAATCATATGGGCTATTTACAAGCTTCCTAACATTAGATCAACATTTTTGAGAAAAGAAGTCTGGCATGGAAAATATTGAACCCAAAGAAAGATAATGAAAAAAAAAATTACCCTGTATAGGTAATTGCACCTCAGAAAATCTGGGTTCATCCCTCAGGATTCTCTGTATAATCCAAACTAATATTTCTCTGGTCCAATGCTACCCGTCAACTGCTTTCACATATTTCAACTCTACAAAGCCTGTGAGTGGCTTGTAAGTTGTTACTGTACCTTAACAAAATATCTTCCTTTCATGATTCTGTGCCACTGTGTCTGGTTCCCTGTTTGTTTCATTGTCCTGGATGGAACCAACCTCCATAAGAAATATACCACTGGTCTTTTGTTTCAGCCTAACTTTTAATGTTTGGCAATATCTTATTTGCTTCTCTTTTTAGGGATCAAAACGATATAGGGTTACAATTTCAATCATATCCTCCAAGTCTCCATTTACACTTTCCCTTAACTCCCATGGACATTTCATTTGTGATGTTTGATGTTTTATGTATGGTGCCATTCACAGTTATCCCTGAAACTGAATTTTGTGGTACACTTTTGATATGTGCTTTGCCTCTTTTCTAGATAATTCAAGATCAGGACTACCCCTGCCTGGTGTGGAGAGGTTGTAAACATGTTATTTCTCCTTTTCAGTTTCTGCATTCTACCCCTCCTCAATTTCTTGTCCATGACATTCCAAACCATTTAACATTGTATGTGTAGATTCATCTTTGTGGTCCAAGGTACCGTCACTGTTACTAATGCCACTGGAGTTAGCCAACTACTTAAGGTAATAGGTTTACAATTATTATTGTAAGTGTTTTTGTCAGTATGATCACCAATTTTGAGTACTGTTAAAAATTGATATTTGATATAAATTTCAGGTTTGGTTAATATGTTTTTTAAAGTAATATCATCACTTTTCTTAAAGTAATGAAAGAAGAAAATATTATTAGAAAGGAAAAAGAATCTGGAGGAGAATAAAATATCCTCCTTAAAAGAAATATAGTTGATGATAACAGCGGGCCAAGTTAGTCAAAAAATTAAACAGAACTTTCAGTTTCTTTTCGTATCACTAGTTACAATTCCCTTTGAAAAAATCTGAAGTAGGTCACCAAATGAAAGATACTATCTCATCCTATAAAAATATAAAGGGAAAAGAAAAAACCCTTGATAATTTGGACATTCCTCTACTGCCAAATGCACCAGCGAGCTGCACGAGCCACTCATTACTAGAAACTTTAACTCTCATCATTCCACTTGTACCCTTCGGAACATATAACAAGAAACTGCTTTCCAAGGTGTAATGATACACCCAGTGTTCCCCTGTAATCACTTAATGCAAACACAAGCAAAAGGCTGTTTTTGAACTATGGCTACGCTTAAATCATATATCAGGAAAAAAGGCTTTCACATATCGTTTCCCTCTACCAGTATTTATGCACTTGTGGGAATTCCATAAGAATTATGTTAGCTTCAGGAAATATGTTACACATGATGTATTCTTACTACTGTTTTTTTTTCCTTATAATTTTGGTTACATTTTTCTTAGATCCAGATCATTATTTAATTCTGTAGGTTAGCTTTGAAACATAGGTTTTCTATTTATAGAGCAGAAGATTCCAGAGGCATTGAAATTGGACTTAAATTCAAGATAAAATCCTTGAAATTTTTTTATATAAAAATAAAAGCTGTTTGCTATTGCTTCAAAATTTTATTTCTTATAATGTGCTATTACTATTTTTCAATGCTAGAGAGCTTTATGCTTTAATAATTATGATAGGGAAATTATATGACAAAAGGGAAAAGGGAAGCAATGCATGCTTAGGTTGATTGCAGCTTATGATATTATTTCTTATTTGTCCTACTGTATTGCAAGATCGGCTCCTTTGGTGAATCCTCTTATTTTTCCGGTCATAGGAAGTAATAATAGAAATTCATATTTCCCTCATGTGTGATACTTATAATGTAATCAAAGATTAGTAAAAATACAGTTCAACCATTACAATTGCAGTGGCTTTCTTCAATTCATGTTTTTGTCTGGCTACTAGCTTTTATACCATTTTCTTATGGAAGTTTAGATAATCACTATATTTTCTGTGAAGCCTATAAAAAAATTCATATAATGTTTTTAATTCCAGGTGGATTCATATGCTTATTTTCCTCCAAATTTTGACCATTCAATTGAAACTGATGCACTTGCTACTATTGTGGTATTTGAACGAAGGTTTGTAATTTTTACTTCCCCCAATTGCAATTTTTATGTTTAATCTCCATCGCCTTGCCATTATCAGAATCCGTGCATTTAATTATGATTATTATGCTGAAAATAGATTGATCCATTTGATATTTCAAGATTATTTTATAAGTAGTCACAATATAAATTGCTATAGAATGCATATTATATTTTTGTGTACATTCAAATAGTGAGCTGTAACGAGTACTCTAATGACTTGAGTGTGAAAATGTCTATAATCTTTCAGATATTCTTCACTGCCAAATCATATCCCGGAGCCATTGGTTGGTTCAACTGATAAGCAGCCACTCCTCGAAACTCCAGGCGAGGTAAGTTAACTCCAATATACTGAAAAGCAGTTTGCTTTATTTCATCTTCTTTTTCTTTGCTTTAAATTCAGGGATTATATTTTCCAATTTAGGATGATCGTTCATAAAAGAACATTTATGTCAATGTTATGTCTATTAACGTTGCATGGAGCAATACTTATGTGCTTTGGTTCATGCCACTTGTCATTAATGTAGTTGTGTTTATTACTCTAAACATGCAAGCATATTTTTTCTGTTACACCCATCAATTCAGATAACTTTCTGAAAGTCTATGTTTAGTAACTGATACAAGTCACTATATGATTTTAAACTATTTTGATATATGTGTTGAGAGTTATCCTCAATAATCAGGTCTCTCTGCTCTCTCTTTATCTATCTGAGGTTTTTGAACTTTTGTTCGCCAAGTCACTATGATTTTAAACTATTTTGATATATGTGTTGAGGGTTATCCTCAATAATCAGGTCTCTCCACTCTCTCTTTATCTATCTGAGGTTTTTGAACTTTTGTTCTGCTGTATCTTAAGCTTTTAATTCTATCTGTATGCTTTGTCAGATTTTTGAACTGCGGAAGCTAATTCCAACATCTTTGGCATATGACTTCAATATCCACGTAAGCTCAAACCTTTCATGTACTTATTCTTTTGGCACAGTCCGTTATTTATTACATTATACAGTTTTCATATGATCATGGTTTCTGGTAAATTTCTGTAAATGTTACTGATGAACCCATGACTACAGATAATGGATTTTCAACCTGGAGAATTTCTTAATGTGAAGGTAATTTGTCTCTCTGCCTGTACCATACTGATGTGGATATGTTATGTATGTATGCGTTAGAGTTGCATTAAGATTGTGGGTCTCTACAATGGGGATATGGTAATAAGTTACCTCTCTTTTGTTGGACAAATCTATGATTGGTAGCTAAATAAACGATGTTCAAGAAGCAAATGAATGACTATCCTTGGGCAGATTCTAGCCACCTTTAATTTGTGATCAATGCTCTTTCTTGAAGCCTATTTAAGGGAGAATTGAATGATGTTTTGTCTCATCCTCATTTCATCCAATCTCTTATTTGGTGTAACTTTTCTTTATAATTTCTAGAGAGAAATTTGGATATGTTTTACTTCTATTAAGTGAGTGATAGTTGTTTTTCCCTAACAAGTTGTGAGGGATTGAAATAACTATATTCTTTCTAGTGTGATCCTTCTCACTTGTGTATGGATATAACCTATAGTGAGAGAATCACATCAACATTGGTGTTCATTTTATATTCATTTTTACTCATTCATACTTTTGTTGCAAGACAAATTATGATTTGACATTTCCCAATAGAGATATCTCCTAGAATCTGAGCTAGCCAAACTCATCCTTAAGCAAGAGGATGATTGTGTAAATCTTACAAGGGCTACATTAGCTATATTTCTAGTCAATTTGGAACAATGCTGTTAAATAACCATTAGTGTCATCATGATGCTGCAGCGTGATTTTTTGACCCCTCCACCATGGGCAACTTGTTAAGAGAGGCTTGCTATGGGTGGTGTCAAAGGTCGCAATGATGTGTTTACATGGCAAAATTTTGGCCCTTAACCGTATTCTTTCATTGATGACCTTGATGTTGGATCTCCACACATTCTCTCATGTCTAGGGCTGAACATCTAAAATGTAGATAAATGTGGGTGGTCCAAATAATAATAGCTCTTGAAGCCTAGCACTATACAAATGTGATTTAGGATAGAGTTTGTATTATCCTAGAATTTGGGCTTAAAACTTTCTGTCCTATAAGATTAGCTTGTAAGATGAGAATTGCTCGTGCCTTACAAGGACTACAATAACACACATCTCTAGTCAATGTGATATAAACCATTAGGTTCCTAATACAATTCTAGTTGTGGGTACTACTCATGGTTAAATAATGGAAGCCCTATAAAATTAGCTTGTAAGATGAAATTGCTCATGCCTCACAAGGTCTACAATAACACACATCTCTAGTCAATGTGATATAAACCATTAGGTTCCTAATACAATTCTAGTTGTGGGTACTATTCATAGTTAAATAATGGAAGCCGTTATATAGTAGATAGTAGTCAATACTTTTATGACAATTTGATATTGAGAAGTTCAAGGGGCTGAACATCTAAAATGTGGGTGGTCAAATAATTACAGCCCTTCAGGCCTAGCACTAGACATCTAGAGTGTAGACAAATGTGATTTAAGACAAAGTTTGTATAATCCTAGAATTTGGCCTTAAAACCTTAATCCCATAAAATTAGCCTGTAAGATGAGGATTTCTCATGCCTCACAAGGACTACAATAGTCAAATCTCTACTTAATGTGAGATCTCAATAGTATCTAAACCATTAGGTTCCTAATACAATTCTAGTTGCAGGTTCTATTCATGGTTAAATAATACAAGCCGTTATAGTTATATAGTAGATAGTAGTCTATACATTTATGACAATTTGATATTGAGAAGTTCAATTGGAGTAATTTCTCACTATAGAAATTGAAGATAAAAGTAATTTTAAGGAAGGATAATAGCTTATCAACAATTGAAGGTAGCTTTACAACAATGTTTGTGTTGAATGTAAAAGGCTTAGCTCATAGTCTTTGTTATTCTGTTACTCTGTTATTATTTTCATCTATAAATAAATAATCTACACAAGGGATTTATCTTATTTTTCCTTTTTATTTTAATATGGTATCAGAGTCATTTAGAGTTTATCATAGCAAAAGTTTATTGAGGTTATCAAGTCACCCGCACGAGCTGAAGGGTCCCATGCATAAATATGTAGTCCCACGCACGAGCTGAAGGGTCTCAACATAAGGGGGGGGGGGGGGGGGGGGGGGGGTGGGAGATCCCCCACAGCTAAAAAAAAAAGATTTTTTTTAGATTATGGGGGGGTTTGTGGGGTT
>Ga0123342_1001859_pt1 | contig 35431 bp, 16 predicted proteins | sample Turbeawhitnodule_FD_89960 | JGI IMG/M metagenome (GOLD analysis project Ga0123342, IMG submission 89960) | Root nodule microbial communities of legume samples collected from Mexico - Turtle bean Mexico white nodule | ecosystem: Host-associated > Plants > Roots > Nodule | place: Mexico: Nepantla... | reverse complement strand
TTGCAACCAACCTTGTTTTATATCGATCCAACGTGCCATTAGACTGATACTTCACTGTGTATATCCACCGACAACCCACTGCCTTCTTATCCTTTGGTCTCTCTACAATCTCCCAAGTCTCATACTTTTCTAATGCCTACATTTCTTCATTCATGGCTCGAACCCAGTTCTCATCCTTTAAGGCTTCTTGTACTGATGTAAGGATTCTAATAGAATCAATAGCTGAAAGAAAACTTTGGAGCTGCATAGAAAGTTTTTCTGTAGACACAAATTGAGATATAAGATATTTGGCACAAGATCTTTTTTCTTTTCTCAAGGCAATAGGTAATCATCTAGGTTAGTTTCATTTTAGGTTAGACATCTTTGGAAATATAAACTATACAACTTTGAGGATGATAACATTTGTACCCCTTTTTGTTGGGGGCATAACCGATGAAGACACATTTGATGGCGCGAGGATCTAACTTACCTCGATACGGACTATGAACATGGACAAAAGCTGGACAACCAAAGACACGACTCTGAAGACTAGTTAACATGGGAATAGAAGGATAGAATGTGGTCATAAGCTGAATAGAAGTAACACCCTCTAGAATCCGAGAGGGTAATCTATTAATCAAATAAGTGGCAGTCAGGACGGCTTCCCCCAATAAGATTTTGGAATATACATTTGGAAAAGTAATGCTCTAGTTACCTCAAGGATATGACGATTTTTCCTTTCAGCAACCCCATTTTGTTGAGGAGTATCCACACAGGTTAATTCATGAACAACTCCATTTTCCTTAAGGAACTTTGAAAGGTTCTGGTTCACATATTCTCTTCCATTATCAGAACGTAATCTCTTAATTGGACTTTCAAATTGTGTTTGAACCATTTTGTAAAAATTTACAAACAAGTGAAAAACTTCAAACTTATCTTTCATGAGGAATATCTAGGTAACGCGAGTACAATCGTCAATAAATGAAACAAACCATTTTGCACCTGAGATATTAGGAATAGATGAAGGTCCCCATACATCAGAATGAATAAGATCAAAAGGTTTTGAACTTCTATTATTATTCAAAGGAAAAGTTGTTCTATGGTGTTTAGCAAACTGACAAACATCACAATGAAAAGACTCAACATATAATTTTGTAAATAAAACAGGAAATAAGGATTTTAGGGTACTAAAAGGAGGATGTCCAAGACGTCTGTGTTGAAGCCATATCTGAGAAGATGACCAAGATTCCGTGCCTTGCTGAAGACTAGAAGTGTGTGCCTGTAGTTTAACACACTTTTTAGTTTCTTCCTGCTGTAAGCCGCCCTACTCTTTAGCAAGTCCAATTGTCTTCCCTGTGACAAGATCCTGAAAAACACAATGGGAAGGAAAAAATGTCATTGCACAATTTAAATCTTGGGTAATCTTATGAATAGACAAGAGGTTATTAGATAGGTTGGGAACATGAAGCACATTTTTTAAAGGAAAGGAAGGTTAAAGGTGGAAATTACAACGACCAGTAATGGGGGTATTGGAACCATTAGCTACAACAATATGTTGGTTATAAGATAAGGTATTGTAGGATGAGGTGTCATATGATCAGTAGCACCAGAGTCTATAATCCAGATATTCTCAGTACCAGAAGCATTAAAGGATAAGAAACTAGAACTTTTACCACACATGGTTAAAGAACAAGAGCTAGTCTTACTAAGAGAGTTCATGAGAGCTCGTAAACATTCCAACTCTTCTTTGCTGAGTGAGGGGACCTCCTTTGCTATTTGAGGGAAAGGTAAGGTCGTACTTTCAGAGTCAGATGATGCTTGATTAGCATGCCTTTGTATGGTACCTTTGAATCCTCCAGTACATTCCAAGAGCTTCTCCTTTCCATGAAGTTTGAAACCCTTTTCCTTAGTATGACCTGTCTTTTTACAATAACTGCACCAACAATCTTCACAATTAGCCTTTGTGGGAGGCTTTCCAAATGAAGGAAATGAACCTTTTATAGGGCCCTTGCTAGTCGCTAGAGCTGAACTATCAACAGAGTTGTTAGTACTTAGAGCTGAACTATCAACGGAGTTGCCCCCATCCAACATTACTGACCTCCGAGTTTCTTCCCCTCGTACAATGTGAAAAACCTCTGAGAGAAGGGAATTTTTCCTTTCCCAAAATCTGAATCCTAATTGGATCAAATTCAGGGTTCAATCCAGAAAGAAATTTAAATATGCATACCCTTTCAAGAAATTGTGCTAGTGCAATAGAGTCATATATGCACTTCGTCTTCAAATTTTGATATTGATCTAATTCGATCCATAAACCATTCAACATACCATAGTAGTTTGTTACTGAAAGGCTCCCTTGGCTGATATGAAAGATCTTGTTTTCTATCTCGTACCATGCTTTTTTCATAGAGTATGTTTGACAAAGGTTTTCCCAAATCTCCTTAGCAGTGGAGAAGAACATACAATTTCGGCTAATCTCTAGCGTCATAGAATTCCATAACCAGGTCATGATAAGAGAGTCTTCATCGTCCTAGTCTTCATATTTAGAATCAGTTTTGGATAGAGAGTTCCCTCCTAGGTGATTCAATTTCTTCCTTCCTTTGAGAGTAGCACGAACCAACTGGACCCATTGCAGGTAGTTTGTTTCCATCGAGACGATAGTTGCTTTGCAACATCGGCAAATCATTGGAGCTAAGAGAGGTTGTGTTGTTAGTCGACATTGGTAAGAGTTGACCGAAATACGACAAAACTAGTGGGGATTCTGTTTGGGAAAAAAATGTTGGAAAAAAAATTTCCGGCAGTAGCGGTCAACGTCGGCAGTGAAGGTCGGCAGCGGAGCAGCGGAGGTCGGTAGAGAACGTCAACAGAGGAGCAGCGGAAGTCGGCGTTGTGGCCGGCGGTCGTAGGCGTTGGTCGTCAATGGTAGTATTTGTAATGAAAGTTGTTTAGAGAAGTATTTGCAGCAATGAAGGCTGCCCAGAAAAGTAATTGCAGCAATGAAGGCTGCCAAAAAATTGCAAAAACAGAGTCTCCCAGATTAGGAGCTCTGATACCATATTACAAAATGGATTTTAAGTCTAACTCAACTCCATAAAACCGGCTCAATGAGGTGAGGTTTGCACCCACTTATATACTATGAAAGACTCTAATCTTTAGTCGATGTGGGATCTCCAACACACCTCCCTCACGCCGAGACTGCCAACTCGTGCGTGAGACTATATATTATGGGTGGTCCGATAGCGGCCCGATAGTGGGTGACACGATAGGCCCAACACAAACACTCGCTAGGATATGCTCGAAATGGCTCTTATTCCAAGTTGAAAGGAATAGAAAGAAATAGATTGAATATATTTCTGATGTGTATTACAAATGTGATTACAGTCTTTATTTATAGACTGTTTTACAACCTAATTAAGGAAAAAAATAATAGGTAATGAAAGACAATTATAATGGTTGTTTAAAGCTGTACAAATCAAATCAAATCACTAACAGATTTGTCCTAATAAATATAAAATGAAATCTGCACTTAATTACACCATAATTCTCCTGATTATGCAACACAATGACTATCTATGCACCAATAACTTGGGACGTGTAAACACCTTAAATTTCATTAGTTTATACTTAAGATGCATAGCCCTAAGAATACCTCTTCACATTGATGATAATATTTTGCAAATAATTTACACCCCAATGTCCTTTTTTTAATTGTATTTTTGTAGTAGGCCTCACTAAAAATCAGATAGATATCCAATTTTTATCCTCTCTGAATTCAATTTAACCTATTTATGAAAGTTGTGTGTTTTTCCTCCCTTGTTACCTGTCTATTTCTTCAGATCACAACTGACGGATGCTAATATAAATTTGATCTCTATAAATAAATGACAGTGTAGGAATGCTGTGTGGCTCCCTGGATCACTATCAGAAGCAGTTGTGACCACCAATACGTGCAATATCTGTTCTCCTGGTTTGTGACTTAATTTAATCAAGATACTAATGCGGGATTATGGCCTATTTCACTTTTTCTTAATAGAATAATAAAGCCTTGAATTTAAAGACTATGAGCACCTAAGTTGAAATCATAGGGATTTAAGTGGGATAAGAAAAAAATAGAGATTTTGAACAATATTATTTCCTTGAATATGATGTGATGGAAGTGATATTGTGCAGTGCTTTGAAGAAAAACATTTTAGGAAATTTGTGATTTACACAGATTTGTATGATTGGGAATATCCCATGAATCAAGGGATCTTAGAGTAGAGTAGGGAGATGTTTTGTTTCCTAGAATACCAAAATAGCTTTCAGAGTGTTGTTTTACTGTGTTGTACTGTACTTTTTCAATACTTTGTACTGCAGTAGATCTCATACAGTTGTTATTCTAAATAACCTAAGTGCTAGTTAGAATAGTTAGCTGTTTTACGGGGATTGAATTCATTTTCACAAATACTAATTTCTCTAATTTGTTTATGTTTTAGTGATCTTAACCCTTTGTCTTGTTTTAATATTGTTGTCATATCTGATTGCATAAAATGTTATAGGTCCTGTTTACTTAATTCAGTTCAAGTTTAGGCAGCTGGAAATTCCGCCAAACTACAGTGTCAACCATTTGGGTAGGTGCATCTCTGCAAGATCAGATTCTTTTCACCTGATTTAACCATTTGATATCTGCCAAAAGTGAAAAAGTAGACTCAAAATATGGAAAAAGATTCATTTAATTTGTTCATTAACTTGTTTGTTCATTCTCAAATATATTAAGACTCAAACCCCTTTTTTAGTCAAAATGTTTTTTTTAATTAATGTATGTGATATGATAGGTTGCATTGGTGGCTGTGACGAGATTCTTTCACAGTTGACAGAAATATGTGGCAGGGGATCTCGCATGCCAGGTCTGTGTGAATGGCTAAGTAATTATTGGAAACTCTATTAAAAATATTGCTGGATTGTATCAATGCAAGGTGATATTGTGTTGAACAATAGTTATTTATAAAGATTTAACGTGAAAAAACATGAGATAACCTATGTTCATATGCCATTTTTCAATACAAAATTTGAGTGGATTAATGACATTCAAACATTTTTAGGGGACAGTAATATTTATTTTATGGATATTATTAAAACTCTTTAGCTAGTTTTTACCTTTTGTTTTTCTTTTAATCTGCCGCATTAAGTATGTTTTATAATTGTGGTCACAAGCCAGTTGGGGACAGGACAAAATACATGCTTTAATCTGTTTGCTGTCATTCCCAATGTTTCCATGAAGCAATATTGGAATCCTCACGGTATATCTTTTCATGTTTTCCAGCAAGACCTCGAGGACCAACTGCACCAACGAGCAATGCCCATCATACTAACCCACGACAACCAACTGCACCAACGAGCAATGGCCTTCATACTAACCCACGACAAAGACGTTGTATGAACTGTCAAGAAACAGGACATTCTTCTAATGATTGTCCTTTACGCTCTGGGAATGTCCGACATCGTGGAGCAAGTGAACATAACGGTAAGGTCTCAGTAGATTTTAAAATGCAATGCCAGTTTAGACGGCCTTGAGAAATAAATAAATGTATTTCTTGGATATTTAGTGTTGTCACAGGGATATGATCAAATGCTTACAGTGAATCATGATTGTATATAATATTACTGACATTGATTTTTGGAATATGTGAAGATGGATTATTGAGGAGTTTACTATGTAAAGGTTTGTATTAATTCTATGGGCTTGGTCTGACATGTCATGTGATACAATTTGTTACACAATGATCGTTGTGTATTGGGAAGGCCGGGAAGCTATTCATTGTAATCTTTCATTGATTATGGTGAAATTTATGTTTTTCTCTGGTCTACTCCTTATTTGTAGCCTGTCAGTCTAACCACAGAGCGTGAGGACACATTTTCTAACCACGTATAAAGCTTTGGTTCTGGAATCTTTTTATTAGTCTTTTCCATTTTCAACATTTCTTGTATCTCTTTTGTATGTTAGGCATTTAGTGGATAGCACTGCAACATATTTTTGCCTTTTATCTGGATTGCCCTACAGTGTTTTGGTTATCAACCTTCCATGCCTTAGAAACAAATGTGTTCGGTCCATGGCAACATATGTTATAGATAACGAGTGTTAAATTTTAGTGTTTTACTTATTTCTATGTGTCCTCACCGCTCTAGCTCAAGTTTTGGTGTGTGGTCATAACTTGGGTATATTTTTCAGTGGGATGTTGAAAAGTGAAAAGTGACTTATTTTCCAAAAAGTAATCTTCTTAGTTTGGTGCATCATGTTTGGAAATCTTCTTTTAGCGTGCTTTTTACAGTCATTTAGCAGCTGTCAAAATTGAAATTTAAAGCTTTGCATTTTATAAACCATTAAACAATGCAGGGGAAGCTTCTGTTTCATGCAGTTCGTGTGGAACACCATGTGTTTTGAGAACTGCAAATACAGCAACTAACAGGGGAAGGAAGTTCTATTCATGTCAATCACAGGAATGCAACTTCTTCGTGTACGTGAACTCTTGAATTTTTGTTGTATGATTATATTTCAGCCTTTTCTGCTATATTTACTCTTGGTGGTAGTGTCTAAAATATGAAGAATTTCAACAATTTTTGTTTACTGGCCGATGTTTCTTAGCTTGTGCATGGTTTTATTTTGGGGGGTGTTGTTTTTATCAAGGGAGGAGAAATGGCATTCCTTATCTATTCCACTTTTATGTAACTATCAAATCTTTGGCACTTAATATCTGGACTCTTGACAACTGAATGATTAACCTGCCAACCTCTTTCTCTTAAACTGCTTTTCATCCACACAAATAGCCCAAACTGACATTCATAAATTAGATTTAAGTATGTCCATCTCTCACACCATTACATAATCTGTGAGTCTAAGTTTTGAAGAGGCATAGACTCTTTATTTTGAATTATGTGAGATTATTTTTTCAAACAATTTAGAGAAATGAGCCATATTGCTTGCTTTTGAGATAGTTATTTGTTTTTATAAGCCTTATCACCCCTGTCACAGATGGGAGGATAGCCTCGATGATGGAACTGGAGGCAGAAGTGCCACACGTTCAAATAGTATTCCATCCTCCAATCCTAGGCGAACAGGTGGACGCGGATCTCGTGGTAGAGGTGGCCAGACAGGAGCTCATACTGCTGCCACAACATTTGTTTCGGCAACAGGAGATCCTATTTCTGGTAGAAGGTGCTATAGGTGTGGTGATCCATCTCACTTTGCAAATGTCTGCCCCAATCGTGGTGTCTGATCTCTCATTTATTCATCTTAACTGTATATATAAGGAAAGGTTGGCCATCAAGAACCTTTCTGCTTTCATTTTCTATTACTATGCATGTGCTTGAATAAACACTGGGAATATTGTGTCAAACTTTGAGCATGCATTACCAAAACTTGTGCTGGTTCTAATATGCCAATCTTAATTTTCAATTTTTTTTTATTCATTCATCAATTCTTGTATAAAGGAACTTGTAGCATTAGCTTAACTTCAAATAACTGAAGAATCTATTTCAATTGGATCTCCTTTGCTTATGGAGAACTTGTAGTTCCCGAATTCCATGGCTTTTGGAATACAATTTTGCCCTTTAAGCCTTTTGATACAGGGTATTGAGACGGATCAATTCCTGTTTATGATGTTTTATTGGTTGGGTGATGTTTAAATATCATTATAAGCCCTCATGGAATCCAGCTGAAATAGATGTCATAAACTGTCCCCACAAAAAAAAGGTGTTTTGTAATGCTGCATGCTTCGTATTTATTTATTCACTCAAATGACAACTGCTTCTGCTCTACAATAACTTGAATTATATAGACTTTTTGTTTTATTTCCAGCACCCAGTATGTAGTATTCTGAAATATTGAAATAGGTCTCAAAACCTGAAACTTTGGTCACACCGTCTGTTTGTCGAGCACATGGTGGGTATGCTGTCATGAAACAATCCCTTCGCCAAATCTGGAGGGAGCATGTGCGAGGGCGAGATCATAACAATTGTTTGACTGCAGCTAAGAAGGGGACATTAAATCCATACTTAGCGACGAAGCATAAATCATGTCCCAATTTTCTGCCACTGTCTAATTTATCGAGTGTTTTATTGTGTATGCATTAATCTAACCAAAGCTTATAAGTGGCACGAAAATTGAATCTGCATTGTTGGCTTAATTTAATAATGCAAAGCCATCGAATTACTTTTTCTTTATGATTTTTTTTTAGGAGTTATTCTCTCTAGTCAGGTTGTTAATTTCCAAATCATGTGCGTATGGGCTTCAACAATTTGAACACAATAAGGACACCTCATCTTCTTTGGGTACATAAGTATGTTGCTGATTTTCCACATAGCATGCAACCAGAGATTCACATTTTCACACAATATTTTGTAGTATGTCTAAATGATTGTCCTTCCTCTGGGTTTGAGACATCGCCGAATGGGTGCTGTTTGAATGGAATATTAATTTCCAGCCAAATGAAATCATTGAATGTAATTAGCTCTCTTCATTTTAGCCCCATTGCCTAAAAAATCTCTCTAAATACTCATGCCAAGAGTGTTTGGAGAATAAAGAGAGGTTTTTTTAACCTAAAATAATCCTTGGACAAGGAAATTTTACATGGAAAACATGTTTTCCATTCTCTTAATCTAAAGGTTAGAAGTAAATAAAACTTTCTAAAGTCATTTATGTCGACTACACCGGTGATCAATTTTCCAATATCTCCGTACTAGTTTTCTAGCATGCCTAGTTTTTAATTTAAAATAGAAGCTCCTAAATATTATTTTGTACAGAAGCATGTGAAATAGGGAATAGGAAAGACAACTTGGACTTTTGTTTATGTACAGGATAATGGACGTTTTACAAAATATGCGGCATGTTAACTACGCCCAACGCTTATGCAGACAATAATCTTTTAGCAATCCAAAGGGGCGTACAGATAATTATTCTCTTTAATTATTGATATAGTAATTTGATATGTTTCTACAATATTCCTTCTCTTTATTTCTCATCTTACTCAATACTTTTTTTACATTTGTATTTTATATCTAACTTTTCTGCAATTTCTTTGTTAATTCAATCTTTTCTCATGAAAGTAGGTAACCGAGGAGCGAGGATTAAATTATAGCTTATGATATGATGGCCAGAGTTGTCCTTGGGCTTGAAGGAGTGCAGTTTGGACCATACAGCCAAAGGTAGTGGGTAGCATAATTTTGAAGCAGAAAGATGAAAAGTCTTTCCAATATGCTCTTTTTAGAATATTACAAATGTCTCTTTACCTTTTTGTATTCTCTGCTATTAAAGCCTCACTTGCTTTTTATTATTTTAAACTTGACTTCAATAGTGGTGCATGGAATTTGAAGGTAGTGAAAAGGCATCAAATGAAACCCACCGCTACCCCATGGTTAGGTGCATATAGATGATGTAGATGGTTTAGCCAGATTCGTTGAGGACAAATAATATCCGCTTAGTGTGAGCACTTCTAACACGTGAAATAAATAAATATATATAAACCTCACTTTTTCTTTTACTACAAACATAAACACAGAGTTGGGTAGATCCGTCCGAAGGAATAAGTAAACTTAGAAACCCGTTTCAAGGAATTTGACCTTTCCATGTTAACAATAAAATAAGCCATTTTAGTCCTCTTACCTGACAAAAGTTTTGGTTAAACTTTTCTATCAATAGTTACTGAAGAATTTTATTTATTTAGTATAAAAGAAATTACATGCTTCATTTTTATAAAACTCAAATATTTAACTTTTCTAAAATTAGAAGCATGGCTTTCACTGAGGAACCGTTCCAGTGTTAATGCAATAACTTTGAGAGAGAGTTTGGCTCACAACCACTTGAAGTGAACTCTTCACACAAGTAAATAAAAATGATAATAAAAGTTGCTATTACTGTTCAATGTTCTTATTTATTTTAAAGAATTCAAATTTATTTCAAAGCGAGATAGTCTTTGCAGAAAAAGAGAGTAAAATCCTTTTTTAACTATCTAATAATATTGATGTAAATACATAATAAGGCCTTATTTAAATAAATAAAAAATTCTTTTCATAATTTGGTTCATTATTTTATGAAGAAAATTGCAGGATGCAGACTTATATATCATTTATTGATATAAATTTATTATAAACCCATTTAATAATAATAATTATTATTATTGTAGTTATTTGAATTTTGATTTGTAATACAGTTTTTTATGTATACAATAACTAAAATAAAATTAAATACAAGATTTTTATGCACTCTAATTAAATATGAATGTCTAAGTGTGCGATTGTAATGTTAAACTTCATATCCTATATGAACAATTAGAGTAATTTTCTAACTTTGTAGTGTAGCAAAGTTTATGTATCGAATATAACAGTACACAGAATATCAAATCTACTACTTAAATTACGTAGTAAGTTTTCAGAATTTTCGTCAAATACTTTATCTGTAACCATACAAATTTAAATTTAAGTTTTTATTCATATTTGGTTAATGTAAGCCGTCACAAACCTCTTTTTCAAGGCTTCACGTTAAGTAAATACAGAAGTTTTATTTGATAATCAAGCTATTAAGATATTTGACCTAATTCCCTTTCTTGGCTTCCATCGTAACGGAAAAAAAAAAAAAAAAGACATAATAACCCATTGAATAGCTTTGGATACTTCCTAACGTTACTTTGATTATTTTTATTAGAAAAAAATATAATTTGTTACAGTATCCTTTTAAACAAATGTTTACTAAGTCACTCTTTCAAAGATAAGACGTAATGGTTGAATTTAGCCTTTATGTTATTATTTTTAATTTATATAAAGAAGAAGTTAATACTATTTTAAATTTACAAGGAAGTAAATTAATAAAGAAATAATTAAAATTAATGTATCACACACTGGACATTTTAAAAATTAGTTGAAGTGTTTACTTCTTTTTTATTAAGTTAACAAATAAATTAATCTCTATGCAGGCGTGTCGGATTCTCAAATTAATTTTACATGTATATTTTATTAAATTAGTTTTTATGTGTGTAAACTAGTCTTTGTCACCGTTAATTTTTAAATTATTATTGATTTATAGGTTTGGATATCAAATTAAAAATACGTAAACCAAATAACTAATGTACAATAATAGAACTAAGTCAGAAAGCTTTTATTTATATATATATATATATATATATATATATGAACATAATTGATAATATATATTTGTCATATTGGTACTATTAATTGGGTATTTACTAAAAAGTTGTTTTTAGTAACTATACAATTTTTATTTTATTTCTACAGGATAAGGTGATTATTGTTTTTGTGTCATTGTCTTTAATTTGTTAGATTAACTCACATTTTTTCTTTTCAATTTCTTTTAACTTGTCAACTTGTTGTTAGGGAAGAAAAAAAGTAAATTAATCAATAAATCATATGAGAATAATACTTAAATGAGAATAAAAAGTAACTTAAAGAACTATTAAAACCAAAATTCTTAATAAAGACTCAATTAAATTATTTAACTTTTTAAGATAATTAAATCTTAATTATATATATATATCGCTTTTTCATTATTACATTTAGATGAAAATTAACATACTCTCATGGTAAAAGGCATAACATTATAATTAAAAAAAGAATGATGATGATGATTTCAAAGGAAGAGATTAAAAGTTATACTCTTATATATCTTTAAGGGATTTTGTGTCCATAACTTTATTGTTGGGACATGCTTTTAAATTTTGATGATAAAAAATTAATTGTGAGGTACTAGTAAATCACAACAATGGTTAAATTTGCATTAATACTCAAAGATTATAGCTGAAGTGGGGTAAAGAATAAAACTTTTTGATTTTGAAGGTATCTCTGACTTCGTAAGCAATATCTAGTTTTCCCCACACTTCATTGTCGTTCGTTTACTTTTGGAACGGCTACTATTATATGGGTCCCTTCCATCAAAAAATTGGTGGCAGCTATCATCTTCAACACTTTCTTTTATAATCCTTCTATTAAAATGCTATATTTTACATCACTATAAATTAATTAAAAATTTAATGAAAACAAAGATAGATTTATAAAAGAACAACTCATGTTATCTTAATTTTAAAATAACTAATTAACAACATTTTTTTTAAAAAAACATAACAATTATAGATAAGAAACAATGACATAAAAAATCTCAAATATACAAGTAGACGTAAACCTAATCAATTTTATAAAATTGAGTTAGACTTAAAATATTTTATTCGATTTTAATTAACCGCTATCATATCATTATCATAAATAATCATAAATCTCATTTTATAAGGTTAGATATATTTATACTAAAATAAAAATAACTTTTCACATGTTTTGTGGATAATTAATTTCCCAACACCTCACTGCAAGGAAATTATAAAATAAAAACTAATTTTATAGATTAAAAATAGTTAATTGTTATAGTGACTAAATTAGAAATCATTTTAGAGACTAAAAAAAATTGTAGTTTCTAAATTAGTTTCTATTATTGTTAAATGGTATCTAAATTGGTGTCTAATTAGCTATCAAAGTTTTTGCAACCACATTTAGAATCTAAATAATTGGTAGTTAAAACCTTGGTAGCTAATTAGATACCAATTTAGAAATTACTTAACAATAATAAAAATTAATTTAGAAACTATTTTTTTTTTTAGTTTCTAAAATGGTCTATAATTTAGTCAATATATCAATTAATTATTTTTGTCTTTAAAATTGATTTTTATTTCTTGATTTTGTTAAAGTGTGTATTGAGAAGAAAAATGTTGGAGGTGCCTAAATTTAAGAATTACTAATGGATTAAATTGTAATTTTGGTGTAATGTACAAGTATAAGAGTGTGGTTTTCCATTGAATGAATAATCCTGCATTTAATGGTGAAAGAAGTGATCCACAAATCATGGCTCATGCAAAATATCTTAGCATAAATACATGACAATTCAAAATTGTATAACTCCTGTGCTTTGGGGAGCAAAAAGACTCTGTGAGGACACGTGGCAGACAACAAGTGATACTATGAAAATGAAATGATAATAACTAAGATCTTATGCATTATAACTATATCCCAATATTTATTATGGAGTCACTCCCAAGTTAATGAGTGAAAGTGACATTCACACCACCATTTTGCACCATAATAATAATAAAATTAATCAACTCTAACTTTTTGTTTTTTGCTCAATATAGTATGCATGTGGCATCAAGATAAAGACCATTCTTGAAATATAGACATTTTTTTAGAGTTAACCTACTTATAGGCTTCATTCTTTTTATGAGGATGGATTCTATTTATAAGTTATTTTATATATTTTGATGACAATAAATTTATAGTTTATATTTATTTAATTAAATATACATATATTTTATCACTTTTGGTAAACATGCACAATAATTTTTTATAAAAATAACTATTCTTGATAAAGTAAAATCTCACTTTATGAAAATTTATATTATTAATTAATATGACTTGATTTATAAAAGATGGATGTATAAATACAAATAATCAATTTTATAAATATTAAATTATATATTATATCAGTTATACAATAAATATTTATTTTTTATATTAATTATTAAGATATTTAATGTAGAATATTTGTTATTAGAGTACAAAATTGCATATTTACTCTTATTTCTTTCCTATAATTTTGTTTCACTAAATTTTCTCATTTATTTTCTTTCTAAATATTTTCTCTCTTGTTTTTGTATTCTATTGTTATTATTAATTACATTAGTATAAAAAAGAGTGTTTTGCGATGTTTATAGATATCTATTCAAGTGGGGATGTCATCTAATAAAATGCAGTGACCATTTTAAAATTAACATAATCATATAAACAATGATTCTGTTCATAAACACCCCGTGTACCTTAATTTGGATTTTTTTATATTTTTATTTTACTTATGATATAGGCAACGATTATATTAATAATCGTACCCTATAATTATGTTATAGACTATGGTTGTTTCATCAGCGTTTATAAATAAAAACTATAATTATAAAATTGTTTTCTAAGAATTTTAAAAATCACTATCTTAAAAACATTTTTTTAGTGGTATTATCAAAAGTCACTCATCCTTTCATTATTATGTGATATCTAGATTTAATATTTATTTCATTGTTTTAGTTTATTATTTTATTTCACGTGAAGTTGAGCATGATCTAATTAAATTATGATTTGAGATGCATTTTTCCATCTCTCACTAAAAAAACCCATTAATGACAACTTTTGTTACATATAATGTTACTTAAAACAATTATTATATACGTGTATCATGATTCCTTCTACCACTATAGATCTTATCCTTGTAGAGTTTAAAGTGATGTTTAACTAGATCTACTACAGCACATATCATTTACTATATTATATAAAATAACAATTTAAATTTTTAATTAGTATCGATTTAATAGTACACCAGGATGTCATTATTCTCTTATTTCATATCATGTTTCCAATTGATATTATTATGATAAATTTTAAAAGATAATATGTTATTTTTGAATTGTCGGAACTGAATATTTGTATTAATTAAACAACTGGTTTCTAATCTTATAACTTAATTAAGATCTTATTTTTTACAATTTTACAATACAATTTTTTACAATTTTACAAAATATAATATAAAATTACAAGAAAATAAAATTTAACTCTAAGAATAATTAACCAACAATTTTCATTACTTTTTAAAATATGAAAAAGTATTCAAAAGTACTTCTATGAAGATATCTATAAAAATTAATTATTATATTAAAAAACTACTAAACTAATTACATGAAATAACATTATCTAAAATGCTAATATATGTCTAATCAATATTGTTTCCTTTCACTTGATCATGTTTTGGTTACGGATCATCACTTTTAATATGTAGTGTTTAGAATAAAGGAAAAATATATTTTATTTCAATAAACTTCATAAAAACCGACTTTGAACAAATATTACCAAACAAACAAAAGTCAATCATTAAAAAATTTAGAAGAAATAATTAATTTGATAATTGGAATTAAAATGATCTTCGTAAAAAGAAATACAATATGAATACAAAATATATTTCCTTTTTACCTATGATCATGTTCTTAGATTCGAGTCGTCTAAATTTTGGTATGAAGCCTTGTAAAAAGCAAAAGGTTCTTGGAAACATTCCATTCCATAACCATAGGTGTGGCACAAGGGACACACAAAAATGGTGGGAAGAAAAATAATGACTTAAAAGGTAAGAAGATGATAAGGATTTTGAGAGTCCTAATTTTGAGAGAATTATAATATAAATAATAGGGACTCAATCTTAGAGGCACTGCATTTTTAGAGAAAAGATAGTTTTGATAATGTGTTTGGGTTACAATTTTTTTAGTGAGTTAAATTTTGGGAAGAGGATGAGAAAAGATAACAGACAAAAATGAGAAATGTGACAATTTTGTAGACACTACCATGTTAAAATTATCATTACTAATATGTTTTTTTTTAAGCTCTACATAAAAATTGTACTACAACTTGAATAAATGAAAGCATCATTATTCCATCTAAACCAAAATGTGAAGGTGGTAATAATGTTATAACAAAACATTTTAAACTTTTGTACATCATTTTGGTCACAAAAAATAATATAAAAATATGTTTGTAAACAAAATTATATAGATACTGAAAAATAAGGTCAATTCATAGTATATAAATATGTACGAATCTCGTTTTATAAGCTGATTTTGTAAGGTTGAGTTAAATTTAAATTTTACTTCTTAAAATAATATTAAAATTTTGAGATAATGATTGTGTGAGTAAATAAATAAAAAATATCACATGTACTTTGAACATAATTAAGTTGTATTACAGTCTAAGATAATTTGAAATTAAATTGTTTCCTTGCCTGCTTTAATCTATGTAGAGTTTACAGATCTACCTAAAATTATAAAAATTAAAATCTACAAGAAAAAAATATGTAAATTTCTTTATAAAATTCATCATAAAAAGAATGTTATTTACATATACTTGATGATGAATAATTTATTATTTATCACTTTAAAGATAGAAATAAATCCAAGGATAATATCATCTTCTATATCAATTGTGAACTATTATAAATAAATTATTTGTTATATGAATTATATCTATACCAATCATATAATTAAGGTAAAATTTAAAATAAAAATCCAAGAGTAAATATAGTTTTATATTTTCTTATTAAATAATGCTACTTGACATCAAGAATATCACTTTTTTTTTATAAGAGTTGGATATCACTTTTTACTAGAGTTTTATTATACTATCTTTGTCATATCTATGATTTAAAGGTGATTTTAATAAAAACAATAAAATTAAATTAGTTAAAGTTTATTAATATTGTAATCACCAGATTATTTCTTTTATGTTTAAGTGTGAAAACATTAGATAGATAAGTAATAGTTAATTATTCATCTGTTAATAAATAACCCATATTATTAGTAACCTGTAATTTTATATTTTTAATGGGCACAAAACAATACACCATAAAAAAAAACATTGTTTCACCATTTTACATTTCATGATGTGCATGAATGGCAAAGAAAGCATAATAATAATTCTAAATAAAACTGGACCCCTCATTAAATTGAAATGATTTGACCTCAAAATTATTATTTGTCACTTAATTGTAACATCTATAGAGCTTCAATGTTCCATCTTTTGAATTGTTCTTAGATTGAGACAACCAAACACTCCCTAATTTTAATTCAACGCCGTAATTGAACTGTTGCCATATATTTTTAAAATATTTCATATTTGACACAACATTTTCTCACCATTTATTTCCAACTATTATTTTTATACGACAATACCCAGGATAATTTTTGTAAAGAATTTCATTGACATGCCAGTGCAAAATTTTTAGAATATTAACTATGATAAAAAAAAAATCCTCTTTTAAGATAATTTTTTTGAAATAATTATTATAGAAATTCATAATTTTAATATTTAATGGTTTGCGGTTAAATAAAAATGTAATTAAAATCATTTAAATGAAATGTGAAACATTGCACATTATCATGGTATATATTGTTTTAATGGGTAATATTTATTTATTTTTTTCAATAAGGAAAAGAAAATAGATAAAGAAGGAAACTACGAATTTAAATACTTCACCTAAAGGAGTCATAAAGTAAATTTACATTGATTATTTGATGATAGATTTGGTGAATTTTCATGCGATTATTTTCATGCTACTTCTTTGGACCTTTTAGTACGCTAAAAAACACGTTCGGTTGGCATTGAAATTTTACATTGAATTGAATGCGTATCCAACTCAAAATTACATAAGTGATCAAACATCATCATGTACGGAGGAAAGAGTATAATTTGGTTTTATTGTTAATTTAGAATTTTGATTTTTTTTATTTCCTTTCTAATGTTCTTCTAAATTATATCAATTATTATATAATAAAAGCTACCTCGATGTTAAATTTATTAAGATAATATCGTTAATTATGTATTGTTTTTTAGAGTTCAAAAAGTGTGACAATTTTATCATTGAAAATAATCTTATAGAATTAAGAGAATAATATATTCTGATATTTAACATAAGAATAAAGACGATTTAAACACACTTTTCACCTCAAAAATTTATAAAATACCATTTAATAACACTTGAATGATGTTATTCTAATAAAATTAAGGTTATTAAAAAATAGATTCTAATTTTTTTAAAAATTGATTAAAATATCTAATTTCAAATATTCTTTTGCTAGATTTGTTTAATATATTGTTTTAAATAAATTATATAATTACTGTTAGTAAATCTAAATAAGAAGTTTTAGTTATAAACTAAGCATCAAGAGCAACATAAATTACAGATAACAAATAAGTAAATTTTGGTTGTACGTGAAGTCAAGGCACATAATACATTACTCATGTTTAGTTTGAGCTGCATTGAATTCCCAGCACAACGAAATTTTACTGCAATTTATTTTATTTCAATTATTATAGATTTTATCTTATCCAACGAATTTCAGGGAAAAGTAACCAAAATCAAGCTCAGAACTCGGTTCCGCACCGAATTCTGGCACGTTTGCTTTTAGTAAATAATAATAAAGTGATTTTGTGAACTTTTTTTTGCAGTAGGTGATTAATTGAGAAAAAAAATGTATCTAAAAAATATTAGAATGGAATAAAAGGGGAAAAACATTTACTTCAATTAAATCATAAAATGTTATAAGAACACAAAATGGAGTCTGAATTTTACTGTGAAGAAGGAATCAACTTGTGTTCTGAAAACACAAAGCTGTCTTTGTCAAGAGTGGACTCTGCAGTACAGCGCACAGTACCTGCATGCGTCTTGCCACACACTATAAGCACCTCGACGATTCAGCATTCGCCACGTCATCAAGGTCCTCTGATCGATAAATGATGAGATTGAGACGAGATTCAGCGCTCTCACGGTCGGCACAATCAACGGTCTACAACGAATCTGAAATGGCTTGCTGGCCCGAGAAGCAGGGTAACATTCCCCTAAGACAGTTCGACACCACGGTCCTCGAGCACGATTCGTTCTCTCTCGCCATTCCCAAGATAAAGCAACCAACACGAAAGAGAGAGAGAGAGAGAAAAGGAAAAGGAAGAGAGAAAGACAGAGAAAGAGAGAGAAAGCGCGAGGAGAATAAGAATAACAGAGCCACTCTTCCGATGAAGTTAATCGGCGACGGAGCCGATGGCCGGAAGGTACTCGTCGGGGTAAAATTAGATCCTTGCAGCCGCGAATTGCTGACGTGGGCGCTCGTCAAGGTGGCTGAGTCCGGTGACCTCGTCATTGCGCTTCACGTCCTCGACTCAATCACTGGTTTCTCTCTCTCCATCTCTCTCTCTATCTCTAACGCTATTTTCGTTCTTAATCTGAATCGTGATTTTTGTTGTTGCAGAGGGAACGGCATCGCTGTTATCTCTCGTGAAAACTTTCGACTCCGTTCTCGCCGTTTATGAAGGCTTCTGCAACCTAAAACAGGTTCGTTTCGCCGTTACTTTTTCCGTTTCGGTCTAGTGAAATAAATGTACTCCGTTTCGAAACTCTCAAACGGCTTTTGTGTCGTCTCAGGTTGGTCTGAGGCTTAAAGTGTGTCGCGGTGACTCGGTTCGGAAGGTTCTGGTGCAAGAGGCCAAGACGTTTGGAGTTTCCACCGTGATTTTGGGAACTTCTAAGTCTCATCACACTATTCGTTCTTCCGCGTGGGTTGCGAAGTACTGTGCGAAGAAATTGCCGAAGTGTATCTCTGTCTTCTCTGTAGATAATGGCAAAATTGCTTTCCGGAGAGAAGCAAATGGAAATTGTGGTGATCGAGGTTCTGATTTATTTTCCGTATTTTCTACGTTTATCTTGTTTTATTTGGTGCGTTGTTGTATGATGATATGTGCTTTGTCTGTGAAATGTGTTTTACTTATTGTAGTTAGGTCAGACAAATAAACGAGAATGATAGAGTTTTACTTTCATTGCAGAAAAATCACCCGAAGGGTCAAGTTTGTCGCCAAAGGCGTTGGTGGTTTATTCAAACAAGAACATAAAGAGTTGTGGAAGTTGTGCATTGCAAGAGATTTCTGGGACTGTGTTTGAGCGAGGGTTGTGTGATGATGTTGAGAAGGGTGATTCGCTTGCTTTGGTTCCGTTTAAGAAGCTTGATGATGGTTCTTGTTTTTCAGTTGTGGTGGATAACACGAAGCATAAACCTGGCTGGTCACTGCTTCGCAATGTGTTTCATCACAAGAAGCATTCCCCAAAATCTTCCACGAAAAATACATATATTTTCCAAAGGGCTTTGCGGCAGCCGAATTTTCATTCTTCAGCTGTAGTCCATCCGGATCATAAGCAAATTAGTATTGAGCAGATTGATGATTCCCCTCTCGATGGGGTGAGTGGTGCCATTGTACCATATGGATCTGCTACTATTGTTACCCTTCCCTCCATTAGCTATAAGTCGGGTAACCTACCTGATGAATTGTTGATATTACAAGAAAAGTACTCATCTTCTTGCACATTACATAGTTTGCAGGAGCTTGTATCTGCAACCTCCAACTTCGCACCAGGTTAGCTTTTACTGCTTCAACTTACTCTTTTCTGTTTTTGTCTTGGTTGCTTGCTTTGTGGTTTTTTCTGATAGGTTTTTTTCTCAATTGTTTCAGAGAATTTGGTTGGCAAAGGTGGTTGTAGTTATGTTTACAGAGGATGTCTTCCAGATGGCAAGGAATTGGCGGTGAAAATTTTGAAGCCATCTGAAAACGTGATAAAGGAGTTTGTTCAGGAAATTGAGATCATTACAACTTTGCGCCACAAGAACATAATATCTATATCTGGCTTTTGCTTAGAGGGCGACCATTTGCTACTAGTTTACGATTTTTTGTCAAGGGGAAGCCTAGAAGAAAACCTTCACGGTAGATATTTATTTGGCTTTGTTTTCTAAGGATTGCATAAATCTTTCATTCTCTAATTTGTCATTCTTTCTTGTACTTTCTGATAAAGGCAACAAGGCGGACTGTAGTGCATTTGGTTGGCAAGAAAGGTACAAGGTGGCTGTGGGTGTAGCTGAGGCACTGGATTATCTGCATAATGGCTGTGCTAAGGCTGTTATCCACAGGGATGTGAAATCTTCTAATATCCTTCTTTCAGATGATTTTGAGCCTAAGGTATTGTAACACATTTTCTTCCCTTCAGTTAGGTGATGACATTGTTGCCCTTTGAAACATCTTCCACTTGATTTCAGTTATACCTGTCCTTAAATCTATGTGTTTTCCCTTCAGCTTTCAGATTTTGGACTGGCTAGTTGGGGTTCATCTTCTTCCCATGTTACTTGTACCGATGTAGCTGGAACTTTTGGGTCAGTATCATCCCTCCTGTTCCTTCTTTGGATTGTTTACCGTTTCTTTTGATGTGCTGTTCTGATCAAGTTTTATCTGGCAGATACCTCGCACCTGAGTATTTTATGCACGGTAGAGTGACTGATAAAATTGATGTATATGCTTTTGGTGTTGTACTCCTTGAGCTTCTATCAAATAGGAAGCCCATTAACAATGAATGTCCAAAGGGACAGGAGAGCCTTGTTATGTGGGTAAGTTTTCCTTCTCACCTATAAATTCAGCATGTAAGATTGTTACAACACCGTACGTAAATGAATGAATGTGGACCAATATATGAACAAGACTTCCTGCGTGTACTATATGCTATGACTTGACTCAAATGAGATTAATGACAATATCCAGGCAACACCAATCCTTAAAGGTGGGAAGGTTACCCAGTTGCTTGATCCAAACCTAGGCATTGAATACGATGATTGCCAGATGAAGAGAATGGTTTTGGCCGCTAGTCTCTGCATTAGACGGGTACCTAGACTGCGGCCTCAAATCAGCCTTGTAAGTCTTTTTGCCTGTGCAAAGATGCTCCATTCCATTCTTCCGTTTACTTCCTTCTGAATAGCAGCCATTTTATTTTCCAATGATGCAGATATTGAAACTTCTGCGTGGTGATGAAGAGGTGACAAGATGGGCAGAACAAGAAGCTAATGCACCACAGGAACTTGATGGTTTTGACGAGGAACCAGTTCCAACTAACATACAGTCCCACCTGAACCTTGCTTTGATGGACCTGGAGGATGATGCGGTTTCTATCAGTAGCACTGAGCAGAGTGTATCTTTGGAGGACTATTTGCAGGGAAGATGGAGTCGCTGTTCAAGTTTTGACTGACAAGTTCATTTCGATACCATATTGGAATCAAATGTTTGTTTCATATATTATGTTCGTCTATCTTAGGTTTAGATTTTAAGTTCTGCGGTATCACAGATTGGGTCTTGGAAGAGAGGTCCAACAGCAAAAAGTTCTGTCCCCCCTCCTTGACTTTGTAGCTACGTACGTCTCAATCTGTATTCCGAAAAGCTTTTAGCAGTAGAACACATCTTGGCGAGCTTTTGGGAGCAAATTCTAACGGGCTAATTCTGTAAACTTCTACAGAAAAGATGTAAATTACATATTTCACAATGAGAGATCGTTGTCTTGCTTCATAGTGGCCTGGTGCCACTGCTTGTTTCTTTTATCTTTTTTTTTTAACTGTAATAACTATTTCCATGTTTTCTTCTTGTAGTGTGAAATTGTAAATAAACTGAGCATTAAAATTTGAGAGTATAAGGCCACTTTCACTGGATTTAGATGCAATTCTTATAGAATCAAATATAAAGGGAGTATGTATATATGTATGGGGCGATGCATAGTGAGGTATGTTTCGGCTAATAAAAAATAGACGTAAGTATCGGCTTAATCATGTGCTAAAAGGTAACAATCATCTTTAATAAAATGAATCAAATCAAAGTTTAAATAAGGTTACCGAATTAAGATGAATAAAATAAAATATGAAACAAAAGGAATTAATGAGATAACTGAAAAGCTAATTCAAGAATTTAAAAAGGTTAACAACACTCAGAAAATAAAATAAAAATTATAAAAAATTGTAAATGATTTAATTCATATAATTTGAATTATTTTTATTATTAAAAATCATTAAATATTAAATTCTAATTTTATTATCATTACATGAATTTATTTTTATTACTATTATTATTTATTTTATTATTAATATTGTTACTGCAATTTTTCATATTTTTTTTTATTATTTTTCATTTAATATTTCTATTATTACTACTATTTTTTATTGATATTATTATGATTATTATTTATATAACATAATCGATTATTATGATTATGTTATATAACATAATGACAACTTTCCTTAACATACTACAAAAGAAATAACGAATTATGATAATCATAATTCTTTGCTTATTTGAAATAGAAACGAAGAAAATTTGTGTTATAGTGGACTTCTCAACAAACACTTCTAGGTAATAGGCAAGCACTTAATATCCATTCCATAGTGGGAATTAACCAAAACTGCAGTTTATCTCGATAATTTAAAAAAATATTTGATTTGCATTCTTATTCAAGTCGTCAACTTAATATTTGAAAATCAAAGTTATTAACATATTTTATAAATTCAAAGGCATATAAATACTATCTCTCAAAATATTTTTAACACTCAACTCAACACTTATACTTTGTTTGCTTTAAGGATGTCCTATCCAAGAGAAAAAATGTGAATACATATCTATAATTTGGATTAAGGGATGTGCAGGGAAGGAGGAAAATGAATCTGTATTAACAATGATTTCTCTTATTCACCTCATATGCAAATATCTGAGAGAAAAATCACCTGGGATGGTGGTGTTTTTTCTTTTTGACATTTTTTTGTTTTGTCATTTTTGCAATAATATATATAATAATACTTTTTATTTTTATTTTTAATTTTTATGTCATAGTTATCATATTATGATATTTCATACTTTATTTTATATATTTTTTTCTTTATAAATAAATACGTTGTACAATTTACTCTATATATAATATTTTTTTATTATAAAATATCTTCCAAAATATTTACATGGTTATGTATTTTTATACAATCTAAATCAATTTGTATAAAAGACTTTTAAAATATATAAATAAATATAACAATAAATTTGTATATGCTTAGATAATATTATTTTATGATTTTTTTTATGTTTCGATAATATTAAGTAACTCGTATTTTTTTAAAGTAATTATTTAACGATATCAAAATAAATTATTCAATTGTATCAAAATAATTTAAAATATTTCAATTAATTCAAATATACAAACATAAATCGTATTTTATTATTTAAATATTTTTAAATACAATAGTAAATTTGTAAACTTACATTTTACACTTTTAAAAAAATCTTACAATCATCATATTACTTACAAACTTCAATCAACTTTTTTCACAAATTTACTATAACCTACCTCAATCCAAACACACATACTTTCTTCACATTTTTCCCTCAAATCCTCACACTCTCAAATCCTTACAGATTTTCTTCCTAATCCAAAAACAACCTAAACAACCTATTGGTGGATTGTGAGATTGAGGAGAATATTGTAAGTGAGAAAGTGAGTTGAATGTTTAGAAGTGTGAGGAAAAAATGGATTTACGGGATGCAAGTCTTTTCTCTTCCAATTACAAAGAAAAGACAACTCTAGCAAGGAAAGTCATGTCACCAAATTGGAAAATACCGTCTTTACCCTTATTTTTTGGGGTGCATGTGAGCTTTTCCAACTTTGTGCATCTCTGAAGATTTGATGCATGCAGTGACACAGAACAGAAGGCAGAGATAGATTCCTGAGGGGCACTTATATTTGTGTTGACCTTGGTACTTCAAGTTCAATGAAATTCAAATTAAATAGCTTTTCCACTCTACTTCCTTCTTCTCACTTGTTTCTTCTTCTTCTTCTTCTCATATTCTTCTCACATTGTTGCTTCTTCTCAGCGCCGCAGACCTTTGTTTCTTCTTCGCAGATAAGCACTGGAGAATTTTTTTTGGTAAACATAACCGATTTTAATCCATTTTCAATATCTGTGTTGTGGAGTATGAGTTGTTTATAATGTGAACCATAATTGATTTCTTTTGTATGTATCTTAAACATAATCGATTTTCGTTTCCTTTTTATATGGAACAAGCCTAATCCATTCTCTACCATATATATTAAGAAGTTAATCGATTTCTTAAGAGACTGTAAATCGATTTTCTTCTTCTGGTACCTAATTAATTGTGTTGAGTATGTATTAAGTTCCTTAATCGATTTGACGCCTATTTCTATGTTTACAAAAATCGATTTTACATCTAATAATGTATTTTTCATTTTTCTTTTTTTTTAAGGTGTTGCTACTTTATTTGAAGCTGTGTTGGGATTTTTCGAGCTGCTCTACAAATTTCAAGTAAGTTCAAATGACTTTTGTTTCATCTTGATTGCAGTTACATGTTTAATTTTCACTATTTTATTTATTTATTATATGATTTTGGTTATATTTTATTTCTTATTTTTAAAATATTTAAAAATATGATTGTTGTTATGTTTATATTTAATTTATCGTTTTGTTTATGTCAATATATTTTGGTTTCTTATGCTTATATCAGTATGATTTAGTTTGTTATAATTACTTATAATTTTATTTTAGTATTTTAATTACTTATTTATGTATATTTATTTTTTAATTTTTTAATATATGTTTAGTATTTTTAAAAAAGTTACTTGAAGTTGTGTTTTTATTTAATTTGTTGTTGTATCTATATTAATTTATTATGTTTATGATGTATAGTTTATTTGATTATAATTTTTATGATTTTTTTTATTGTTAAATAATTACATTTTTGTTATTGTAGTATTTTTTATTTTCTATTACTGCAGATTTTTTAATATTAAAAAATATTTTTTTATTTATTTATATAAGATATGTTTTATTTTTCTATTTTATAATATATATTTAATATTTTAAGAAATTAGTTGAATTTATGTTTTTATTTAGTTTGTAGTTGTGTTTATATTAATATATTTTTGTGTATATGATTTATAATTTATTTGATTATAATTTTGTATAAAATTATTTTTTTATTTTTAATTGCATTATTTTTTTTATAATTATTATGTTTATGAGTTATAATTTATTGATTATAATTTTTTATGAAACTCTTTTCCATTGTTAATTACTTGGTTACATTTTTGTTGTTGTAGTATTTTTTATTTTTTATTTTTTATTACTGTAAAAATAATTAATATTAAAAAATATATATTTATATAAGATGTGATTTATTTTTTAATTTTATAGTAAATGTTTAATATTTTAAAAAATTATTTGAAGTTCTATTTTTATTTAATTTGTTTTTGTGTTTATATTAATTTATTTTTGTGTATAATTATTATATTTATAATTTATTTGATTATATTTTTTTATGAAATTCTTCTTTATTGTTAATTAGGTTATATTTTTGTTGTTATAGTATTTTTTATTTTTCATTATTGTAACTTTTTTAATATTAAAAATTAATATTTTTATTTATATAACATCTTATTTATTTTCTAATTTTATAGTATATGTGTAATATTTTATAAAAATATTTTAAATTCTGTTTTTTATTTAAGTTGTTGTTGTGTTTATATTAATTTTTGTGTATAATTATTATGTTTATGAGTTATAATTTATTTGATTATAATTTTTTTATGAAATTTTGTTCTATTGTTAATTACTGATTATGGTTACATTTTTGTTGTAGTGTTTTTTTTTTTTAATTTTACTATTGTAAAATTTTTTAATATTAAAAAATTATATATTTTTATTTATATAAGATGTGATTTATTTTTTAATTTTATAGGATATGTTTAATATTTTAAAAAATTACTTGAAATTGTGTTTTATTTAATTTTTTTATTGTGTTTATATTAATATATTTTTGTATATATTTTTTATGTTTATGATTTATAATTTATTTGATTATAATTTAATTATTTTCTATTATTAATTACATTACATTTTTGTCGTGGTAGTATTTTTTTATTTTTCATTACTATAAGGTTTTATAATATTAAAAAATAATATTTTTTTATTTATATAAGATGTGATTTATTTTTTAATTTTATAGTATATGTTTAATATTTTAAGAAATAATTTGAAGTTCTATTTTTATTTAATTTTTTTGTGTGTGTTTATATTAATATATTTGTGTGTATAATTATTATGTTTATGAGTTATGATTTAGTTCATTATAATTTTGTATTATTTTTTTTTCCTATTTTGTATTGAATCATGATGTTAAATTTTTGTGTTTTCTATTATTTTATGGTTATTGATTATATTTAAGAAATTTGTATTCTTATCTTTATATTGAATTTATTGATATGTTTATATGAATTTTTTATGTTAATATTACGTTGATATATTATTAATATTAAAATTTGAATGTTATACTTATTTATAAATTAATTTGTGTGTATTAATATAGTTAGTTATTTTTGTAATCAGAACTCTCATAAGAAGTAATCTACCGATAATGAATAACAATAACAATTCGCATCTATATAATGAGGAGGAGGTCGAAAATTTTGAAGACAATATTGCAATTTATAACAATGGTGCTCGAGAGAACATGAATCTAAATTCTCAAATATTAACCCAAATTTGGGATGGAATTCAAAATCTTCAGGAAAAGATGGCAAACATGAGATTGAATATCGACACACTTTTAGACCGGATTGATGAAATGATGAAGGCAATTTTTTCCTACACCATGTCATTTTTTATATGCACCCAACATAACATTTTAAACCCAATTTTGCCTTTGTCCTCTTTGTTATGAAAAAAGTTACAGAGGATTAAGTGTTTGGTGAACGTTTAGCTATAGAGGAATTGGTGCTGGTGCAGTGGTTGTTGTGATGGTGGAGGGAAGCTTTCATTTTTTACTCCTGCTACTCTCACTGTAAATTGTTCTGAGATAAGACAAAAAAAAATAAAAATACAGTGACTTCTTTATGGATTTCAACATTCGGAACCATCCATAACCCTTGCACTTACAAATTTTTACATCTAGAAAATCTACGATATCCATATCAGAGACAAAAAATTAATTATAACTTTCATGAACGTTCATAGGAAAAACACTTCTGGATATAGATATCCAAAAGTCACTAAATTTGAGAAAACTTACTCCATTCGCAATTTCCGCAACAATAACTCTTCTCCTCTTCCGTGAACGACAACTCTTCTCCTTCTCTCCGTCGTGGTCGTGCCTTAGAAACGTGTATTGGGTGCCGCCGTGCCTTAGGTAGTTGGGTGCATATGTTTAGTGTAGGGAATGCATTGCTGTAGAAGGAACCTAGGTTTTATTTCATTAAAAATACAATAGACATTTCAGATAACTTATTAAGGGTACACAAGACATTTCACATAGTACTGTTGGCTGTAGGTAAAAAGTTATATGGTGCAGGGAGATTCTGCCAATGATGAACCGACTAGATGATCGAATGAATCAGATTCAACGTCATCAACCATAATGACTGTATGATGATTATGTATTCTTATTATTTTTCATGCCAAACAATGTTATGTTATGCATCTTATTAAATATTAATGTTTTATTGCTAGCTATTATTATTTAATATTGTTTTTAATGTATTTTGAATGTTTTTTTATGTTATTAACTCATATATCATAATATTTTTAAAAGTAAAATTATTTTACAAAAATATTTAAATATTCAATTAATTTTAAAATATATTAATTTTTCATGATAATAACCATAATTACCATTATTATTAATATTATTATATAACATAATATAATACAAATAAAATAATATTAAATTTATCTAAATACAAATATTAATTATTACACAATTTGAACTAACATAAATTTGTTATTATATTATTAATAAAATGAAATAGTAATAAAAATTAATAAAAATAATATACTAATAATTATTATAAATATAATAATCCTATTTATATTTAATATATATTTATTTTCAAATTATAATTTTTAAATTTTCAAGTGAAAGTTGTTTATTTCTAAAAAAATAACTCATTTTATTATTAAATTTTTTTAGTAGACAAAAATAAGGATAAATTTATAAAATAATATTTTATATCTTTTAAAAAAATTAAATTTTTTTTACAATATCACTCAAAAATTTCAATAAACTTTTCTCGTATCTACCTTAAAGATACTATAATTCAAACATACTCATCTTCTTTTCACTTTCATGTTCTCCCAAGTTCACTCCAAATGATCACTTCTAATCATAAAACTTACAATCCTTCCTAAAAAGAAGTTGATTTGTTTACACACAGTTCTGACACTTACTTCGGATAACTCCAACATTTACAATAAAAATAATAAAATAATCTAAAACACCAATTTTTAGATTTTGCGTTGATACATTCTAGAAAAGAGAATATGAATGTCTCAAATAGATGTTGATGAAAGGTTATACCAAGAATGAAGCTAGGTGAGCCCATAAAGCTTATGAAGTGTTATAAATTTGGAAGTCTTAGCCATGCAAGGTTAATAGTGTCATAAACTTAGTAACTCACATGTGTCCCTCACTCAATCTGTTTTTTCCCTTATAAATTACAACCCCTCATGTTCTATACTTAACCAACCCCCTTAAACATTTTCTTTCACTAATTACTTCAACATGCCAAGGCTCTTTACACTTTCTCTTTACCTCTTTGTGTGATGCTTTGGTTAGTGCATGTTTTGCTATCTCCACCCATAGGTTTCATATCTGAAGTGACCATGCCAGAAGCTCTCAGAGGTCCAGAAGTTGGACAAAACGAAGGATTTATATGTGGAAATCTTATGTGAATATATATATATATATAATAAATAAAATCAATTAAATATTAAGGATAGAATTACAAAAATAAAAATTAAGTAAGAAAAGATAAACAAAAGTTTTAATATAAAGTGTCAGACCCAATAAATCTATTAGTGACTAGTATAAATACATGAGCATTTAATTCAATAGTTAGATGTGAATGAATGATTAAGACAAAAATATTTGCTTAAGCTTCAAAGAATTTATGCAGATATCATATCTCATACCGAGAGACTCATAAATAATTCAAAAGATACGAGTGACAAAAAAAAAAAGTTAACGGAAAGGAGAAAGACAAATAAGAGTGAAGAAGAGGTTGAAGACACTTTCCTTAAAATTTGTATAAGTAGGATATCCATTATATAATATGTTAAAGATTGCAATATCCATTCAATGGTGCGTGCGCAACAATTTACTAATTTCCTTGCATATTAGAGGAAGCTAAAATGTTATTTTGTAGATTAGGTCACATTACTTGGGTGTTTAGATTCACATCATCACAATTAAAAAACAAACGCATTTATTATTGTTGAAAATCCATACATTATTCTTCTGAGGATAAATATAGAGGCATTTAGTGTGAGTACAAAAATTTGTCATGACTATATGTAGGTAGATCAACCTCTAATTAGTATATTAAAGCATATGACACTAGTTTTATGGTGTATCTCATTTACAATTTTCAGTTTAATCCTTTGTTCCTTTTAAAATAATTATATTTTATTTTATTATATGATCTTAACTTATTTTTTAAAGGATGTGAATATTTTTATTAAATTCATCTACATGAAAGCTAGAATTTAGCTAATATAAGAAAGAAGATCGTGAACGTTGTGAAAATTGCGACAAAACTGATTTCCAGTAACAAATTTAAATTATTATTTTTTGCATCTTTATGTTATTTGAGACTCAGTATCCCAAGTAAAATTTCACCATATGTTTTGGGAAATTCACATAAATAATAGGACAAGTTTCATACATTTAGTGAGTTGAAAATTGTTAAAAATTCAATCTTAAAATTGAAAACTCTTTGAAAATAATAGGACAGGAAGAGAGTCAATACAATCCAAATCAACGGCAGCTACATCTACTCATTGAAAATTGGAAATAGAATGAAATCTCACTTCAAATTAATGATTATACAATTCATGTTAAGGATAAAAATATTTAAAATAATAATCACAATTTTCTAAAATAAATGTGTAACTTACTCTCCTACAATTTGACCTAAAATTTGGTCTGAAGGTAAATTAAAACCCTAGAAATTAACTTTCAAAATGTACTTTAAGATTCAATTTCTAATTTTCCCATAAAATTGTAAGTCCATCTCCTAGTTTTTCTAGAAAGCAAAAATCACACTAAAACAATATAATAAGTTATAACCCTAATACTAAGGAGTGTCAAAATATACGTTAATATCAAAATAATTGAACAAGGTCCAACCAAATTAAACAGTAAAAGTTCATTTGAGGAACTTAAATACTCATACATCTAAATTGTAGAATTCTTGGTACAGCCCCATAATTTATGGCTGCACCCACCAATTTTTGAAATATACAATTTTGTCCCCTTGTCTTTTATATTAGCAAGGGATTCCATTGTTGTTATAGTTTGGAAATGGTGTGGAGTAAAAATGGTACTTCTGAACGCTGGTTTAAACACTTATAGGTAATAGGCAAGCACTTAATATCCATTCCATGGTGGGAATTAACCAAAACAGTTTATCTGGATAATTTAAAAAAAATATTTGTTTTACATTCTTATTGAAGTCGTCAACTTAATATTTGATAATCAAAGTTATTAACATATTTTATAAATTCAAAGGCGTATAAATACTATCTCTCAGAAAACACAACTCTAGTAAGGAAAGTCATGTCACCAAATTGGAAAATACAGTCTTTACCCTTATTTTTGGGGATGTATGTGATCTTTCCCAAGTTGTGCATCTGAAGATTTGATTTGATGAATGCAGTGACACAGAAGGCAGAGATAGATTCCTGACGGACACTTCTTTTTGTGTTGACTTGGTAGTTGAAGTTCAATGGAATTCAAATTAAATAGGACTCTCTACATTTATTGAGCTTCTTCTCACACTGTTGCTTCTTCTCAGCGCCACAGACCTTTGTTTGTTCTTACCAGGTAAGCACCGGAGAAATTTTTTTGGTAAACATAATCGATTTTGATACTTAAACCACAGTCAAAACAATCCATTTTCAATATCTGTGTTGTTGAGTATGGATTGTTTATAATGTGAGCCATAATTGATTTGTTGTGTATGTATCTTAAACATAATCGATTTTCGTTTTCTTTTTATACGGAACAAACTTAATCGATTCTCTTCCATATATATTAAGCAAGTTAATCGATTTCATAGGAGGTTTCCTTTTTTTTTTCTGGTACCCTAATTAATTGTGTTGAGTATGTATTAAGTTCCTTAATCCATTTTGTCTTCCCTTATACACCTAAATCGATTTGACGCCTATTTCTATGTTTACAAAAGTCGATTTTACATTGCATTGCATCTAATAATGTATTTTTCATTTTTTAAGGTGTTGCTACTTGATTTGAAGGTGTGTTGGGATATTTCGAGCTGCTCTTCAAATTTTCAGTAAGTTCAAATAGTTTTTGTTTCATCTTGATTGCAGTTACATGTTTAATTTTCACTATTTTTTATTTATTATATGATTTTGGTTATACTTTATTTCTTATTTTTAAAATATTTAAAAATATGATTGTTTGTTATGTTTATATTTAATTTATTGTGCTGTTTATGTCAATATATTTTGGTTTCTTAGGTTTATATCAGTATGATTTAGTTTGTTATAATTTTATTTTAGTATTTTAATTACCTACTTTATGTATATTTATTTTTTAATTTTATAATATATGTTTAATATTTTAAAAAATTACTGTATTTTATAATATTAATATATTATGTTTATGATTTATAGTTTATTTGATTATAATTTTTTTATGAAATTTTTTTCTATTGTTAATTAGTTACATTTTTGTTATTATAGTATTTTTTATTTTTTTATTATTGTAGATTTTTTAATATTAAAATGTATTTCTTTTATATAAGTTTTTATTATTTTATAATATATATATTTAATGTTTTAAGAAATTAGTTATGTTTTTATTTAATTGGTAGTTGTGTTTATATTAGTATATTTTTGTGTATAAGATTTATAATTTATTTGATTATAATTTTGTATAATTTTTTTTATTGTTAATTACGTTTTATTTATTTTTGTTGTTGTAATATTTTTTTATTTTCCATTAGTGCAGGTTTTTTAATATTAAAAAAACAATAATTTTTTGATTTATATACGATCCAATTTAGTTTCTGATTTATTCTCCAATTTTGTAGTACAGTTTTAATGTTTTAAGAAATTATTTGAAGTTTTATTTTTATTTAACTTTTTTTGTGTTTATATTAATATTTTTTTTATATTTATTATTTTTAAGAATTATAATTTATTTGATTATATCTTTTTTAAACTTTGTTAATTACTTATTATGGTTACATTTTTATTGTTGTAGTATTTTTTTATTACTATAAGATTTTTTAATATTAAAAATAATACTTTTTATTTATATAAGATGTTGTTTATTTTTTAATTTTATAGTATATGTTTAATATTTTAAAAATTTATTTGAAGTTCTATTTTTATTTAATTTGTTGTGTTTATATTAATATATTTTTGTGTTTATGGTTTATACTTTATTTGATTATATTTTTTATTGTTAATTAAGTTATATTTTTTTATTGTAGTATTTTTTATTTTTCATTACTAATTTTTTTATATTAGAAAATAATATTTTTTATTTATATAACATCTGAATTTTTTTTTATAATTTTATAATATGTGTTTAATATTTTAAGAAAATATTTGAAATTCAGTTTTTATTTAAGTTGTTGTTCGGTTTATATTAATACATTTTTTATAATTATTATATTTATGAGTTATAATTTATTTGATTATAATTTTTTATGAAACTTTTTAATTTTTAATTACTGATTATAGTTACATTTTTGTTGTAGTATTTTTTATTTTCTATTACTGCAAAGTTTTTAAATATTAAAAAGTAATATTTTTTATTTATATGAGATGTAATTTATTTTCTAAATTTTATAGTATATCTTTAATATTTTAAAAAATTACTTGAAATTATGTGTTTATTTAATTTGTTATTGTGTTTATATTAATATATTTTTTATATAATTATTATGTTTATAATTTATAATTTATAATTTATTTGATTATAATTTTTTTTCTATTGTTAATTACGTTAATTTTTTTTTTAGTATTTTTTATTTTTTATTATTATAATTTTTTTAATATTAAAAACTAATATTTTTTTATTTATATAAGATGTGCTTTATTTTTTAATTTTATAGTATATATTTAATATTTTAAGAAACTATTTGAAATTCTTTTTTTATTTTATTTGTTATTATGTTTATATTAATATATTTTTTGTATAATTATTATGTTTATGAGTTATAATTTTGTATTAATTTTTTTTTCTATTTTTTATTAAATTATGATGGTTAAATTTTTGTGTTTTCTATTATTTTATGGTTATTGATTATGTTTATAATTTGTTAGTATATGTATAATATTTAAGAAATTTGTAATCTTTATATTGAATTTATTGATATGTTTATATGATTTTTTTATATTAATATTATGTTGATATATTATTAATATTAAAATTTGAATGTTATACTTATTTATAAATTAATTTTTGTGTATTAATATAGTTAGTTATTATGTTAATAAGAACTGTAACCCTAGCTTATATAAGACATAATTGTATCGATGATGGATAACAATAACAATTCGCATCTACATAACCATTATTGCAATTTATAACAATGTTATTCGAGGCAACATCAATCTAAATTCCCATAACCCAAATTTGGAGTGAGATTCAAAATGTCCAGAAAATAATGAGGAACATGAATTTGGATATCAACATACATACGTTTTGACAGGATTTTAAATGATGCACAGATTAGAAGATCAAATGAATTAGATTGATCATGATTAACGAGAATGACTATATTATGATTATGTATTCTTATTTTTCATGTCAAACAATGTTACGTGATGCATCTTATTAGATGTTAATGTTTTATTGCTAGCTATTATTACTTAATATTTTTTTAATGCATTTTGAATGTTTTTATATGTTATTAATTCATATATCATAATATTTCTAAAAGTAAAATTATTTTTACAAAAATATTTAAATATTCAATTAATTTTAAAATATATTAACTTTTCATAAGAATAATCATAATTACCATTATTAATAATATTATTATATATCTAAAATATATATAGTTAATATATATAACATAATATAATACAAATAAAATAATTTTAAATAATATTAAATTTATCTAGATACAAATATTAATTATAAACTAATTGAACTAACATAATTTTTTATTATATTATTAATAAAATAAAATAATAATAATAATAAACAATAAAAATAATATACTAATGTTTCCGCCGGTTGACCAGAATCGTCTTTGCGCGTGGCTTGTCCTCGCGAGTTAGGGCACCTTTGTTTTGCTCCGTCTGTGAGTACCTGAAAAGAAGTGAACAAAGGGGCGTCCTTGCGGCCGTTTGCACTCCGACAATCAAGTCAGCTAGCGAGAAACATCAAAAGGTGATGCACCCCCGTATCGGAACACTTGAACGAATGCTCTGAGGGTGGTTGAAAACTGTGTAACTGAATAACTAGTACTGAAGGGCTAAAACTGTGTTGCCCTAATTGCCTTGTGCTCACTGTGAGTGTGCCGCGGAGACAACTAGGGTTTTTCTCTGTGTATCTGCGTGTATTAGGGTAAAAAGTCTCTCCCCCTCAAATGCTCCCCAGGTCCCTTTTTATACACCTCTCATCTTTAAAGCGCGTTAAAGCGCATTGAAAGCGTATAAAAACATTCTTTGGAACATTCGAATCTTAACTGAATTAACGCGTACCTTGGCAATCTTTCACTGGAACTTTAATGAGCACATGTGCCTTACCACGTGCCCTTCTGACTTGATCGTTATTCTGTGCAGAGGGTCCCACAGCGCCGCAACCCAACTTAGGGTTATTCCATCACGTGAGCCCTTGCGAAGTGCTTCTGGCACGTGGGTTGACTTTCTGGGTGCCAACTCATGCGCCCCAATCACTAGTTACTTGCCCTGGGGGTGGATCTACCTTTCCCTAGTACCATGCACGTGGTTCTCCCCTGGTT
>Ga0123342_1001858_pt1 | contig 35433 bp, 14 predicted proteins | sample Turbeawhitnodule_FD_89960 | JGI IMG/M metagenome (GOLD analysis project Ga0123342, IMG submission 89960) | Root nodule microbial communities of legume samples collected from Mexico - Turtle bean Mexico white nodule | ecosystem: Host-associated > Plants > Roots > Nodule | place: Mexico: Nepantla... | reverse complement strand
TTTATGATATGAAATATGAGAACAATTAATGTTAAAATCTATCATATATTTCTTTAACCACCTAATCTTTTAAATTTTGAAAATTAATGATTTTTTTATCTTTTATGATATGAAATATGAGAATAATGTTAAAATCTATCATATATTTATTTAACCACCTAATCTTTTAAATTTTGAAAATTAATTATTTTTTTATCTTTTATGATATGAAATATGATAACAATTAATGTTAAAATCTATCATATATTTCTTTAACCGCCTAATCTTTTAAATCTTGAAAGTTAATGATTTTTTATCTTTTATGATATGAAATATGAGAATAATGTTAAAATCTATCATATATTTATTTAACCACCTAATCTTTTAAATTTTGAAAATTAATTATTTTTTATCTTTTATGATATGAAATATGAGAACAATTAATGTTAAAATCTATCATATATTTCTTTAACCGCCTAATCTTTTAAATCTTGAAAGTTATTGATTTTTTATATTTTATGATATGAAATATGAGAATAATGTTAAAATCTATCATATATTTATTTAACCACCTAATGTTTTAAATTTTGAAAATTAATTATTTTTTATCTTTTATGATATGAAATATGAGAACAATTAATGTTAAAATCTATCATATATTTCTTTAACCACCTAATCTTTTAAATTTTGAAAATTAATTATTTTTTTTTATCTTTTATGATATGAAATATGAGAACAATGTTAAAATTAATGATTAATCTTTTAACAATTAAATTTGACTTTGTTGGGATTTCGAAATTATTTATCTTTTTCAAAAATTCTTTTAAATTATTTTTAATCTCTTTATTCATTTAAAATATTGCAATTTCATCTATTAATAAAAACCTAATTTTTATTTTTTTAAAGTATTATTAAAAAACTAAAAAAAGAAAGAAAATACAAAAAAAAAATATATATATATATATATATGGGGGAATAGACCAAAACTATACCAAAACTCATATGTTAACAAAAATGATACATAGTTAGATTATACTTATTCATAAAAAATTATAAAAACAGACTAGATGGAAACATATTATACCAATAAAATGATTTTTTATAACCAAGAGAAGAAGAAATCCAAGAAAGGACTAAATGTGCCCAGAGAAGAAGAAACTCAAGAAATGAAAATGCTTAAACGAAAAGGCAACGAAATAAAGGCGGAATAGAAGAGAAAAAGTAAATGAGAGGAGAGAATGAGAGAAACCAAAATAAAAGAAAGAGAAAAGCGTAAATGAGAGGAAAAAGAGTAAATGTGGGTGATAATAAAATGAGAGTTGTGTGACATGTGTAAGTTGTACCATGTGCCACTTGTCACTCTCAGAATGAGTTTGAGATTGCTATTTTGAGTTAAAATTTGAAATCTTTTCTTTTTTAATTCTTTTTAGAACTTATAAGTGCCTTCTATTTTTATTATAGATTGATATGAATTTGTGTTCTTGTGTCCTGCATTTTAGAAATTACACTTATCTTCTATTTAGTGTCTGTGTCAGTATTTATACTATATAACGAAAACACAACTCGTACCTATGATTTGATAGTAATACACTTTTTTGTTAGATATACTGTTAGAGAGATATCACACAAAAAAAAACTTACACAATCCCCAGTTGATCTCCTTCTCCCCACAAGTCAAGTATTTTTGAATCTCTCTATTTAACTTGTAGGGGAATACTAGATTTCAATCCAAAAATATGTTTATCTTTTCTAATCTCTTTTTCTATCATATATTTCTTTAACCACCTAATCTTTTAAATCTTGAAAGTTAATGATTTTTTATCATTTATGATATGAAATATAAGAATAATGTTAAAATCTATCATATATTTATTTAACCACCTAATCTTTTAAATTTTGAAAATTAATGATTGTTATCTTTTATGATATGAAATATGAGAACAATTAATGTTAAAATCTATCATATATTTCTTTAACCACCTAATCTTTTAAATTTTGAAAATTAATGATTTTTTTTATCTTTTATGATATGAAATATGAAAACAATGTTAAAATTAATGATTAATCTTTTAACAATTAAAATTGACTTTGTTGGGATTTCGAAATTATTTTATCTTTTTCAAAAATTCTTTTAAATTATTTTTAATCTCTTTATTCATTTAAAATATTGCAATTTCTTCTATTAATGTTTTAAAAAATTAATTTTTATTTTTTTAAGTATTATTAAAAAAAATAAAAATACAAAAAATATATGGGGGACTAGACCAAAACTCATATGTTTACAAAAAATATACATAGTTAAATTATATTTATTATAAAAATTATAAAAACAGACTAGATGGAAACCTATTATACCAATAAAATAATTTTTTTATAACCCAGAGAATAATAAATCCAACAAATGACGAAATGTGACCAGAGAAGAAGAAACCCAATAAATGAAAATGCTTGAGAGAAACGGAAAGACAACGAAATAAAGGAGAATAGAAGAGAGAAAGTAAATGAGAGGAGAGAATGAGAGAAACCAAAATAAAAGAAAGAGAAAAGCTTAAATGAGAGAAAAGAGAGTAAATGTGGATGATAAGAAAATGAGAGTTTTGTGACATGTGTAAGTTCTACCGCGTGCCACTTGTTACTCCCATAATGAGTTTGAGATTGTTATTTTGAGTTAAAATTTAAAATATTTTCTTTTTGAATTTTTTTTAAAACTTATCCTGAAAGTACCTTTTATTTATATTATAGATCACTACAATAAAATCATGAAATAGAAACCAATTTTTAGAGACCAAAATAATTAGTTACAATAGAGACCATTTTAGAAACTAAAAAAAATAGTTTCTAAATTAGTTTATATTATTGTTAAATAGTTTCTAAATTGGTATCTAATTAGCAACTAAGGTTTTAACTACCAATTATTTAGTTTCTAAATTTGGTAGCAAAAACATTGGTGGCTAATTAGATACCAATTTAGAAACTATTTAACAATAATAGAAACTAATTTAGAAACCAAATTTCTTTTTAGTTTATAAAATGGTCTATAATTTAGTTACTATTGCAACTAATTATTTTGGTTTCTACAAATTAGTTTCTATTTCATTATTTTCTTGTAGTGGATTGATATAGATTTTTGTTCTTGTGTCCTACGTTTTAGAGATTACACATATCTTCGTATTCTTATTTAGTGTATGTGTCAGTATCTATGTTATATAACGAAAATACAACTCGGTACCTATGATTTGATAGTAATACACTTTTTTTAGATATACTATTTTTTTAGATATACTGTTGGTGAAAAATTATTGAAAACTATTGTAATTTTCAACAAATTTCAATAAACAATAGAGAGACATATAGAAAAAAGTATTAGAAAATGTAAATAGCATTCCTCGTTTTTCTTTATGAAAATAGTGCAATTCTATTTGGATATTATCTAAATAAAAAATAATTTTTTTTATAGAATTGGATAAACACGTTTTTAAAATCAAGAATTCGTATTTCTAAAGTACAATTTGGTTTAAACTAATTTTCCATTACTGAGATGAGCTTAGGAATATGTTTTTGTTTTTTTATTATTGAAAATTGTATTTAAGAATACAATTTTTATTTGTTTAATATTTTTTAAATAGTACTGGTAAGTATATTTTCTATTTTTTAATGGCGATTGCATGCATTTTCTTTTAGTTTTTATTTTTTGAAATTGGTTTTTTGAATTTTATATTTTTTTAAATTTTATATAAAATTGTGTATGTAAACACATTTTCATTGAATTTTTATTGTTTTTTAATGCTTTCATTAAAAAAAATATTTTTTATTTTTCGAATTACATTGAATTAATATAATTATTTTAATAATAAACTACATTGTCAAAAAGATAGAATACACGCAACTTGCAAAATAAACAAAACATTAATATAAAATTAAAAACTATATGTAAATATTTAATTTTTCGAAATAATAATAAATAGAATTTCTAAATAAATAAATAAAAACTAGTATGTTGATTAAAAAAAACAAAAAAAAGTTTTAATAAAAAAATATAAAAATTCATGAAAACGTTCTTCCGTGCTTGATTTCATACAAAATTAAAAATAAAACATTTATAAAAAACAAAAAACCAATTTAACAAAAAAAATTAAAGCGTGCATGCAAACAAAATTTTAAAAGAATACAAATATTTTTAGAATCATGATTTAAAAAATATTAAATAAATAGAAATTATTCTTCTAAGCACGATTTTAATAAAAAAAACAAAAATATATTTCTAAGTACACTTTTAATATTAAAAAATTATTTCAAACTAAAGTAATGTTTAAAAATACAAGTTACGTAATACTGTAATTCTTTTAAAACTTATCTATTTTTATAATATTCAAACAAAATTGCATCATTTTCATAAAAAAAAAAAAAAACTATCAGCCTTTACCTTTTTTATTTAGGGTTTAGTGGATAGTTTTCACCTTAAACTTAGAAACTGACATATACAAGTTCACCAAATTGGTTTGTTCTCTTCTATAGTTTTGATTTTAATAATTATTTCATAATTTGGGACTAAGAGTTGAACTTTCTTTCCGCACTAACTTTTTTTTAAATTTTTTTTTTTTTTGTAATTTATGGTTGAGCCTGATTTTTTTTTTTTTCAAAATAACTTAATTAATCGCCGTATGTTATTGAAAATATTTGTTAACACGTTTTTCTAGACAAGAAACATTAAAAAAAATCCATATACTGTGATGTTAAACGAAATATTATCTCTCTTTTTCATAATTTTCTTTATTTTTTAAATTTAAATAAATCAATGTTTTATTTTATTTTTCATTTTATATTGTCATTGGTAGTTCTAGTAATTATATTCTGACAGCTTAAATATAAATTGTATTAGTTGGTTTAGGAAAATACTATGAATTTACATAAATTAAAAACTTGGGTGTAAAATGAAATTTGAAAGTTCCAAAGGAATGAAAAGTTCCAAATAGTGCTTCAAAGAAGACATGTTTCAAATATTAAAAGTGTTATTCAATAAAAAAAATATATTATGTGCATATAGTAATTATTTGAAATTTAAAATTCAATAATTAAGTGAAAGATAAATTAAACTATTTGGTTTGGGTTAAGATTAAATTATTTGGGTTTAGGGAATCCCAACAAATGGTAAAATTGAGTGTATAGGTTTTACTAGACACAACTAGCCTTCTGTTTATATGGTGTTGTTTGCTTAGGAGTAGAGTAGTTTTTTAGGCTTCTAAGTATTAACACCTTTTTGGGTGTTTCTTCTTATACCCTTATATTTTTCTTTCTACACCCCTACATTCTTTGAAATATCCAATTATCGTTGCAGTTTTGGATCATTCCGGAATAGGAGATGTTTTATAAACAAAATGTGTTTCTGAAATAGAAAATCTAGAAGACAAAATAATCATTCCAAAATATTTTTTTGAGACACATTTTTTGAATTCTAAAATGATAAATCCATAATTTATAAAATGTGTTCCAAAAAGTATGTTCTGAAAATATTTTAGAAATATTAATTTGGAAGTTATTTTTAAAAGGGGTAAAACAATGTTTTCCAAAAGTAATGGGGTGCAGGGAGAAATTTGTTGGGAGTGCAGGAACAGAACCCACCCCCTTTTTTTAAGTGTGATTGGTTTTTTGTATGTGATTCCTTCCCAATTTGACATTAGCATTACACCCTACCTACTTTTTCCTACTTTTTGTGAATATTTTTTTCTTTCTTTCTAAAATATCCTAATAAAGTATGTCTTCCTTGTGTATTTTGAATTTCAAACATCCTTTTTATCGGTCAATATTAATAACATTAATTATCGATACCAATATTCTTTAAAAATTGAGTAAAATTCTATAAATATCACACTAATATCCGAAACCATAAAAAATAAGTGTACATGAATAAAATACAAATACAAATTTCAAACAAGGTCTAAACATAAAACAATAGAGAACAACTTTTGTCCACTAATAAAATAATTTTTATAAGTTACTATGAAGAACAGTTGTATTTTGATAATTAGGTAATAATCCGTGGCAACTAGAACATTTGATGTCTCCATTCTTTGTTCGAACCTTTAAAAGGGATCTTGTAATTTGATGTCAACATATTTATATGGCATTACATTATGAAAATTTCAATTAATAAGTTTCAAAAAATTAGAAAAAAAAATCTGAGATGTCAACTAGGGTAGGTGAGAGCAAAAATCGTTTATGCCTCCATTTTTATTGAACCTTGCAAAGGATCTCATGGATTAATGTCATCTCTTATACATGACATTATGAAAATTATACTTGATACATTCATAAAATTTTATTAAGAATTTGATGACAATAAGTTCTTGTTCCCTGAGAGAAAGAAACCAAAATGGATGGAATTAACTTGTGGCTAGCACAACAAATTAATTTCTGGACATTGTCAGAATATTTTTAAAGTCTTCTCTCATCCATGTCAGGAGTTTAATAAAATACAAATAGTTAGTATGCCATTCTGAGTTACCGGACAAATTGTAGAAAGTAATTATGACCAAATTAATACCATGTCGCCGCATACGCGTCATCCCAAAAATAACAATGTACTACTAACAATAGTTTTGATTTGGGGACGAAATACTTCAAGTTAATATGTAAACCTTTGGCTGCAAGAAAATATGCACCATACTAGTCCAACTATACATGTACATGACTTTGGCAGAATGGCCACGGTATTCAACTCTACTCTAACATACACTAATGGAAAATCTTAAGTTACAAAGCAAAAAATAAGGTCAAGTTTAGTCAACTCCGCCTTCGCTTCCTTTGAGTACCCTCTTCATCAGCACCCTGCGTATACAGAATAATAATAATAAAAAAAGATATTTACTGAAGATTCCTTGAAGCATATGCAAACATGCAAATTAAATTCAAACAAGCAAGCAAGGAATATTAAATTCAAACAAAGAAACTGGTTGACAATAACACAAGAAAAAAAATCATATACAAAAGACTAATTTATTAGATAGAAAAACTTTGACCAAGTATAGATCAAATAGTTTATTTTACACTACTCATTGTGGAACTCCTGGCATAATCTTTTGAAAAAATAACAGAGGCAGATGCAGTAGACAACAATTGATATGGAAAAAAAATACCTTTTCATCCAGCCCAAGATCTTCAGATGGTGCCATATTAGATTCTGATCTGCATTTAGCATGGATTATAGGGCCTAACTGTGACCTGTCCATGCCTGCTGTTGTCCCCGTGGGAGCATAGAGGTATACAGCTCCTCTATACATCCATTCCTCCATTTCATCACTGTAAAACTCATCGAAAGGCTCTCCACATAATGCACAAGTATTCTGGTCCTCTTCTGCTGGAACAGCCAACTCTTCATCGTCTCTCTTTTCTTCTATGGTTTCTGTAGGCAAAAAACCTGGAACTGACTCAGTTCCCAATGCCTCTGCACCACTAAGCCACATCCTGTCACTCACAAACCACTTCCGAGAGGGTTTCTGCTTCCGGCTTTTAGACATCCGATTCTTAGTCACATGCCAATCCATATGACTACTGTGTTCCTCTTGGCATCTGAATCGGAGTCCACAAGTTGTGCATTGTCTTGGGAGATCACCATACAAGGCATTGATAGCAGACTCATAACGAATCTTCAGAATATCTGGATTAAACTCAGTTCCAACAGAATCCTAAAAACAAATAACAAAATTATCCCTCTGGTGGCACAATCAAGCAAAGAAAGGAAAAAACAAAAGGAAAGAAATGAAAATACTAATACTAATACTAAATACCTGAGCAGGTAGCTGGTTAGCCAATGAGATCACACCTTGAGACATAAGAGAACTAATTAAATTAGTATATCCAACAGTTGGCTGTTGGCTTGACATAAATGGACTAGCATTTGGATGAGGTATCATTTGAGATGGAACAGGAGGGCGACCTGGAGGCAAAGGTGGACGGGCTACACCCCGTAAATGCAAAGGATGATTTGCAATACTTTGGAGAGGCAAATGAAATTGCATAACAGGTAACGGATTCGACATGGCAGTACTTATAGAAGCACCATGTCCCTGCAAAGAACTCCCATGACTAAATTGTGAGTTTGACGAATCCTGAGATGGTGGGAAAAACTGCAGTTGTGGTGCTTGCCTGTGATTTTGCTGGTTGGACGAAATTAGTCCAGGAAGCTGATTAGGCAACTGATGTATCTTCAAAATACTTGCATCCTTGTTCTCAACACTGTCAAATGACTGCTCTGGCATAAATGAAGATTTATTTACATGATTCACAATAGGGTTACTAGTATGTATAGCTTCAAACTGACTCCTAACATGTTTTTGCAATGGAGTTATTGGATTTAATGCAGGTGGTCGACTGACATTCAAATTTACAGAAGGCCTTATTTCAAGAGTTGCAGGCAAAACTGATGGTCTAGGTTCTACATTAGCAACACGGCCAGAAACCATCCTTGACACTGCAGGTCGAACCCGATATGGATTTGTATCTGCATTGTGAATGTTATCAATAGGAGGAAATGAAATAGTTCTTGCTCGTCCCCTATTACTAAAGATATGTTGTGACGAGTTGGACAGATGATGAGAAGAGCCCAGACTGACATGATTTTGGAATCCAGGTACCTGTCCCAGTGGTGCTCGCCGAAACTGCAAAGAGAATGGATAAATTTTCAATTCTATCAGTCAGAGCAAGTATTGGCAAGTCCTACTTCCTTTCAAATTACACTAATTTTTTTCTTAACCAAGTATCCGTACTAAAGTTTAAAATGTTGGGTGAAAACACATAAATGGTTTTATATTACAGACAACTCTCACATGTATAGCTTCAAACTGAGTCCTAACATGTTTTTGAAAATAGTTATTGCATTTAAGGTAGGAGGTTGAGTAACATTCCGATATTCATAAGGACTTACTTCAAGAGATGAAAGCAACACTGATGGTCTAGGTTTCACATTAGAGACATTGCCAAAAACCATCCTTGACATTGCAAGTCAAACCCAATAAGTTATGCATTGTGAATGTTATCAAATGGAGGAATCGTAAGACTCCTTTCCATTAGTAAAAGATATGTTGTGACGAGTTAGATTATGAGAAAAATTCCAAGCATCATGAGGTAACTATTTTGAAATCTTAGCTATTAGGTAATGACACAAATAATTTTATATTAAATCTATAACAGAATAAAATTCATGTTAATAATGGAAAGATGAGAACCAAACTTAAACCACTAAATGAAAAACATCAACACTTCTACTAACAAAAGGCCGGTTGCTATTTACTAAATTGGCTAAATTATAAGTAGTTTACTGCTAAAAACAGTGCATTAGTGAATATCTGCAAACAAAATTAGAGGTCCCGCCCAGACAAAGGTGAGTAATTGAGGCATTTTATAGAGCCTACCCAAACAAACCTACACAGATCGTCACTACCAGCAAAATATCACAGATCACAAAACATCAATGGCGTTTGCTTGTACATCTTAATAGGGAAATGTAATATCATAAACCATACTCTCAAACAGTATATAGCAGAATTGATAAAATATAGGAGGAAACATACACCCAAAGAAGCAAATGCATCATCTGCTGCAACAGAAGAATCATCCACTGGAGGAAGCTGAGATCCACTAGACCAAACCCCCTTCCTGGAATCATGTTCTGACAAAGCTGCATTACCTGCAACAGGCCTTTCCCTGGTAAATCCAATAGTTGAAGGCAATATACTGTTATTCCTACTATGATCTGTTAAGGTTGGACTCATATCTTCCCAATCAAACTCCTCCTCTTCAGTATTCTGCCATGATGTAGGCAATACCTTGTTGTCTATACCATTTCTCTCAAGCCGTTCAACTAGCAAAGGCTTACTACTAGAAGTTTCTTGACTTTTGTCACTGCCATATGCATCGATTAAAGCTCTTGGACTTTGACGCTGATGTCCATTACTAAGGCTGTACGTGATAGAAGTCGGAAATCGATTACGACCATCACCAGCATACTGCTTTCGCTGCCATTCACTCAACTCCATATCTCTACCTAATACCTTGCCTACTCCATAATCAACAGAAGGATGAGGAGAGTCTCTCTCAATTAATCTGTTAGCAGAACTGTCAGCTGCATAATCATCCATGGGTCCAGACAAAGGCCTATCAAGTCCACTTCTTGAGGGAGAAGAGGGTATTCCCAGCCTGCTACTGCCTGATAAAATTTGGTGTGTCTTACTAGCTACAATGCCAAAGTTTGTATTATTGGCATTTCCTGATGAATCCAACTTTTCAGCACCAACCTGTGAGGATAAAATAAATACTACGTCACATGCCACTCATTATATCTGCTTGCAAGAAAAATTTGTCAAATAATTTATCTATTCAATGGTAAATATTCAGAAGAAATCTCTAATCCTACAATAAATGGATAAAATACTTAATTCTTTCTCCACCACACAAAATATAAGAGAAGTTATATGACTAGAGAAGGAAAGGAATAACTAATAACACTGACCATGGTGACAAAATTTCCACATAATAAAAGAAGAGAGAAATCACAGAAAAACAGATAAAATATGTATTTCTGACATGTTGCCAGCAAAATTATTCAATAAACAAAAAGTTGTTGTCATTCACAACATGCAAACTGCTGGAGGGCTTCAAAGAGAAAAAAGGCACAAGTATTTGGTTGTCATCCAGGTTTTTCTCCTTTGATTCCAAGGAAAGGAGTATAACACATGATAATTAGAGATAGGAAATTCAGTAAATCAAAACTTTGAAATACATAAATAAATAGTCTTGCAGTGCTAGGACTTGGTGTTCATTTGTTTTAATGTTAGGTAAAATTGATTTATATAGTTTGATTTTGAAATATCCAATATTATTCAGAGGAGTACACAAATTCATCTTAACCATGGATTTTCAATTAGAACGTGTCTGACTGTAAAATTGATTTTAGATGGTCAACATACAGGCCACTAATCATAATTCATAAAAGCTTAGATGAAAAGAGGAAGCAAAGGGTAAGCAAACAGGACATGCAAAAAAAAATCCAAAAGATTACCAACATGCAGGAAAGGAATGATAGATAAGCAGATATCCTACAATAGGAGATACAATAAGATATTTGCAGCAAAAATTACATCTGGATACAGTTATGTTTAAACAATTAACAATTCTAAATCCTAATAGTGAAATACACACTCTTAGGGTATCCACCAATAAACCTTCAGCCTTGTTCCTGTACAGTTTGTATGGAAGACAGAGTTGTCACAAAATAGCTTACACTATCCACAGTTGAGTGCTCCAACTGGCGCAGGTATTTCGGATTAACATGTATGCCATGACTAGGCCGAGGAGATTCAGAAGCCCTTGCAGAATTCAGGGTGGATGATTGGGTGTTAACTGCTAGAGAAAATTGCAATTCAACTTCAATCTTGCGTAGGACAGAAGGTGGGAAAACTTTTGACCAGGTCCCAAAAAGATGCCGCATAGCAGGATGCAAACTAGGCTGAACCTGCCTGTATGCCTCACAAAAAACCTGGGAAGACAAAAGAAACAGAAGTTTCAATACCAAAGAACAAAGTGTTATCAATTATAAACTAAAACAATAATGCAATTCTAGTTCACATACTTCTGGCAGACGTAAAGAGAAGTATTTAATGTATTCCTGCCCAAAATTCTTCACAATACTGTCCAACAAATAGAGTGAGGGAAGCTTTTGATCTGCTGGCACCTGAAAAGAATATCTCCAAAAAATTGAATTCTCATGTGAACAGTGGCATAGTCAGATATACAATTCAACGAGAATCTAATTCTAGTAAGTAGAAAAACTAATATTCTATGAAATTGGTCATTAAGAAAGTTCTTATTCTCTTTAGATATTGTATTATTTGCATAAAATTATCTCAATTTGATCTATACTATTTAAAAAATTACAGAACGTTTTCCTGCGTACTCAATACCCCGTTCATTCATCAACTTTCTCTCTTTTAAGCAGAAACCACTTCGTTCCAGCAAAACTGAAATAGCAAATTCCCTTTAATGGCCATCCTGATTCTTTCCAGAGTAAGTAGTTTTCATATTTAAAATTTCAATTCGTAAGCCCTTAGACTTTACTGAAATCGAAGAAAACCTCAAACACGTTGCACTCAATCTTCACAATGCGTGAGGAACTCCACATGTTTGTTCAGATTGTTCTATTTCCTATTCTTTAAAATACCAGTACCAACTAATTATTTTTTTCTGTACGCTTTGATGTAAGGTCGAAAACACCGGTGAATTCTGAATTGAATGAGTATAACCCAATTGTTATGTGCTTCTATAAGTGATGATCATTTTTTAGAAAAATGCAAGAGAAAAAACATAAAAAAAAAATGCATAACTGAAATATAAGAAAAAAAGCAAGAATTGGAACCCCAATAGTGACATTAAAAAATGAAACAACAAGAGAGGGATAATTTTGACCCGAACTATAAAAACGATTCCATGACATTTTACAAATTTGGAGGGGCAGAAGAAGAAGTTTCGTCGGCAACGGAGACGGACCTCGAGAATCCGAGCGCAAATTGCGTCAGCGATGCCTTTGGCGTGCTCCCTCTGCTGTTCGGCTATGATTGTGAGATCGGTGATGATAGGCTTCAAATTACAGGTGAGTTCCGACAAAAGGAGGTCGTAAATCTGGACGATTTCTTCGGTGGCCGGGGGCGGAACGGGGACCCCTGCGACAAGTTTAAGTTCGTCATCACGCTGCTTGAGGAGTGCCTTGAAGCGCCCAACGAGAATCGACGGAGGAGGTTTCTGCGCAGCGATTGCGATCTCATTGCTCATGGGTTTTGAAGCGAACGAAGCCGCTGGTCTAGGGTTTTCGGGAGGGAGAATCAGATTTTGGGAGAACATAAAGAAACACGATTTGATTTGGGAGTCACAGATAGAGGAGGAAGGAGAGGCTAGGGTTAGGGTTTGGGAGGATGCGTCGCCGTTTCAACCGTTTCAAAACAACGGTGTGATAAGCGGCGCCACAGAAAGGGGAATTGAAACTGAAGACGGAAAATGAAAAGGAAAGGGAGTTCTAATCGGACGGTGTGGAATCGGCTATTGGAAATGGAAAGTTATGATTTGAAACCCTTTTGCTGGTTATGTAGGCGTGTTTGGGAACTGAACTCTGAAGCCCAAGAGTTGCACTCCTTTCATTCCTGCCACCCAATAGAATATCGCTTCCATTTTAGTATTATTTTCTTGTCTGGAATAAACTTTTTTTTTCCATTTCCAGTAATACTACTAATCAACAACAATTTTGACCAACAGTGTATTTTTTATTTTTTTATTTTTTTTATTTCAATTGTGATATTCACAAAAGTGTATTTTTTTTATTTTATAATCTCTTGCCATGTTTATGTCGAGTAGTTATTAGTATTATTTGGAGCTACGTTTTTTACATATAATAGTTTATGGGTTATAGTGAAAATTCAGGTGTATATATATTATAAACACTCCAAAAACTACTAATATTATTTTACATCTAAGTAAAGGGTTTGTGTTAATGTTCAATAATACAAAAATAAATTGTAATCATAACATAATATTTATTTATATATATATATATTTTGAAGAAATAACATAAAATAGGTTCACAATACCTTCTAAACACAATTTTAGGATTTTTATCTACATTTATTTATGTAAAACATTTATAATTGATTATCACATAAACAACAAGTCACTAAAAGAAATTATGATAATACCATAAATCTATGATAAATTATGTAAATAAGACAATTCATGACATTTTTCACTTATTCCATCGTCATCTCATCATAAATGTGTTTACATTGTTGTAGGTGAGATTAATTGTCGTGTGACGGAGGCAAGATGGACCAAGTTACTATAATCATGGCATATGAACGGTTACGAACTTAAGTAATAAGAGTTGTGTTCGAACTATCAGCTATAATTTTTGACCTAGTGATAAGCATTTGATCCAACACACATGCATGTATTCAAATCACACATGAATTCAAATATCAAGGATATTCTCTAAGGAATAGTACCTTACGTCTTTTAAAAGACATGCCAATTCCTATCAAAGATTAACATTTATCATTTAAGCACACTTGAACTTCATGAGTTCAACGTAAGTTTAAGGCCTCCAGTATCCAGAAGTCAACCCTTGTTGAGTTTCTCACCACCTAATGTTTTAATCTGTATGACTTAGATTATCAATAAAGTCAGTAATCTCTTTATAGGTTCCAATACTTAATACACCATATCAAACTACAATTCATAAATCATCTCATATTCATGACTTCAATTCATATGTCAAATTACAACCACATCTCACTTCATAAGATCATTCCACCTGAAATACAACAATTGAAATTATCTTACTTTAAAACTTAAAATAAAAATGAAGACTTTAATTAAAGAGATAAAAAAAAGAACATTAGTTTAACATGTTAATCAATAACTTCATACTAACATGCAATAGACGAACTTCATACTCAAAATGCATCTAAGAGACATAAGACTTATATGTCCACTGAACTTGGGTGGGTTGTGTCTCATGAACTCCGTCAGTCCCATCTGCTCCTGAGACTGACTCACATAGGAAATGGTTGCAGTTGATCTAGTAGTCTCCCAATGATACATTGTTGCCTGATGATTCTGAGTCATTGTCATATTTTGTTGTTGGGTAGCATTAGCCATCATCTTTATGACTCTGGAAATCTGGTTCATCTCAAAAGAAGGCTGGGGAGGGGTAGGAGGTCCAGGAGTCATTCTATAATACACAAAAGGAAAGATTTAGGATAAGTTTTTAGAATTTTATTTTATTTTAAAAAATGTAGTTTTACTAACCAACAAACTAAAGCACACACAAATAACCCCATAACCCTTAGGTCTCCTAAGGTTTGAACAACTATGATACCATAATGTAACATCCCTAATTTTACCCATATTTAATAAAATAAAGTGAAACAAGCAATATCTAATTAACATATGAATATATACAACTATCTCATAATTGTATCTTATTAAAGGAAAAGAAAGAATAGGCTAAATCCCTTGTGTATATTGAACACATAGGGCTATGTTTATATAGGAAAAGAAACATACGGGCTAAGTCCATTACATAAATAAAAATATCTAATAATATATACAATATCTATAATATCTTATAATATCTAACACTCCCCCTCAATTTGGTGCATATAGATCATATGTACCCAGCTTGTTACAAATGTAATCAATCTTAGGCCCTCGTAAGGGTTTAGTAAAAATACCTGCTAATTGATTAGTTGAATTAACGAACTCAGTCTTGATATCTTCCGATATAATCTTTTCTCAAATGAAATGACAATCAATCTTAATATGTTTGGTCCTTTCATGAAAAACTGGATTTGAACTAATATGAAGAGTAACATGATTATCACATATAAGTGTCATTTGAGTGACCTCTCCAAATTGGAATTCTTTAAGTAATTGTTTAAGCCAAATAAGCTCACAAGTAGTCGAGGCCATAACTCTATATTCTGCTTATGCACGAGATCTTGCCACAACACTTTATTTCTTGCTCTTCCAAGAGATAAAGTTATTGCCAATGGAGACACGATAACTAAAAGTTAATCTTCTATCAGATGGAGATCCTGTCCAATCAGCATCTGAATAACAAATGACTTTAATATGATTATTATGACTAAATAACAAACATTTTCTAGGAGAGCCTTTAATGTACTTCAGTATACGAGTGATTGCATTCCAATGATCTTCACATGGAGAATTAAGAAATTGACTCACCACACTAACTGCAAAGGAAATATCAGGACGAGTAACAGTGAGATAGTTCAATTTTTCAACTAATCTCATGTACTTCTCAAGATCTGAAAGAGGATCCCCCTGATTGGGTAGAAGTTTGACATTGGGATCCATGAGAATATCAATAGATTTTGAATTCATCAACCCAATTTCCTCCAAAATATCCAATGCATATTTTCTTTGAGAGATAACAATGTCAATATTGGATTATGCTACCTCAATCCCCAAGAAATATTTGAGTTTGCCAAGATCTTTGGTCTCAAAGTGTTGTTGACAAAGGTGTTGTTTTACTTGTGAGATGTCATCGTGATCACTGTCTGTAAGAACAATGTCATCAACATATACTACAAGAAAGATACACCCAACACTCGAGTGATGATAAAAAACCGAATGATCTGCTTCACTGCGAGTCATACCAAACTGTTGAACAACATTGCTAAATTTTCCAAACCAAACCCTAGGAGACTGCTTTAGACAATATAAGGATTTGCGAAGACAACATACTAATCCATAAGACTCTCACTGAGCAACAAAATCGGGAGGTTGCTCCATATAAATTTCTTCCTGCAAATACCCATTAAGAAATGCATTTTTGACATCCAGTTGATAAAGAGACCATTGTTGAAGAGCAACCATGGCTATGAATAAATAAACAAAAGCCATCTTTGCCACTGGAGAAAAAGTATCATCATAGTCTAAACCAAAAATTTGGGTATAACCCTTAGCCACAAGACGAGCTTTGAAACGATCAATAGTACCATCAAGACCAACTTTGATAGCAAAAATTCACCTACAACCAACAACAAATTTCCTAGATGGTAAAGGAACAAGTTCCCAAGTTCCATTATTTTGAAGCGCATTCTTTTCATCAGGCATGGTCTGACGCCAACCAAAATGAGTTAAGGCATCACCTACAAATTTTATTTAAAACATTTTATTTTATAAAAAATAAAATAAATTATTTTCTTATATTTAAACGAATGCTTTTTATAACTATTTTATCATTTCCTTTTTAGCATTATATATATAAACTGATATTTTGAATTTAAACAAAATTAATTATATTAAAAATATTTTTTATACATTTATTTAAACAAAAATAATATAATTATCATCCACTAATATAATAATAGTGGATTATATATAATTATTTTTTAAGATAATTTAATTTCCACACACTGTTACGAGATAAATAAAACACAATTCAACGCATATCTTAAAATGATTTTTCCGAAATGTTTTGTAAAATCTAACTTTTTAAAGAACATATGACTTTGTCACTTTTGAATAAAAAGAAGTCTACAATAATTAAGTTAAATGTTGTATAAATTGAAAAAAAAAACTCAGGACCATCTACTTACATATAAAAATAATAATAGTTTTATATAAAATGATTTAATAATATTTTTAAAGTTAGTTTGTATAATTAAAAAAAATGAATGCATGATTTTATGATAAACTGAAAAAAAAATTATTTTGCTTAAATTTTATATTATTTTTAGTTTTTGGTTATTCAAATTTATCTTGCTTTTTTTCTTTAAATTATTAAGAACTTTGAGAATAAAAAATATCAAAGACAAAGAACTCCATAACTATAATAATCTCCTTACTTTACAAAAGTTTGGTTACAAAGAGGATGATTTTTAAAATTTTATTTATTGTTAAATTAAGAATGCAACTTGTAGGTCAAATGCTCAACTCTATGTTACTACTAGACTATTTAGTCTCCTGGTCTATCTTACACCACATTTTATGAGGGGATTAGTAACGTTACAGGATAATTATTATACCATAATGATGTGAAAATCGCAATCAAGAGATAATTTTTTGGGTTTGGGTCATTGTATATTACAAGGCCCAAATTTACGGTTATAAATAAATAAATCTCTCTGGTAATGAATATAGTATTCAAAACTTTATTAATTGATCTTAAGTTAACTTAAACTTAGAGGTTAAGATTTAGAGTTTAGTCTAAACATCATGTAACTCTGCGGAAAAAATCGAGAAAATGATATGTCGAAGATTGAGAAAACGTTGCACAAGTAACTGAGAATCGAAAACTTGAAATTGTGACATTATGGAAAATTCTTCCCTTAGAAAGAAGATAAGTTAATTATTTTGTTAGAGATCTTCATCTTATTCTAATTAGAGATGTTTGAATCTTTTCCTCCAAGCTCTAAGAAGAATGAGATGAATAAAAGACATTGTGTTCAATCCAGACACCGTCTACCCAAGGTTGTCTGCTTTAAATTTCAGAAAAGGAGCAGACTCAAAAAACTATTATTTTAGTTGCACACTGCCGGGATCATTTTACACTAACCATTAGATTTGTTATTATAAAATTTAATAATAAGACGAGTTATCTATAATCTTGATAGTAGGTTTTATTAATTATAATTTATATTTTTCAAATTATTGAGGCTGAGGAGCTTCTAAGGCACTAGCTTACAAACTAGGATGACATCGAAGTTGAAACAATGTGTCACAGGTTATGAAGGACTAATACTTCCATTTGATTCACATATAAACTAAAGATGAAATTTCTTTTTAACTGCATTATTGCAAAAAAGAATGAGATTGAAAAGTGTTAAACAATAGAAAGTGATTTAGAATGATAATAATTCATAATTTCTTATTTATATAAATGTGTTTTTAATTTGAATTTGCATAATCACATAACATATGTATAAAATTTTATACATTTTCACATATTGATTAATCTTATCACTATAAGCATCATATTTGTGTATCATAGCACACGTGTTAATGTTAGTATGCTGAAGGGGAGCAGGATGTAAAGTAGAGACATTTAGGTTGATTCACTTAGAATAAAGGAATTTATTGTGGTCAGAATTGATGTTGAGTTAAAACCAACTTTTTAGCTCTTGCATTGTATAAAAAGAAGTCAACTTGTTTTCAGTGATTTTTTCACTGATTTTATTCTCTACATATCAGTATTAAACGAGTCACTTATTCGACTTCGTGATCGGGCGGCTACATCAAAACACATTTAAGACACTTAATATAAGAATTTTTTACGGATCATGATAATGTCCCACCTAATCCAGGTGACATCCCCAATAAATCAGTTAAACACTGATTTAGTAAAAGATATTGAAGATATTCTCCAAATACAAACTATACAGATATACCAATATATCTTTCTATAAATCAGGAATCATGCTATAAATAAGTTAACAACTGATATTTGATAGATTCGGCTCATCACAACAAAGACTCATGACTAAAACTATAAATAAACCTTCTACAGAGATACGTTTTAATCAATTTTCACTATACACTTTTTACATAGAGTACTTACTTGATCGTCGGAGTACCTTTTCCACATCAACCGACACCAACAATTAAAGAAGGAGACTTAAAATAAGGAACGATGAGATCACCGACACATCAACAATTCTATAATTATTTCTATTTACTATCTAGGTTCACACTTTGTTTATAAAGAGGTAAAAAACATTCAAATATAAATCTCATCAAATCAAAATATTTTTTTATTACCAGTTTTGCAAACACGTCCAAACACATGCACTTAGACATTTGTAATGTCCTATTTTTGGTCAAACACAAAAAAAAGAGCACCTTGGAATTTGTGGCATATTGTATTACTACGATGGTGTATGGGGATGACAAAGATTGGATAGACAATTTACCTGATGAAATCATTCAATACATTGAGTTTATTTCCAACAAAAGATACTGTTAGAACAAGTGTAGTGTCTAGAAGGTGGCATTCCCACTGGATGTTTGTCACCAATCTGAACTTGTCAAAATTTGCACCAGATATAACAGAAGAGGTAACTACTCATGGATTTTGTGGACAGAGTTGTTGCGCTCCGTTAAACCATTGTCTCTTTGCCTATTTACATATCATAACTTTTATAATGGCAGAAAGTTTTCAATTCACTTTACCAATTTGAAGTTGTTGACTTTTCAGTATGTTGTTTTTCTGGTTCTGAGTACACCCAGCCACTATTTTCTGGAGGAGCTTACTTTGAATTGCTGCTTCTGGTTGAGTTATTTTTTAAGTACAAATTTTATCTTCTAAACTGATTTTATAAGTTCAGATCATACAAGAGTTCAGAATCTCGCGAAAGAATATGTTGGAGATCTAACCATTATTATTTATAACATTACACACGTTCACACTTTCGATCCCTTGTACATATCATAATAATAATTATTATCATTATTTAATATTTACTTTTCTTCTTATAAATGTATTTATCTTTTATATTTTTAAAAAAATTACATTATTGTAATAGAAATGCCAAGACACATGTTTTCGCGTACATGTTTACGTTAATAATAATAATAATAATAAATAAATAAACTTATTGAGTTTTCTTAGTGAAAATAACTTATTTTTATTTTACATGAGAAAGGAGATACATATTGGAAAAAAAATATAAAAAGGTGACAAGAACGAGGCAATCAAGGATGTGAAAAAAATGGGTGTGAAGTGATAATTATTGATTAGATGTAGGATGTTATGATATTCAATGTGTACATTAGTAGAGAAGACATCTAATATCCAGTCCAAAATTTATTGGGTGCACCAAATTGGTGTAAGGCAGAGACTTTTAGGTACAACCTACTTCCTTAATGGGAGATGATAATCGCCATGTTATGTGATATGACTCTACTAATCCCACAATTATAACAAATTCCACATGTAAAATGAAAAAAATCTATGCATGCATGGGAAAAAAGGACAAACCCATTTTAATCTGATACTGAAATACCAGCAACCATTTTCCTTACCGTTGCAATGTCTTCCTCGGTGTCGGTGTGATGTCCATAGCTTCTAACGTATGCTTGAAGAAACAGTAAAGCACCCTGTACTAGGAAACTTGTGTTTGAATTGAACCCCTCATATAGGATCCGAAAGTGCCAACCTTTTCTGCTATGTGAGGAGTCTTCATCTACACCTAACAACACTAAACAGCCAAGGATGGTGCTTCCCAAGTTCTCTCTGTGTTTCTGGCTTCTCCTTTCTCCCCTTCTGATTCTCTTCATGAACTATCCAGTTAAATGTGACAGTGGTGAGTACTTCTTGCTCTCTCTTGAATATGCTAGTGTTCATTATTGAAAGAACATTTTTCTTACTGATTTTAGTAATAAGCTAATGTAACTGAGTTTATGTTTTTCTGCTTTCTGGGTACTTGGTCATTTGTGTTGTGATTGTTATCTTTCTTTTGTTTCTCAATGCAAGCTAGGCCTGATTAGGAGACAGATCGATCTGGGATTATGAGTGTGCTAAATTGGACCAAAATATCACATGTAATTTGCATTATAGTTAACATATTTTAAAAAATTAATAAAAAGTTACTTTTGTTTCATATACTTAAGTCTTGTTCGAGGATAGATGTTTGTCAAAAGGAAAATTTGTATTTTCATGCACCACAAACAATCATATCATGCTTGTTCATGTATAAGTAAAAGGGGGAAGATGGTACTCTCTTCATCAAAATTTCATTTTATAAAGCATCTAAGGGCTCTCTTTTTTAAGGGTAGAATTAATTTTAAAATCTCTCGTGTCAAAATTTTCTGGCTTACATGCACATTCGCGGACGTTTGCATACTATTGAAGTTAACATGTTGAACCTGCACTTACCTCACCTTAACATTTTTTCTGCAGATGAGGAAGACAATCTTTATCAGGGTATCAACAAGTATCGAGCATCAATAAACTTGAAAGCTCTAACAAGGAATGACAATGCAGATTGCCTTGCTAATAAAATAGCTGACCAATTCAAGAAACAACCCTGCACAAATACCACAGGTGCTAACACCGTACCTGGCACTGAGCCTCAGTTTTCCAACTATCCAGACCTCTTATCAAAGTGTGACTTGGCTATTTCCAACACAAGGGATGGAAATATAATGCCTGTTTGTGTTCCTGGTCTCGTTCCAAGTCTTGTCCTCACTAATTTCACGAAATCTCTCTATTCAGATAGTCTCAATGACACAACATATACAGGAATTGGTATTGGTTCAGAAGATAACTGGATTGTTGTTGTCTTGACAACAAACACTCCTGCAGGAACCTTTTCTCCTTATAGTTCTAATGGTGCCAATTTGATTTCCAAATCTGGATTGCTTTATTGCTCAATGCTCTTCTTAGTTGGTTACATCTTCCTGTTATGAAACCAAGAGGATGGCCGTTGATAATGCTTTAGGGTTGCAATTTTGTTACCAACAAAATGTATTGCTTGTGTCAGGGTGAGCTGATTGAGATGCCCTTGTATAAGTGTTGTTTTTGTATTGTAATTCTATAGAATGCTAGAGACAAATAGGAGAAAGAAAGCATTGTTCCCAAAGGATTGTTATCTTGTTGTCATTATTATCAATAATATCATTTTTTTAGAGCTTGGCATCTGCCAAATGATACAAAAGCTAATATGGGGCTAACAGAAAACAGGCAATGTATAAACAAGTCTACTTTGATGCTAAGATCTAATGAGAAAAAAAAGCATAACAGATGGTCAGACTTCATTGGTCTGAAATGTCATTTTTGGCACTCCTTCAGAAACGCAGTCTAAACTGCTAGCTACACTCCTCACATTATTTTCCTCCATGGTAAACAAAGTCAATTTTAGCATATTCTTGGATGAAAAGTTGTTTTAAGAATTACTCATGACATTCAAATTGCCTTCAATTTGGGGGAATTCACAGATAGGTATCTTCCAATCATGAGCATTAGAATCCATGTGGACTTTGCGATCTTCTCCTTTACCATCAGAAGTAATGCAGAGCTGAGAACAGTTTTCACTATCTGCGCCTGCAATCCTTTGAAAAATCCCAATACACCTTCTCTTTTCCAAATAGTATAGAGTGCTCCAGAGATTGTCCTCTGTGCCTTCCTCTCAGCTTCTGTACTCTTATCATCATCTGATTCAGCAGCCTGAATCATGACCTTACACCTAACCAAAATTAAAAAATCTTTAATCAGCGAGTCCACAGCTTAGCATAAATAGAGAAAACACTATTGTATCACATTAGTTTTTTTTTATCACGATACTGGTGGAAACCGATTTAGATTACACCCCTGAGAAAGTAATTACATTGATCAAGAAAAATAATAACTCCTAGGATATTCAAGAGATCCAAGCCACAATACCAACTCACAGTGGAGTAACTCTTTTTAACCCCTCTTCCTATTTATTGGTAACATGCCCTATTTCTTAAACCAAATAAGTTAACTAAATAATGTAACTAGCTAACTAACTAATGGTATCTGTCAGATACATCTCAAGAGACAGCAGATCTGCATAAAATAAAAAATGATTTTTTTCTTCTTCTGCATAATATTCACCAGAATCAATAAAAGACGTAAGGTAACAAACTTTGGGGGAAACTAATTTAAATTGATCATCCACCTGATAGCTGGGTATGTCAAGCACGTAGCTGCACATTTTGAAACTGCACCAAGCATGAAAGCAGAAAATGCAGAGAGTGCTTCTGGGGATGACTTTGTACCTGTTTTTTTGCTTATCTTGCCCTTTAATATTCTCTGTTTCAGCTGATCGTATGCAGTATACTGTTGGGTAGAAAAAACCCTGTCTGAGTTAGGTAATCCTCAACTGAAACCTAATCTGGAAAAAGGGTTCCTCTCTACGTTTCATTTGTATAAATGCATCCTAAAAATGATACCTGAATGGATGGATTTGTTGTTAAAAGAATGGAAATGCCAAGTCCTTCATATGCTTCGCTCCATGTACCCTCTGAAAGGGTCTTCCAGAATCCCTTGGCTTTTCCAAATTCACTTGTCTGCATCCTCGAGGATGCTGTATCTAAGGGCTATAATATACAAGCACAAACTAGTGAAGATTGAGTAAGGAAGTTCGGAGAGTACAAGAAATTAATTAGGAAACAGTTTGTTTCTTTTGTAAATAATATTACTTAACAAGTTACTTAAAAGAACACTGTATTGGTTGGTGATATTCCTTTCTTTTTCTCGCTGGATAATGTTCTTGCTATGACATGAACCAGAAAACCTACCCGAAACCCCAATACAACAGCTAAGCTTAGGTGACTCTTTGTTGATCACATACCACAAATGCCAAATATTGACCTTAGCTATAGTTGCTATGTCAACAGAATAATTACCCTCGGAATAAAAAAACTTAATTTCATGCTAATTTAAGAAAGGCCAGTTGGCATATTACAGAAAAGCACAACACATCTAAGTAACTAACAATAATTTTTCTCCAAAACATAATTACAAGTATGCTTGCCTGCGTTATTACTATTGTAAAGACCCCAGCAGCGGTGGCAACAATCAAATTTGCTGCTGTTCCAATGGACCTGTTTCCAGTTTTTTTCAAATACAGCTTCCTAAAGTAGCTGTATCCATAGAAATAAATGAAGGACGAAATGAAGGACTGCACGTTTTTTGTCCCAAGGCCTTGGTACAATGAAAGCACCTGACGGGTAGCAATTGCTTCCCATAAAACATCAGAAATACTCCTACACAAGAAGACAGAGCAACAAAATCAAATAAGCACAACTCACTATAAAATTCCTTCTTCCTAGAAAACATCAAGATAAAGCAAACGAACACCTGCAATTTTGGCAATTAGAAAGTTTTATTGTCATTGGCTTTTTACATTGAACCAGATTTTCTAGTGGAAGCAGTGACCAGCTTTACATGGCACACCCAATTTCCAGTTTTTATTGCTTCATTTTTTACCAAATAAAAGGGCTCTATAATCCAAACACACACTTAAACCTAATTTGTTTAATTTTGGCTTATGATCCAGACAAAACGCACTTACAAATAATGTCAACTACTACAATAATAAATACTAATAAGCTGCTTATATAGAAATTGGGCAAAAATATCAAAATCAACCCAACCCTTCAAACAAGTACATATATTTCGGAATATAATTAAGTCGGACCCCCAAAATGTTAAAAGGGTGAAGAATGGAACTTGTATTTTCGCTGATGCTGAGCTTGAACTTCAGCTTGATATTTTGTCTTGCAAGTATCAAGAGGGTACAAGACGGTGGTACTAACAAGTGACCCAATGGCACCAGAAGTAGCTTCTGACAGTGATTCCAGATCAAGCTGCATCTTCTTTTCTCAACAATCCCAAAAAATCAAACAAATGATCAAACACAAGGTGAATAGAGTTACAAGACACAAAATTTATACTTGTTGGACAAAAGGGAATTGGGATTTGAAGGATACAAAACAAAAGGTGCTGTCTTTACGAGCTTCCAAGACACCCATGAAGTGAATAAGTTAAAGGACAGTAACTTGGTAAGGATTGGGCTGAATTGAATGCGAATGTTGAGCTTCCAACCTTCAAACTTTATGATACCGCTAATGAGGAAAAAAGACAAGCAATTAATTATCAGATAAAAATAGGTTCCTACCCATTTATATTATATTCACTTAGATAAAATGAATTAAGTTATATCTATACAAAAATAAATTATAAATTTAAACTAATTTATCAAAATCGTAATATGTAATATTGATAAAAATCCAAAACGTGGGCTAAGAAGAACTTGCATAAAAAAATATACGGTTGGATCGGTAACCAAAGAAAAAACACAGAGACTATAGATAATAGCTTTCAATTTTATATAATATAATATTTATCTCTTTTAAAAAATACATTCATTGTGTTTAAAATATTTTCCCTGTGAACTTACTTGTAAAAGTTACGAGTTATCCAACAACGTAAATAAATGCAAAATTGTTAAAAATGATTTTTTGATAAAATTAAATAAGATTGTAAAAGAAATAATGATAAAAATTTTAAGCAATATTATAAATTTCATAAAATTAATCGAAATTAGTTAAAAATTCAGCAGCAAGTAAATATTAAACATAAAATCATATAATACAGTATTATAGAAAAAGATACTCAAATTACCATAATTAAAAAAAAAACAATAATTATATGAGAATCGAGAATCTATATAATTTGATAGACTCCTCTAAATCATCAAATTTTGAATGAAATTGATTAATTTTTTATGATTATTATATTATTATTATTTTATAAATTTGGATTATTTATGATTTTATTATTATTATTATTTTAAAAATTTATGTTTATAAATAATTAAACTATCTTTACTATTATAAATAATTAAATTTTAAATTTTAATTATATTAATAATATTGATAATATTATTATTTATTATTTATTATTTTGTTAATAATATTATTAAATATTTGTATTATATAAATTTATTTAATATTTATTATTATATTATATTATTTAACCAATTATTTTATAATATTAAATAATCATATATTAATGTATTTACGTTAAGATGATGGATAATCGATTATAAGTAATATATAGTTGACTTTTTTTTATTCTTTATTTAGTTGGAAGCTCCTCACTTGATTTCATTACTTTATATTATAATGACATAATTTACGCTTATTAAATAACAATTATTCACACATGAATGTAACATAAATATGTTATTAAGCTATATAAATTAAGTAAACTAAACATAATATAAACATAATTATTGATTATATACTATTATGATTGATAATATACTATTATGATTGATAATATAATATCATATAATTAATTATAATTATAATTTTATATAACTGATTATGGTATTTTAAAAATTAATTTTGTTTTGTCTCTTCACGTATAATTCATCTTAGTAATAATGTTTCTCAACAAATTATCATATCATCAACAAATCATCATAACGTTTCAACGAACACCACGACCAATCACAAATGTCAACACAACATCAAGATCTCTACATTTAACATGTAAACGAATACATGTGCAATGAACAATGGTCATGTATAACTGTCATACATAGTTAAAAGTAAAATGATATTTTTTTATTTATCTAAATTTCACGTGACTTTCTCTCGATCTCACCATATAAGCGATAATGCGAAAACGATCTAATCCCTCAATTCCATACTCATAATAAATAAATAAATTAAAACATAAATAAATACCTCAAATTGGTTAGGTTAGAATGAATAGTAAGAACCAAATACAATTAAGTTAAATTTTTATTACAAACAAGATTTATCCATCACTTATATAGAAGTTTTAAAATTCATTAATTTCCATATTAACAAAAATTTAGACATTTTAAAAATTTAGATTCACTTCTAATACACTATCTAATAGCATTTTTTTTAAAACAAATAAAAGCACCCAACATAAAAAAGGAACTTTAAAATAATGGGTCATAAAGCATTGAATTTAGGGGCATACCATTCATGTGATGCGATGGGGCCATTCAAAAGTCAAAAGAAGATGACCGTTGGGATACACTGTCCAGCAGGGAGCAACCATCATTTTGAAAAACTCATCATCTGCTTCCTTCCTTCTTTCAAATATTGCATTCCTCGCACTCACGCCAACAACGCCACCCTCACCAAACCCTAGCCATAGCCACAATATGCAAGACTTTTTGGGCTCTCTTCGCCGGTCCCTGGTTTTCCGAGCCGGCGGCGACGATGCTCCTTTTTCCGGAATCGCCGACAAGCTTGGCTCTGCCATTCGCAAATCGCGAATAGCATTGAAACCTCCTCCTCCTCCCATCCGGTGGCGCAAGGGCGAGTTGATTGGTTCCGGCGCCTTCGGTCACGTCTACATGGGAATGAACCTCGATTCCGGGGAGCTTATTGCCATCAAACAGGTCTACTTCTGATTCGTCTTTTTTTTTGCTATAATTTTGTTTGATTACGTACTAATTGTTCAATTTCTGGCTTTCTGTTAGGTTTTAATCGCGCCTGGTAGCGCTTACAAGGAGAATACACAGGTGAAAATGTGGTTTCACTTTTACCTGATTTTAGTACTGCTACTGTGCTATAGGTTTACGTTGTTGAGCTTCGTGGAAGTGTTTGTAGTGGTCATGGTGTGGAATGAGTGATATGTATCACTTCACATCTTGTGTGTAAAACAATAGTGCTCTTGTTTTGTTTAAGCTGGTTGATGTTTTACGTTATGATTGATATGTGCAAAATCTGTTGAGTCAGGCTAATATTCGGGAGCTCGAAGAAGAAGTCAAGCTTCTCAAGAATCTTAAACATCCAAATATTGTTGTGAGTGTGGTCTTATTATGCGAATCAGAGTACTTCGATTCCTTGGTGTTCAATAATGTACTAAGTGCTTTCCCCCCTCCATTTTTTGTTTGTTATTTATTTATCATGATAGAGATACTTGGGAACTGCGAGAGAGGAGAATTCCTTAAATATTCTGCTGGAGTTCGTACCTGGTGGTTCTATCTCATCACTTTTGGGGAAATTTGGATCCTTCCCTGAATCCGTAAGTGATGTTCATTCATTATTTTATGAAGCACATAAAGAATTAATCGCGTTGTGATTCTTTTGTTGCACAATGTTAATTTTTTTTTTCAGGTTATAAGAATGTATACGAAACAGCTTTTATTAGGCCTTGAATACCTTCACAATAATGGGATTATTCACAGAGATATTAAGGTACCGCGTTTTTACTTTTACTTTTAGAAGGCTCTCGGCTTTGGTGCCTCTCTTTGTCATTTTGGTCAATGTGTTGTTGGATACAGGGAGCCAACATTCTAGTTGATAACAAAGGGTGCATTAAACTTGCAGACTTTGGTGCATCCAAGAAAGTTGTTGAACTGGTATGATACTATTGATGTTATTAGTTCTTTATGATCTTGCGAGTTTCTTGGGTAACATGTTTCCGGCCATGATGTCTGAATTTGTGGATTGATATAGGCTACTATCAATGGTGCAAAATCAATGAAGGGCACTCCACACTGGATGTCCCCTGAAGTTATTTTACAAACAGGACATACAATGTAAGTGTATGAGTAATACTAAAAAGGTTATCATCATAGTACTGTCAAGTATTTTTAAGATTTATTTGTCACAATAAATGTTTTCAAAAGGAAATAGTTTTGTATGATATCGATAGGGAGGAAATATTTATCTGTTTTGAATGGTGGTTTTATAAAAATTCTCGGATTGTATTCATATTCATAGTGAGGCTTATGTCACTGTTTTTGAGTTGTGAATTGCTGAACTAATTTTTGAATTGTGAATCACAGTTTGTATCCAATTGTAAGATTTGAGACAATGGAAAGTTACTTCAAATATTGTATAGATTATATACAGTGTTCAATGTAAAACAAATTTCTTAGTTATATCTAAGATTGTAAAGTTTCTATTTTGGAAGAAAGGAAACAAAGCAATTAGATAGCTAAATAGTGTTACAACTTACATGCATTAAATGATTGAGTGACAAAAAAAGCAAAGAATAATGAAATTGGATAAGTTCATAAGTGTTTCTTCAGTTCTGTTCAATTAAAAATTTAATGTTATGTAACTCTCAATTTTTTTATGAGAATTGATAATGAAAAGTAAAAGAAAGAAGAAGTATGAATGGTTGAATCGTGTTATTCATGTCCATGATACAAATTTGTAAGATTCAGTATGTGTTTTGAGATACAAAGTTGAATGATTTGGAGGAATATCAATAGTAGGATTCAAATAATTTTGAACGGCAATAAGAGGATATATTACACAAACTTTTTTGGTGATATTCTTTTTGTTTGCCCCTCAAGCTGTTTCCTTTCATTATAAGGAATGACAACTTTGTATTTTGGTCAATGGATAATTAAATTTAAGTCTTCAAAGTAGTGAATTCTAGAAATTAAGCTCACTTGTAAAGCCAATATCTCTGATTTTTTTTCTCTCTAGGTATATCATTGTTTTCATCCTTTATCAGTATCTTATTCATCAGAATTTTTTTTCAGATCCCTTGAGTCTCAAGTTGAAATGTTTCCTATGGAGCTGGCCTCACAACTAATTATTGATAATATAACTTAGCAATTTTTAGGTTGGAGGTTTGGTCTACATGTGCTGTAAACCTTAAAAATTCACAAGGTGAAATAGTGAGGCACATTAATGGAAACCTTGTAGATGTTGCTTATGCCTTTGGTTCTGACTTCTAAAAGTATATGCCTTCATCATAGCCCTTACGCATAAACAAACAATATCTGTTTATAGTTACTTAAGGATAAGCTGGTCATTTTTTTTTTCTTCATTGTATACTTGTTTTATAGTCCTCCTATTTAAGCCTCATTTTCTTTTCTTTTCAAAAGTTCACTTGTTATGGATTCATTTCTTGTTTTGATACAATCAATGAGTTCTTGTAGAAGCAATGTGCGAACCACATTTGGCATCCTTTTCTTATTAGTATAACAAATGAAATATTCTCATTTATTGGCCTACCAAAACCTTCAAAATAATTTACAAATCATTTGTAAAATATTCGAACAATAAAGGATATAGTATTGATATTTAAATTACCTTTATTTACATATTAGCAGGGTAATGAATTTAGGATGAACAACAAAAGCATCTTTCGGGAATTTAGGTGCTATATTAAGTAGTGTTAGGATCTAAGCACAAGACGAGAGTCCAACCCAAAGGTTGGAGAACTTCAAGGCTTAAGTACAACATCAAATATCTTATCTTACTTAATGTCATACTCCTATAGACAACAACTTTAACCCTATTGACACTAACCCTATTTGATGACTTTACTATGTAATAGTATTTGGTTTGTACCTTAATCCAATGTTTTGTGAGTTCAACTCTTAATTAAAGCACCAATTTTAGAAGTTAAGACATTAGAAGAAAATCTATCTTGGAAGACTAGTCCATTGGATGGGAGAACTTCAAGGTTTTAATACCACATTTAGTAGCTTATACTCAATATGGGACTCTTAGCAAGTACCATATTTGTTTTCATATTAATAAAAACAAGACGTTCAATTTCACATTACTTCTTTTGAGATTTTCTATGTACTCTAGTGTCCAATGAAACAATTGTTGTTCTAGAAGGATGATGCAAACCTTAACTTGTTTCTTAGTGCTCCATTCTTGATTATGAACATCTAACTCCACTCCCAAACCTCTAATCAACATATAACCTAGTTAAGGATCTACAATATGGACTAAGCATCTAATATGTATGGACGTATGCATTTAAATATTTTTTTCTTTCATTTTTGATGGAAATGAATTTAGAAAAAGAATCACAAGTTTAAAATTATAGAGTGAATCATGTGATGTCTTTCTTTCTTTTAAGAAACATGTGGATTTTTCAGCCATTGTGAAGGCATTCTAAAGTTCTGATGAAAGCCTGGTAATGATTTGAGTTTTTTAAAATTGTTTCTGGCTCTTGAAGTATGTGTTTAAACTTTTTCTTTTCTTTTCATTTTGTTGGAAATGAATTTGAGAAAAAAACAATGAGTTTAAATTATAGAATCAATTGAGTCTTTCTTTCTTTAAGAAGCATGTGGATTTCAATCATTGCGAAGCAATTTTAAAGGTCCGGGGAAATCCTAGTAAATAGATAAGAGTCAAACTTCTAATGCAAATTATGGAAATATGTTTCATTATTCTTTTTAAATTTTGGAAAAATCTAAACTAAGCGACAAAAATGACGTTTTATAATTTCTCACAAACTACTTAGTTTGTGCCTATGTTTTTTGTCATTTTGATCATTAGATTTGATTAGAGATATTGACTATTCTTTGTGACAAATTCTAATTTGTGATTATTAAGCTCCACTGATATATGGAGTGTTGCATGCACTGTGATAGAGATGGCCACTGGAAAGCCTCCATGGAGTCAACAATATCCCCAAGAGGTAATGAAAGCCTCACCTAACATAGTAATCTAGTTTTATCATCGGCATTCACCAATTAATATCTGTTGTGTGAGTGCATATATATGTGATGGTTCAATGACATGCTTTCACTTAAAATTCTCTTTTTTCTTAGGTTTCAGCTCTTTTCTATATTGGGACAACTAAATCTCATCCACCCATACCTGAACATCTGTCTCCTGAGGCAAACGACTTTTTGCTGAAATGTTTCCACAAGTACATACATATAATATTTTTTCCATTATAGTACATATATATAATGCTTTTTCCATTATGATGATTCTATTTTATTCTAATTACATTTGTTTTTTAAAAGGCTAGTGATTCAATTTGACTTTTAGGTTAAGAATGCTAATTTGAGTTTTAATCATTATGCATTAATTTGTGGTGATAGGGAGCCAGATTTAAGACCTTCTGCATCAGAGTTGTTACAGGTATTTTTGCATATTTCCCCCCCTTTTTCCCTAACTTGTACAATATCAACTATCATCACATACTATTAAGGCTAGTAATTGAGAGAACTCATTGACTCAGAGAGAAGTTAATGCTCTTGTTTACTTGATTTTAGTAAAAATTGAACTACATTGGTGAGATTACATGGGTCCTTGATTTTATGATCATCGATCATATAACTGGTAATAAATCCTTTTATTTTCTTTCACAATATGCTCTTGTAGGATCTGCATCTGCTTACATTATACCATTAACAATCTTCAACAATTTCCTTTAATGGTATGGGGACCTTCAAGCCTCTAGTTCCATTGTTTCTATTGCACACAATGGTAATGATTTTGTCTGCATGTCTCACTCTTTGAACTATCGAGTCCTTGATTTTGCAGTCACTAATCATATAATTGTTAGTAAATTTTTAAGCTTCTCTTTCTACTTTTGGTTATTTACCTTTTGTCACCACAACAAATGGTTTTCAAACACAATCTCAAGGCTTTTGTATTTCCATACTTTTCCTTCTCTTTCTATTCATAATGTTCTATGTGACCCTAAGGCTCCCTTTAATTTATTATCCATCATTAAACTTATGTGGCCTCAGGATTGTATAACTTTTTGTAAAGATTTTGTTTTCCAACAAGAAAAGAGGATGTGACAAATAACTTTAGATGTGAGTCTCATTGCCTCTATTAGCTGAACATGCCTTCTCTTATTGAATAGACAACAACATCCCCACTCCTGATCCATGCTTAGTTACAAAATCCAAGTCTCGATAATTGATAAGTTTTTAAATAGTTAACTTATAGTCTTCACAAACAATGTTGTTAAAATCGCGATCTAGATCGTAAAATCGCACGATTTTGCGATTTTTTGGGAATGGTGGATTGTCTTTGATTCGTGACTCGGCCCAAAAGTGTTTTATAAAGACACTTATCAGAAACCCTAAAAAACCCTAATATCAAACTCAATACTGAAAAGCTTGTCACCGTTGTGCCTCTGCCGTTAGCTCCCCACAAGCTCCCCTCTCTTTTATTTCATTTGGTGTTGTTTGTGTTTGCGGGTGGAGAGGTTGAGTTTTTATCCTATGATTAGTATGAATGAAATCATTTGGAGGAAGATGATTATCCTATGATTAATATGAATGATCTTGGATAGTTTATTTGTATTAAACATTTATGAATTTATTGGTTGTTCTATTTTATGCATGACCAGTTTATGAATTATGAATATATTTTTAATTATGTTATGTATAGTAATAACTCGAGTAGTAACTGTTCCAAGTCGAGTTACGATCCTCAAGTTACGAGTTTTCATTCCCTCTTCGATCCTTTTCCGAGTTATGAGTTTCACAACATTGTTTCCAAGTTAGAATTCTTATTTTGTGAGTTATTTCAATTAGGTACATATTCATAGTTCTTATTCTAGTCATGTTATTATTCAGGTTTTGTCTTTTTCTTTAGTCCATTTATAGATGTATAGGTCCAAGTTATATTTCCTCTATATTAGGGTTTAGGGTCAAAATATCTTATTACTTTTGTAGATGATTTTTCTCATTGTACTTTTTGATATTTAATGAAAGATCTTTCAAAATTGTTTTCTGTTTTCAATCCTTTTATCATGAAATCCAAAACGGTAAATAGTTGATTCAATACAACAAGTATTGACATATTTCATTTTTAGTATAATAAGAAAAAAAAAATACAAAAACTTTAATTTCATTAGTTTATTTGAACTTGTTAATGCTTAAGGTAATTGAACATGCGTTTAATTCCTTAGTAATTGCCACTTTTTTTCTTACTATACTTAAAGCGAAATACATCAATACTTGTTGTGAACCGACTATCTTCCCAATCTAAAATCAATTTGATATCTCTATTTGTAGTTTAGAAAATGACAATGTGTGTGGGTATTTTTCTACCCAATCAAACCTTTACAACATCCCATACCTAGAACAAAATTGGGTTGCTAAACAGAGAACCAAACATCTTTAATTTCTAATTTTCAATCCTTTTTCATGAAATCATAAGATCAATTGTGTATTCTCTATTCGTACTTTACAAAGCAATAGTGCATGAGTATTTTGTCAACTCAGTTTCTAATCTTTATGACATCTCATGCGTGTTGCTTAAAACATTTTGTCTTTGTATCCCTCAACAAAATGAGCTTGCCAAAAAACAAAACATTTTCTTGAAGAACATACGAACTTTTCATATTCCTCACCAATTTTGATGCCATACTTACGTGTTATATCTAATGAACCACATGTCTTCCTCCATCTTGAAAGATATAATCCCCTCACTAAGTTTTATATGTTGACCACTTTCTTCTCATCCTTTACAGTCTCGAATCTTAAGTTCTACATGTTCTGTTCTGCTTGAGGAAATTTTACTTGGAGAAACCTCCTTACATGTTACTCAAGGAAAGTCTTCTAGTCATGTATGTCAACTGCGAAAAATCTTTATATGGATTCAAGCAATTACTCAAGGAAAGTCAAATATGTCAACTGGGAGAAATCTTTATATGACCTGAAGCAGTTACCCATATCACGGTTCCATAGATTTTAGTATTTTGATTAAATAATTTTGTATGACGCAGAGTGAGGCTGACGACCACTTTGTCTTCCATCATCACTTGCATGTTGGTTGCACTTGTTTTTGGTTTTTTGTTGTTGATGACATTGTGATCATGGGTAGTGATCATCTTGGTATGACATAGGTGAAACACCATTTTTTCAAGCATTTTCAAATGAAGGATCCTGGCTAACTAAAATATTTCTTGACATAGTTCAAAAGTGGGCTCATCATATTCCATAGGAAGTGTGCAATGAATATTCTAAAGGAATATTGGGATGCAGTAACTCCTATTGTTTGATATATCAAAGGAGCTCTAGGAAAGGTTTTTTATATATATAAGGAATATTGGAACGCAGTGACTCATGTTGTTTGGTACATCAAAGGAACTCTAGGAAAGGGTCTTTTGTATCAAACAAAGGACATGCTCGAATTGTGGGGTATTATGATGTAGATTGGGTGTACTCCCCATTGATCACCTCTAGTTTTTCTATATATTATCAGAAACGAAGTATCAAGCTATGGTTGTAGCTATTGTCAAGAGTTTGTATGGTTCAGAAAGTTGCTTCAAGAACTAAAGTTTGGGAATTTTACACAATTATCACTTATATATTCAAGTAGCCATGTCTTGCATATTGCCTCAAATCTAGTATTCCCTAAAAGTAAAAGCATATTGAAGTTAATTGTCACTTTGTTGGAGAGAAAGTCATGTTCAGGGAAATATTTACTAGCTTAGTCAATTACTATAATCAACTAGTAGATATTTTAATTACGATTCTAAGGGGTCCTTAGATTAATATATCAAGTTTGGTATATATGACCTTGCTCCAACTTGAAAGAGAATGTTAGAATCCTATAGATTTAACAACTAATGATATTAGGATCAATTAGATTGATTCTATATTTATGTTATTAGTTTAAAATAGGTAAATG
>Ga0123342_1001857_pt1 | contig 35467 bp, 25 predicted proteins | sample Turbeawhitnodule_FD_89960 | JGI IMG/M metagenome (GOLD analysis project Ga0123342, IMG submission 89960) | Root nodule microbial communities of legume samples collected from Mexico - Turtle bean Mexico white nodule | ecosystem: Host-associated > Plants > Roots > Nodule | place: Mexico: Nepantla... | reverse complement strand
GTGATATTTGATATTTATCTTAATGTTTTGATGTTTGACTATATTTGAAAAGGAAGGAAAAAAAATTAGATTTGATAATAACAAATATATAGGTTTAATTTGACAATTTTTTAATAACAAAATATTAAAAAAATATATTTAATTTTAAAAAAAAAACGCGGGCTGGCCCGCAAACCTGCGGGCCAGCTCTTATGCGGGACGGGTCGAGAATTCTAGCCCGCAATAACTTTGCGGGGCGGGCTGGCCCGCTTTGCCATCCCTAGTGGCAAGGGAGGATGCCCGAATCCTTTTCCTGCTGTTGCACCACTGCTGATTGAGCAGCCCTACCGCACGCCCTCAAAGAAAAGCAAGGGTGTGGAAATGGAGATGGAGACATAGTCGCAGTTCCAACCCCTTCCGCGTCACCATCTTTTCCTTCAATTTCCTCTTCGCATTCAGTCGCTGGGCCACCCATACCTTCAGCTTTACTAAGCACACCTAAACCATGCTATCCTTGATTCACTTTTTTGAAACTGAAATTTATCTTACACGAGCAACACAGTTACACTGTCATTGCATGCATAACGAGAAGAGGAGCACGCATGTCATGCACAACACAGTTTTCAGATATTCCTAACTTTATCTCTTTGACCATCAACATGTTGAATGCAATGAATGTAGTCGTTCATAGAAGATAGGTCATTAATATACAGTGCTCATTCATGACGTATATAAAAGAGTGGTTCTAGGAAAGTTAACAATGCATTCAAACAAAGTCTTCATTGAAACAGGTGTTTGCATTGGTTGAGTGGGATTTGATAGGTTTGTGGGTTAGTAGAGTGGTACAAGAGTGAATTTGGTACTTTATTTTTCATGTCAGGTTAGTATTCAGTGACTTTCATAGCGTGCCTAATCGATTAGCACTGAAAAATTACACAACACTTAATTGATTATGTTACTGAAAATAACATAATCGATTGTGTTATTTTCTGGGAGCATAATCAATTATCTGATGTGTGTAAATATGAGCTTAATCGACTATGTTGTAGCAAAATTGATTATGTGTGATTTCTAATTGAAGGTATAGTCGATTATGCTCATGAAAACTTTGGATAATCGATTATGTTGTATTTTGAAGGCAGTGGATAATCGATTATGTTCATATTTTTTTTTCCAGATTTGTGAATTTCTGTTTTGCGTTATTTTTGTTTTTTTTTTAATGAAATGTGTATTGTTTTCGGGCACAAATTCTTCTTTGTCTCAGTTGTGTGTTCTTGTTCTGCTCTTTCCGGTATGTGGTTTTCTTTTTTAATGTATATTTTGTTTTTTGTTTTAAATTTGTGATTTAAAAATGAAAATATTGCTAATAAAATTTATGTTATATTATTTATAATTAAATTAAAAGATTAAATATATTTATCATTGAGAATCATTTGAATGAATTAATTTTAATATTAATCAGAACACATTTAATTTTGTTTTCTGTTTTTAGATTATTCCTTTTGTTTTTTAGATTCTCTTTTTTACAAAAGTATTTTTTTATTACTTAATTGTTTATGAAATAAAAGGTTTATTTTTTTTAAAATTAATAATTTTTTCCCTATCCAATCATTCAATATTTATGCATATTAAAATAATTATTATATATACTAATTTAGATATGTTTTATTAGTTTAAGATATTAATTTATATATGTATACAGTTTTTAATATATACTAATTAAAAGTTAAAATAAATCTTAAGACTTATTATTATTAATATAAATTATTTTTGTTTTATTAATATAAAATAATTATATGCATTATTTAAATAAAAAATATTAATATAATAATAAAATTTATGTTATATTATTGATAATTGAATTCATAAATTAAATATATTTATTATTGAGAATCCATTTAAATAATTTTTTAAAGTTTAATCTAAAATTCATTTTAAATATAATGCAGTTGTTCTTATTTTATTAGCTCAAACATCTGTTACAATCAAATTTAAAAAATATTCTGCTTATATTTATTGATGAAGACATTTTTATGTTGTGGTGCATAAAAAATAATATATTAATTAATTGGTTTCATTACATCATGCAAATGAAATGTCAAGATAACAACATTTCTCTATCATATCACATTTTGATAACACGAATTATGCAGGTGTATGACTTAAACTTGTCAAATGATGGAGCAATAATGTTATAATGAAATCAAATTTTCACTAATTGAAGAATTGAGAACATTACTTTATATATATATATATATATATATATATATATATATATATATATATATATATATTTTAAAAAATAATAAATAATATTAAAATTATCTAAATACATTAATTTAACTAGCAAAATAAAATAATAAATTGAAACATAATATAATTATATTTAAATTTTAAATGATTTTAATTAACTAAAAGGTGCACAAAATTAATTATCACTTTTTTTTTATACACAAGAGTAAATGTGTAATCTTACAGTTAAAAATAATTTAAAATATATTTACAATCATCACATCACTCACATATTTTAATATTTTTTCTTCATACATCCACCCTAACATACCACAATCTAAACACCCTTAACTCTCTTTACACTTTTTTCTCAAATCTTCACACTTTCACTTCCTCAAACCTCAACTTTTCACTTTCCAATTCAAACAAAGCAGAACATATCTCATTTCAAACCTACCAAACTTTATTCTCAAAATCACGACATTGCTCACGTACTTCCACCTTAACATATCTCAATCCAAATCCACCAAACTTTTTTCACACTTCCTTCTCAATCCTCCCACTTTCACTCCCTCACATTTCTACTCCCCAATCCAAACAAAACATATTTTTACCTTTTTTTCCACTGCCCATACTTTCAGATCGCACATTCAAATTATTTGTGTGCATTTTAAATTTATTTATTAAAAGAATTACATTGTCATGGTTACATCTTAAATGTATTTTTATGATTTATAGCTATTGTTTGTTAACATATCATTCCTTAATTAGAAAAATTTGTTAGCAAGAAACTACTCTATATTTATCATCATCGTAGCAATAACTTGTTAACATACTTGTAAAAATGAGTGGATCCCTTTTAAACTTAGGAAGAAAAAACAAAATTTTACACCATGGAATCCATTTGGTGGAAGGAAATTATAGATAAGAAATAAGATAATAAATACAAAAACACGTAAACTAAAAAAATCCAGTTTTGACCAAATATCCAGCATCCTGTGTTGGCCGTGAACATTTTAATCATGTCTAGTGTCAACCTCATTTCCGTATTTATAATGTTTTTAATTTTTGGCTACATTCTACTCTCATTTTTAATTTATGATTAAATTATATTATTTTCTAAATTTATTTTCTAAAATATATTTAAATAATTTTTTATTGGATAAATAAACTTAAATTTGTTACATTTCAAATTATAAGTTTGATTATAATAATTTAACTTTTACTGTGTGCAAAAAAATAATAGATATATATCTAAATTAAATTAAATTGTAATATTAAGTTCTATAAAAAATAATATTGACTAATTTAAATATATATACATATATATTACACTTTTTTACGTTATTATTAATTGAAGTAAAGAAATAAAGAAGAGAGAGAAGGGAGAGAGTAAAGAGAGAGTATAGACAGAGGGAAGAGAGAGAGAAAAAAAAATAGATATAATTTTGCTTTCATATGATTTAAAATTTTACAATTTTAAATAATTAAAATACTCTCATAAATATCTATAATTTAAATTTAAATTTCTTCAAATACTCTTATAAATTTATACGTGTGGTAACTTCAGATAGATTTTACATGATCTGCATAATACTAAGGCCATTAAATGTTCAACAAAAGATGAAAAAAAAAAGTGAGAAAAGATAAAGTTAGATTGATATTAGATATTGATGTGAAATATAAGACATGATCAACAATGAAAAGGTCATATATATTTACACAGTACTGCAAATGTGAATCAGATTATGGTAATGTTTAATATTTATTAGATCTAAAGGTAGTGAGTGTCAACTTGGCGCAATAATTGTGATTTTTTATTTTCCAAAGGATTTGTAATTTAAGCAAGCCTCTACCCTGCCTTATCTCTACCTAGACGGTTGTGACGTGTTGGATGCCCATGTGATGGCACCTGAAACTGAAACTATTTGTCGATCATAGACCAATGCAAGAACACTTCCTAAAAAGATGTCCACAGTTGGACACATCAATGTGCCAGCACAGAAATTGTCATTTCCCAGTCCCACCACACCGACCCCAAAGACAGCATAGCTAAACTTTTCCTCATCTCATTTTGGGTTGGTCGAGGAGAGCTCAAACTTTCAGTTTTTGTACCAGAAAGATTTCTCTGTTTGTGACTATGCTATGAAAGCTACCTATACAATCCCAACCTAACCTAACATAACCCAACATGTACTTAAACTCACCAATCAAACATTACCCAATATTTTTACAATTTTAACTAACTCTAAAAAATATCAACAATGTAACTCATAACCTTTTTACAAATCCCAGAACTGATCTTCCAGAGAAATTAACCCTCTCACAACTGAGACGATGATAGATTCCTAAATTGGTAGGAGATACATGAGATTTTCATTTGATTGATTAAAGATGAAAACAGAATAAAAAAACTAATCACACACTCTTCTGCAATCTCTAAAACAGATTTACATCCTTCACATCATACATGGAACAATCACATCTATCAAATTTCAGAGCAAAGAACAAAATCACTAAATAATTGAAGAGATAAACCTTAAACGAAGCGGAAGCTAAAGTAACAACAATGTTAAGAAAGTAAAAAAAAAAAGTATAGGATAACCAACACCTGGAATATGTGATCTTGAACAATTGAGCATGGCCGGATGAGAAGTTAAGATGATCTTCATAATTGATATGCAATTCCCATTAAGGAAAAAGAAGGAAATTCCCAATGGAAAGTAGAAAAAAAAAGGGAAAGAAACAAACAGAACCCCCCAGTTACATACATATACATAACAGGTATGCATGCATGCTTATGCCCTGCATCTGCAACTTTTTTGTCAAGTGTGAATGAAAAAAACAAGCTAAGAATCCCTCAGTGAGGGACAAAAAAACCGAAGGCGAAACGAGAGCGAGAGGAAGAACAAGAAGGAGAACCTTTTTTCTTGTTGGAGAGGTGAAAAGTGGGATCAGGTCATGCACTTGAAGCCGCTACAGACCCACAACCAGATGAGGAAAAGGACGGCACAGACGAACAAGTCGAGGAGGAGGAGGACCCAGACGTGTTTCTTCCAGACGTGTTTGGCCTTGGTGTGGCGGTCGTGGGGCTGGTGCTTGAGGGGAGACAGTGAAACGTCGTCGGAAACATCGAGCGTGGCGGGGGCATCGTTGGGTCTCTTCTTCTTCTTGAGGCCCTGCGGCGGAGGGTTGAGTGGGGGTTCCGATCTGAGGCTGCGGTCTTTGGAATCGTAGCGGAGGGCGTCGTCGAAGATGGAAGGAAATTGGGGCTGAAAGGAGAGAGGGGTGAAGTGGTGGTGGGCGTGGGAGGAGGAGGGTAGGGTTTGGCGGAAGGAGGATCGGATGTGGTGGAGGAAGGGGAGGGTTTGGGATTTGAGGAGGGTGTGGTGGGAGATGGCGAAGAAGACGAAGGGAGGGTCCATGAGGAAGGTGTAGGTGCGGTTGTCGACGGTGTGGGTGAAGAGGGTGTGGTTGGGCGGGGCTTGGGCCACGCATTGGGCCGCAAGGGCTTCCATGTTCGGCTCGTTCTCGCTCTGGTGCTGGGCCAGGATGGTGTCCGATCGAGCAATGCAGGCGTAGTGAATCAATTCGGGATTCGAAATCATGGCAATTGTTGTGAAGCTGGGATCAAGAGTTTTTTTGTTTTTATAATTTTTTTCTATAGCATTGGAATTGAATGAATATGAATGATTAGGGTTTTGGTTTGGGCATGGAGGTTACTAAAAATGAGGAGTGATGATTGATGAAAATGAGAGGGTGGCGAGGGTAGGCGATGATGCGACGGGATTGGCTGAGCACCGCGCCCAACCACACCGCAAACCGAACTGTCCTTCTCCTAACCTCTAAATTACCAACTTCTCCTCTCCTCTCTTGTCCCACCTTCTTTCTCTTTATTTTTTATATCCACTTTCTTCATTCCTTTCTTCATTCACTCAACTCAAATCTCTTACCTCCCTTTTCTCTTTCATAAAATACCCTATGTTTCATCACAACAAACTCACCATTTACATCTTCTTCCTCACATCACACCAACTAAGTTTTGTATTCAAAAACAGATCTTACTCTCTCTCCTTCCACTATAATTAATATGTGAGAATTATTCTATTTTTGGAAAGGAATTCAAATATAAAAAAAATTATGCTGGACCAATTTTATCTGAGGTGTTAGTTAGGTTATTTATGGAATTTGAATATAAGAGAATAAATATTGTTCTATTATTTGGAATTTGAAGATGAGATTAGGTGTTATACGCATAAATTATGGATAAATACAAGTATGAATACTCGCAAGTAGTTTATGTTTCTTTTTGAAAAAACACTAAAATTAAATGTTTTAATTTAATATAAAATATAAACCGAATCAATGTTCTATATTTCATATTCAATTGCATATTTTTAACTAAGGAAGCTTAAGCCGTATATGTACAAAACACAAATCTATTTTATCACCTATAAAGAATAAAGAAATTATACAAAAAAAGGTAAAACTCTGACTTGATCTTAAAAGTTATTAAACTACACATTACGTATCTTCATTCCCCACACGTTTCGTTTCATGAAACGAGTTATACATGACTAACATTCGATTTAATACTTACTCATGCTTAAAATTCTTTATACCTTTTCAAGAATGTGTTTTCGCACAATGAAATCTAGTATCTTTATATAGGTTGAAAATACAAGTAAAAATAAAAAAGTTGAATACTGGATGAGAATGAATGATGGATGAGAGGAGTTGCAAACCTAATGTATATATCTTAAAAGTTTTAACTTCAACCCTTTGGATCCCAACCATATATGACTTGATGGCCAAATGAATTAGACAAAAGTATTCCAAAAATGACTTGGTTGCTGGCGACTAGGGAGTTGCCTAAACAATTTTAACGCAAAAGTGGGTCAGGTTCTGGATGATACCAAATAGATGCATGCACAAGACAGAGATTGACGCATCTTACAAATCATGTCGGTCACTCGCAATAACAGTGCCAATACACGCACACTCTCACATGGTACAAATTCCATGTGTCACATGACCCATTCTAAAACCCTTTAAAAAAACAAAAAAGGTAAAAAACTTCTAACAGCACTATACATTGGCGTGGTTCCAAATTGGAGTTCCAATCAGTGTAAAAAATTCCTCGAGAGTGCCTAGCTGAGTTTATGTACCCAATATCATATCATCAAAGGAGTACGGCTTAGACAAGTGAGACATCTGCCTCCTTGAAAGAAACTATTATGACTTAATTATGAGCATGATAATCCTCTAAGTAGCTTGGTATTGGAGAAATCCTTGCGTGGATCATTTATGCAATCTTCATTTCAGCAATAGGGTGGGTCGATGAATGCCCACTCAATGATTTGCTCGTATTGAGTAGCTGCATTTACCCATGTGTAATCTTTTGTCATGCCTCTTAGCATCAATCCCTCCCACGAAGACTTGTGTTCATTGTATGTCTGAATGGCATATCTTAGAGCCTGTCAAAATTAGTAAAAAAGTTAACATCATGGTGACAAAAGTGGAGAAACAATGTTGTCAGAACGTCACACAATTGAGAAAAGTTAGCAAATAGTTCCACATTCCAACATGTCCACCATAGACTGTATGTGTATGGACTGTTAGATGAGATTGGTACACATTCCTTGATGTTTTAGTAACTTCGTATGGCTGTTTATAACATCTAGAGGCCGACAAAGGATTCAGAAAGCCAACCCAATGGTGTCAATTAGAGATTCATGATCCCTACCAAGAACCATTTCATAAGCTATAGTAAACTAAACCAAGCATGCCATGATTGTCAGTAGACTGAGGGTAGCAACCCAATGAGCTCAGACAAGTATATTAAAAGAAATAATGATTACCCATATATATTAGACCATAGCTTCCATCCCAAGATGGTCCCTTCCCCCATACACAACAGGAAGAGGAAGACACTCACAATACGAACACTGCTAGAAAATGTAACTGTAGTAATTATGTAAATAGGACAGATTTAAGTTATGGATTTATGTTAATCACACTAACTTCTTAAAAATTAAACTTTAAACCTAACTCAACCCTACAAAACCAGTAACTTCTAAGGTGATGATTATTCCCATACTCTAAATTGACCTTATCTTTAATCGGATCTCCAACATACTCCTTCACATCACTTTGAGACATAGACATCTCAAGATATTTGTGTATATTCTTGTAATTATGTGTGATTACCATTGTATTAATGGCTCCAAATATACATATATGCATTGCTTCGTAATTCAAATACACAGAATTCATCTCATGTATCTCGTCCTTTCTTCTCAACACAACCTTTTGATAATAAACAAGGCAAAAGACAACTCCAGTCTTCATATCAATTTGAAAAAGACATTATATAGAATTATCAAAATTAAAATATTAAGATGCTGTCAAAGTATGCTTAATAAAAAAACAATGAATCTGAATGGCAAGAAATCAAGCTTACCGTTAACATGCTCTCTTTTGTTAGTGGAGAAAACGTCCACCTGTCAGTGAAGTTCAAAATTATATCAAACAATATATGATGAGCATATTCATTTTGTATGAGTTGAGTCCTGGGATTGTTAACTTTCATTTGACATATCACAAAAGCTAACCGTTTGTAATTGGAAGTGTTACATGTCTCATTTTATCCAGGCTTGTACAGGCTTATGAAAGTTTATGTCACTTAATAGACTTACATTACTTTTACAAATTTAAACTATTTCTAATCACTGTATTATACTTAGTAATCAGCATAGGAAATCTCTTACTTCCATGATTCACAGCCAGAAATTTAAATAAGAGCCACGCTTAATATACACGTTCTATATTTTTACTATGATATAACTGTGTTAGTTTCACTGGGACCAAATACATGCTAGGTTTATTAAGAAAATATGGCAATGGATATTTGAAGAATAAAAAATCAAAGCTCATGGACAACATACCCAGTGCTTTCAGCTTTGCTGTCTTCAGTATATGGACTAAAATTATGAACAGTATCCTGAATAAAGAGAAAGTCGTTAAGGCAAAGAAATCATGTTGAACAAGTCAATTTCTTATATTTTCATGGCTTACTCTTAGGCCCCCAGTTTCATGAACTACGGGTATAGTTCCATATCTCATTGCATACAACTGATTCAGTCCACAGGGCTCAAACGCAGATGGCATCAACAATATATCACAGCTGACAAACCAGGAGTACAGTAAGAAGCAGATTGATGTAGATTCAGTATGGAAATTTTTAATGACCTCAAATTTTCCTATAAAGGATTCATAGATTTTTGGATTACCCTGCAGTTATTTTATGAGATATTGGAACATTAAATCCCACCCAACCCCGAAATTTATCTCTATAAACGGACTCTGTTGCTCTCATCCAGTCTTCATAAATAGGGTTTCCTGACCCAAGCATTACCTGCAAAAAATAACTAGAGGCTGTCAACCATATAGGAGGGTCACAAGCATACAACACATTCCTCAGAACTTCCATATTATAATTACATCTATCAATTAGAATTCAAGAGGCCTCAATTTCTCTCAAATGAAATTATTCACACAAGGAGGTTGCATTTGAAAAATGATCAATCGTTTTATTCTAAGGTAAGTATCGAGATGTTTAAAATTTTAGTTTGTATATTCTGCAATGTCTCAAGATATATTTTATATACTCTACAAGTAAACAGCCTACATTTAGATATCACCACTCCATGGATTTAATTATTTGCGACAACGTGTGTTTATAGAACAGATATACAAAATAACTTACAAACTGAACATCCGCTTCCATGAGCTCTGGCATTGCCAAGCGGATCAAGTCAATACCTTTCTGGTAGTCCAGTCTTCCAATGAACCCAATCTGCAAGTTTCAGCAATAGTCAATACCAGAAAGTAGGGGTGGTCATGGATTGGAAAATCCAATCTAGATCCCAACAAATGGATTGGATTTAAAATCCATATCCATTTTAACTAGATCAAATTTATTTGATTTTTTTTTAAATCCATTTAAAGTGGATGAAATCTAGATTATATTCATTTTGTTAATTAGATTAAATTCACTTTATCAATTACATTAAATCATTTTGATATGAACACAACTAAGTTGGTTCGAATTGAGCCTAAGCCGACTCAGCCTGGACGCAGACCAACTCGGCCCAAAATTGGACCAATTTAAATCAACATTGTCCCCCTCGATTCAACATGGGCCTGCCGACTCCACTTGACATTAGCCCTGACTCGATTCGACATCGACCCGAACAAATTCGGCTAGACATGGGCTCAAGCCGATTCTGCTCGATATCGGCCCGAGCCCGCTCGTCACGACATCGCCTCGGGCTCGGTCGACTCGACATCGCCGCGGGCCTGCTTGACCCGACAGCGGCCCAGGACCGCTCGACTCGACAGCGGCCTGAGCCCCTCGACCAAACATTGATATGGGCCCGCTCAACCCAACATCAATCCGGGCCCGCTCAACCCAACATCGATCCAAGCCTGATCGGCCTGACGTCGATTCGGGCCTGCTCGACTAAAAATCGACTCGAGCCACCCTCGGCCCGACATCAACCCGAGCCCGCTCGACTGAACATCAACCCAGGCTCGCTCGGCTCAACATCAACCCTGACCCCGTCGTTTCGATATTGGCCCGGGCCCGATAGACTCAATATCGGACCCGAAAGACTTAAGTCGACATGGGCCTGAACCGGCTCAACTTGACATCAGCTCGACCCGACTCTGCTCTACATTGGCTAAGGCCAACTCGGCTCGATATCAGCTTTGGCCGACTCGTTTCAACATCGGCCCACGCCCTCTCGGTACAATATCGTCCTAACATCGCCTCGTGCCCGCTCGACTTGACATCGGCCCGGGCCCGCTCGACCCGGTATCGGCCCAGGTCCGCTCGACCCGACATTGGCCCGAGCCCCTCGACCAAAAATTGATTTGGGTCTGCTCGGCCCAACATTCACCGATGCCCGCTAGGCCTGACGTTGATCTGGGTTTGCTCGACTCGGGCCCACTGGGCCCGACATCAACCCGAGCCCGCTCGGCTCGAAATCAACCCTTATCCCGTCGTTTCGATATTGGCCCGAGACTACTAGACTCAATATCAGACCCGAAAGACTTAGGTCGACATGGGCCTGGACCGGCTCAACTTGACATCGGCTCGACCCGACTCTGCTCTACATTGGCCCAGGCCGACTCAGCTCGATATCGACTTTGGTCGACTCGTTTCAACATCGGCCTGGGCCCTCTCGGTACAATATCGTCCCTGGCCCGCTTGACTCGCATCATCTCGAGCCGATGTTGACCCACACCAGCTAGGCCCGAAATCAGCCACCATCCACTCGACTTAACATCAGCCCGAGGCGACTTAGTTGGACATTGCCCGGGTCGACTCGTCTCTAGATGGGTTTGGACTGACTCGTCTCGACATCGACCCGAACATGGGCTCAAGCCGATTCTGCTCGATATTGGCCCAAGCCCGCTCGTCCCGACATCGCCTCGGGCCCGCTCGACCCGACATCGCCACGGGCCCGCTCGACCCGACATCGTCCCGAGCCCCTCGACCCAACATTGATCTGGGCCCGCTCGACCCAACATCAATCCGGGCTCGCTCGACCCAACATTGATCCAGGCTCGCTCGACCTGACGTTGATCCGGGCCTACTCGACTCAACATTGACTCGGGCCCACTCGGCACGACACCAACTCGAGCCCGCTCGGCTCGACATCAACCCTGACCCTATCGTTTCGATATTGGCCCGGGCCCGCTAGACTCCATATCGGACCTGAAAGACTCAGTTCGACATGGGCCTGGACCGACTCGGCTCGATATCGACTTTGGCCGACTCGTTTCAACATCGGCTCGGGCCCTCTATGTACAATATCGTCCCTAGCCCGCTTGACTCGACATCAGCTCGAGCCAATGTTGACCCACACCAACTAGGCCCGAAATCGGCCAGCATCCACTCGACTTAACATCAGCCCGAGGCGACTTAGTTGGACATTGCCCGGGTCGACTCGACTCCAGATGGGTTTGGACTTACTCGTCTCGACATGTGCCCGACTCTGTTGGACATGGGCCCAGGACGAATTGGCTCGACATGGGCTCGGTGCCGATTCAACCTGGTCTGGGTGCCAAATTGACTTGGGCTTTGGTTGACTCTACTCGACTTGGCCCAGGGTTGACTCGGCTCGACTTTGGCCTGGAACGACTTGGCTCAATTTTGGCCCATACTGACTCGATTTGACTTGGGCCCGGACGTCTTGGCTCGACATGGACTTGGCTCGACTTTGCTCAACCTGGGTTCGGATTGTCTTGGCTCAACCTGGATCGGCCCAAGTCAAATCCAACCCAAAATGCAATTTGGATAATCCAAAAATGTATTCAATCTATATCTAATCCATATCCAATTAAATGGATTGGATTTAAAATCCAAAAATATGGATTTGGATTTGAGATAAATCCATTTAAATGGATTAAAACTAATATGGATTTGGATAATTACGGATTGGATTTTGTAATTTGGATTTTTTGCCCCCCTTACCAGAAAGAGTGAGCACTAATTTTGCATGCAGATAACAAACTTACCAATGGACAATCAGACCTCACTGGAAGACCCAATTCCTTCTGCAAAGCATACTTGCATTTGGCCTGTACATTACACATAATTACGATAAGAGAATTTCAGCTAATAAGATACAAAGGAAGGGTGACAAAGGGAAGATGTAAAACCTTCCCGGAAAGGTCATCAGCAGAGTAGTTGAAAGCAATATGTTTATCACATGATGGGTCCCATTCAGTGACGTCAATTCCATTTGTGATCCCTGGTCAACATTAAAATTGTAATGATTTTTTGAGCATCAAGGCACATCATTGAGTAAGCAATTGACAATGTAGTATTGTTTTGCTTTCGAATTCACATACATTGACTCAGAACTACTTGTACAGCTGAAAGCATCAGGTAACATCATGAAAAAAATAAAATAATGACAAAAGAAGCTTCTGGACTTTGTGATGTTTAGGAAAATAACAATTCATTTGCTACTAAGTTGATGAATTTGTGAAATCAAATTGGTATATTATTCTGACAATAAATTAGAATGACTTTCAACAATTTCCTGTTCAAAATACAGGCCAGTATCATTACAACAGATTCTATGGCACAAGTCAAGACAAGATAGCAAAACAAATAAACGAAAACTCAACTTTGCAAGTACAAAGCAAAGCATTAGTATTTTCTTCAAATTCATTACCTAATTTACTTGCAAGAAGTTATCTGAACAATACAAGTTGATGGAAAAGTAAAACAGAAAACGAATTCAACCCTCCTTACCTGTGGCCCTTTTCCCTGTTTGGTAGATAAGCCCCTGCTCCTCAAGTTGTCTATTTTATCTTAATGATTTGTCATCAATGCCACACTTACCTTATGTTTGGATGAGAGGATGAAAATAAAGGAGGAAAGAATTTGTTATAATTACTTCAAGTGCTTTCTTTATTAGTCCAAAACATTTCTTTCCACTTTTTCTTCAATTAGAAACGATAGAATTTTTCAAATTTCAAAAGTTTTCATTCTCCTCTATTTTCTCTCTCCTTCCGAACAACAAACATGGTATTATGCTTGAATGATCCTAACATGACATGCTTCAGAAATTGGCATGTTTCACTCAACTGAACACACTCACTCTCGATTCTTAGGAAATTGTAGAGCATACAGAAAACTAGAAGACTTCTCATTATCTTCTAAAAAACAGAACAAAGGTTCTATAAATAATTCTGTCTTCCAACAAAACTTCTTTTCCTAAGTCACAATCAGATAAGCAACAACTAACATAACTTTAATTCTGTTCACAAACTGTTATTACATAACACCAATGATCAAAGCATCACATTATTTTTGGTGTGTGGATAGAAACCATTGTCTATTAAAATTAGTCAATGAACAAAAAACAACTATTCAAAAACTGAGGTGTGATATTTCAGAAATTGAAAGTTGGTCTGGGTTCTATTAATTTTTTATGAAAAAAAAATCTTGCATTAGATATACAAATATGAAAGTCTTCTAATCAATTCAATAGAATACTTCTAGTCACATTAGTGCCTTGTGGTACAAGCTTTTTGCCATCAAATCGAGTAAACATGAAATACTACTTTGAGCTTTCGAATAGGATTTGATTCACAGCAGAGAAAAAAAATACTTAAGATATGCATTGTTCATTAAGTTGAGAAGATCAAAAGGTTCCTGTTTAACAAGAATAGCAAAATTTATTAATCACCCTATTGATTAGTTTTCGTAAGACACTGAAATAAAGCTTACTTTTCTGAGTGTCAAACTATCAAATGTATAAAATATATAATCTGAAACTTCATAATAAATACAGATTTGCACTGAAGATAATTATTTGGCCCAAGATTGGGTTTAACTTTCTCAAAGAATTAGTGTTGCTTTAGGAGTATAAATAAACCACATGTTACCAACTCTAAAATTTCAGTCACAAATAAATATTTCAAAGGATGAGCTTCAAAATGTATGCTATAAGAAAGAGAATGTTAAAAAAAAGCATACCACTGAGAATACTTTTTCGACCATTTAATAATTCATGTAGACCATTTCCACCTTCACTTGTAGTTATCTCCCAGGAATAGCCCTGGAAAAGAGAGGCAGATCTTTATGCATTGCATATCATTACATAGTAAATACAAGACAATTGTCTTCTACAATATTGATAATTTGTTAGATATCATAGTGGTGTATGGTTTTAACTTCAGGGTGGGTGATAAAGAAACACCCAATATTTGACACGATAAAACAGAAGGGAGCAGAATATGTAGTTTGCAGTATTAGTACCTTGCTTACTGTCACAATCCGGTCAGCTGTAACAACAGCACCTTTTAGAAAGTTGACAGCTTCACCTGTGTCAAGAGCATGCGTCCTTGCCCACGTAGGGAACACCCATTCCAGTGCTCCATACCATTCTGTAGGCAGCCCCAAACTACTGTATGTAATTGCAGGTTCCACTCCCTAACATATAATTTCATCAGCCTCTTTGCTGATATAAATGACTAAAACATATGTTACAAACTTCCCGAATTAATATCAATATACATTATATTTGGCAAAGTATTATGAAACCTATTTGTAGCATTACCTATCAAAGACTACATTATTTTCCAAGACTTCCCTACACAAATTAGCATCTTTGATATGCATGCACTGCCACTGTCATGTTCAAATCATTCATTTCAATGTGAGAACAACCAACACAATTGTATTTTACGTATTAATAAAGTCCTCACACCAAGATAAAAGTAATAATTTCAGTTTTTAACAACGAACCTTTTATTGTTGGCCATTCAGGATCTATCTGTCTAATTTCTAGAATGTGACTTAATGAACACTAATAAGAGGCAGCCAAGCTGAGGGCATCTAGATGGAAAGTATAAAATATAACTTATAGAGACCCTTGTTTTGTTGATGATGCTTGAAATGTCATTTTAAGAAACAGATAGATTAAAGCATGATGTTATTTTGCTGCTATTAGTAATATCTCTATCTAGTAAAATAAAATAAAATGAAACATCTTACCTGATGTGCTATATTATGTATCACTAATATACTGCGAGCATCCCTATATACCCCATGTGGACGATACTTCGCTGCCAAAAGTCTGCACCAGAATCAAGTACTGGGCTCATCCTCAGTAAGACAATAATATCTTCTTAGATAAATCACAAAATGCTCCAAAGGAAACTTTAAAATGTGAAAGCCACATGCCATAATGAAGCGTAATTATAACTAAATGCATAAATTACAACTGAATGGATTAATGTATGACACATCTTGATCTCTGGAAGGTAGTGCGATTGAAGCATCTATAATGAGAGGAGACCATAATTCATCTAATTATAGAAAGGGAAGTGTAAAGTTTCCAAAAATAAAGAACAAATTGCATGACTTTAGTGGAACCATTGGAAGAAAGACAGATTTTAATAAGGCTGTATTTGCTCTTTTATTTTTAGTAAAGAAAAATATTGACAGAAATCATAAGCTTTGGGAAACACACAGTATTTCTTCATTTGAAAAAGAAAAGGGAGGGGGAAAGAGAGATTGGTAAAAGGGTGGATAAAGTTAGGTATGCATACACTGGAACTAGGCTGGCATGCCAATCATTAGCAAGGAATAAACATTTTTCTCCGTAAGTGAAACCCCCCAATGGAAGCACCAATGGCGCTTCACACGCTGCATGGGAAAGTAAAGTGAACCGAAACTGTAAAACCAAATGAGAAAGAAGTTCATCATTATTCTTGAATGTATAATGGTAATCTAGCATCAAAGCTAGAATTAACAAGAATATACCTGATTATCCCCAAAAGTCCCAAACTTGTCTCCATACGGATTCCCTGGTCTATGGAACGAGGGGTGGTCCACAAATACCTGAAACAACAAGGTAGAAGCACCAAGCATCATCCGCTATGAAACAAAGTAGATCCTACGATGTAAGAAGTCAAAGGGTTTTGAACAACTCAATAGTAACAAAAGCCAAAATCCAAAAATTCTAACTTCATACCCAATCAACCCCTTCCCTATACTCATGGAAAAAGCCAACTTCTTGAGCACCTCCAAAGCACGACACTTTGGTGCGTTGCTCCAGATCAACTGCCCCAGCAAACTTAGCATCCTCAGAAGTACCATGAATGTATCTGGGCGTGACAACCATCACACGGTGCCCGCGAGCCGCCAGAGCAATTGGCAAAGAGCCACAAACATCAGCAAGACCACCAGTCTTGGAATATGGCGCAGCTTCAGCAGTCACAAAAATAATGTTGTGGGACACTCTAGTCTCAGCTTCCTCTTCACCTGTATCCTTAATCCCAGGTTTTTTAGCCAAGTCGCTACTAGAGTCTTCCTCAGCTATTGCATGTTGCACACTCATCAACTCTTCAAGACCTGTGACACTTTCAAGAACTCTTCAAGACCAAAAATAACATCCTCTAAATGAAACTTGGTGGATGCAACACTATTCTTTATTGTGATCGTAACATAACAAAATTGATACACCATATTTTCAATCCTCTAAAAAAGCAGAGGAGTTTAACTAACAAAATTGAATTAGAACAAGCCCATAGAGATTTTCGCATGCATGAAAATGAAATGAGTAAAAAAATTAGTTTTTATTAATGTGGAAATGAAAAGGTAATGAAAGAAAGAAAGGTATCTAACCTGACTCCGGAATCAAGCGAAAGCCAACGAGATAACCAAAATCGTCGGTTTCTCTGGCCAGCACGAGACCTCTATCATCTTTGGGGGAAGAGACAACTTTTTCTTCAAAAGCGAAGGGACCGTCTTGCGAAGCAGCGCCGCCATTGTGAGCAGAAAACAATCGGAAGTTGCGATTTCTTGAATTTCGTATTAACGGAAGAGGGAAACGCAGTTGCCTTAGTGATGGTGATGATGATGATGATGCGCATAGATGCGGATGTAGAAGAGCATGGAGTTGTAGAGAGTCCATGAGAAGAGAAGTCTGATGCAGGAGGGAAGGGATCGTGAACCAAGAAGAAAAGTGGCTGCGAAAAGAACAAAAAGAGGCTCTCAAACACTACACACTTCACATGACGTATAAATTTGATTTGGAAAGAGATAATGTACATCGCGTCAGATCCAGAAAAAGCGCCAAAATGCATAACGACCATAGATTGTTTCCCCTTTTATTTTCCACGTATATAATCAAAATCCAAAATTATTATGCTAATAATGTAGTTATACATATGTCTTAATTAGTTTTAACTTTCGTAGTTATTATTTTAATTTTATTTTTCTGACTCTTTCATCTCTTGCTTAAGCTATGAGAACATCAAAACATAAGATGCATCGTAACGTTTATATTATTAAATGTGTATATTTTATCACTATCATCTTGTCCCATTTTAAGAAGTTAAATTTTAAATTCTTTTTATTTTTTAACATATATAAGATAGGTGTTTATATATTGTAATAATAATTACATATTAAATGCATATATAACAAATCTTATTTATGATATCATAATGTCTATGTTGTCAGTTACTTATAATTTAATGTGATATTTTCATCCGTTCAATCTTCCACCCCTTATTTAATGATAACTTTTCTGACAAAACATAAGTTTCATATACCGTTGCAACTAGAAAAGAGAGAAAAAAAAAAACACTGGCGGTGTAGGGTGTGCAAAAGTTATCCTTTATCAAGTGATTGGGAACAACGGAGAGAGAAAAAAAATCTCTAAGGTGAGAAACAAAAGTAAAAGTGTTCTATTTTTGGAAATATGTATCTGTCGCTTTAGTTTTTACAGAACAACTATTTTGGTTTATGGTTAATCCCATGGGATTAATGAAGCACCAGTATGATTGTATTCAACACAACAAACAAATAACGTACATTTTTCAAAACGAAAACAAAACACTCATGCAAATACTAATTCCCTTTAGGGAAAACAAAATTCAAACATTTTCTCAACATGGGGTTCCTAGACATTACAATCCCAGTTTTGGGGTGGTTCAGGACGAGGGATTATATTGTCCATGACACGACAACAACACAACATATTAAACTGTCCTTGAACAGCACCATTGCATGTGAACGACCAAAGTTCAGAGCATGCTGTTATTTAGAAAAATATGCTATTATTAGGATATTTAGAAAAATAAATAAATTAACAAAGTCACGTCCAACCATTGGTTCCAAGGGGAAGGGCCCAATCCTCAATGTGAACATTATCCGGGCTGCCACCTGAAATCCGTCTAGATTGGAGGCGAATTTCATTAATATTTGGGCTTGGACTTCTTGGGAACACATGAGCTGCAGTGGGCCCACCAGAGCTAGATGAGTCACAGGGTAGCCCCATTGAACTTCTCCTCGTGGACGAGTTCCAGTGAGGCCCAGGTGAACCCCTATGCTTAAACGGGCCTTGACTACGAGCCTTGGCCTTTGCAGACTGGGTTGGGGCCATGTAGCTAGGTACACCTGCACTGTGGTGGCGCTGGTGGTGCCTATTGGATATTGGGCTTGTATCAAAAGATTCTCGGTGGATGAGGCCCATGTTAGCATGAGCTGAGTCCAGTGTTGCAGCCATGTCCATTTCAACTGTTTTTTCTTCAGACATGTCATCAGTGGTGGAAGCTGTGGTAGCAAGAGTTCTATAAAGGTTCTCCCGTGGCCCAAAGTGCCTTGAGTTGTGTGATTGTGATAACATCCAGCGTTCCAACCAGTTCCAATCCATTTGGGCTCTTTCACGCTCATTCGTATAGCTTCCAATATCATCACCATTTGGGTCTATGTGCATGTATTGCTTCTGCTGCTGCATACAAAATCATCAACAATCAAAAATGAAAATGCATTTAGGATTATGTCATGTTATACAGTGGAGACATCATGCTAAATTTTTGAAAAACTTAGATACTTGTTCCTTAAAGATTGAACAAAACTACATGTTCAAGACTGCTTGATTTTGGAAGGACAAAAATGAATACCTGGCAGTTGAAAGCGTAAGCAAGAGCTCTCTCCCTCTTCATTGCAGCTTCATGTTTCCTCAAATCATTTTCCTTGATCTGTTGGCTACTTTGGCGCCTGCTGTCCCAAGTATCCATGTCTAACATTTTGATGGGGCTCAAAAGCAGCTTAGGTTGTTCTTGTTCCTCTAGATCTCTTTGGACCTGTTCCTCAACTCTTCTCTGAAACTTCTCTTGAGTCAACTGGAGTCTTCGAGCTCTTACTCTTGCCTGTACTCGGACTAATGCATGCATGCATCGCATTGTCATCTGCGCTTGCTTTCTCACATTGTGTCCCCTCACTAGCGCCTGCAGCCTCACCAATCCCTTCAAAGCCCGCAATGCACGCCGAGCCTGCAGAGTTCAACGATACTAATGTTTGGTGAAAAAAAAAATGATGACTTGAGTTGTTCAATCATCAGTAATCTCAAAGAACAAATCCAGTGATCAAGTTATTTACTTGTTCGTTCTTTACTAAAATGATCAAGGAAATAATTTGCATGAGCATAGACACAATCAGTCAAAAGCTTATACAGTGATTAACGGTATAATTTTGTGCTGAACTTATCGCAATAGTTAATACCATTCTGAGCTTGTAACTAATGCAGCCACGCAAGAATTTCTAAAGATGAAGCAAGCTATTGATGAGAATGCATAGATAGTGTACTTGCAGATAACCCCATTATTATGCTATTCCGTACACTGAATTCAATAAATATTCCATTAAGTTCTCCATTTATAAATTATAAATCAGCGTGAACTTCAATGATGTTAGCAGAGGAAGGCGATCATATTGTACTGCAAGTGTCATTCATGTCTTATAAATACAACTGCAAAACTTTGGGGGTGGGTGGCGTATCTATGGTCCATACCAAACCAATTAACTGACCTGCTACACTGTGATATTAAACAATTAACAACAACTTTACCCAAAGGAGGAAAAAACTAATTACTCGGTTTGTAAGAGAAGGACAAAGGAGGACATACTAGGTAACCTCTGTAGTACGATTGAATGAGTATTGCAGCTCTTTCCTCCGTGGATTGCCGTCCATAACCTGCCAATCTCACAACTCTAGCGGCTGCTTGAGCAGCTGCTACTGCGGCTTCGGCAGCGGCAGCAGTTGCTGCTGCAAAGGCAATAGCATGGCTTCTATCTTCAGTCACTGGTGTTGACGTGGCACTCCCTTCATATGTAATATCCGGAGAACTCTCTGCAGGAAAATGCTCCAAGGACACCTCCTCTGGCGCCTCGTGCTGCCATTGCCCTTCCTTGTTGTTGTCTTTCTGAAAGTGGAAACCCCAACATCCATCATGTCCTAATTAGCAATCATTTGGGAAATCAAGGAGTAACAAAATATGAAACAGAATGTGTTTTGTTAATTAACATGATGGAGATCTATCATGGGAAGCACATGATGGTCAAGATGAATGATGTGATGGGTTGGGTTGTATGATAACTATGTGACACGAATACTGGTAAAATTATTTGATACATCTTCACATGATAGGGGACCATATTCGCATAATTACACACTGTATTGGGTCGATGGTCCTAAGGATCAGGTCACTCATTTTTTTTATGTGGAAGCACAAAAGACAACAACAACAACTAAGAATTCCACTTACTGTACACACGAAGGTGCTATTAGCCTTCAATGTGTAAGGTAGAACGCAGTGATAGCATTAATTATGCTGCACTTAAGCAATTTCTACTTTCTTCTAGGTTTGTTGGGGATTGAGTAAAAGGTCATGATCATGACTCGTGACTGATTCAATAACTTTGGAGCTGAATCGGTATTAATGACGTGATACACACAATTAACTCCTCCACCTATAAGATACAATAAATAATCCCTTCAAGGTTAACTAGTGTGTTTCTATAAAATGCCACCATTACATTAATGACCTTAGTTTTAAAATTACTGATTAATAAATTTGAACAATCTTATTACAGCAATCGATGCACACATAATCATCAAACTTAACCAGATTAGTTTTTAACATAACATAAGATGAAAGAGACTCCTCTAAGTAGAATGAAACATTCTTAGAATTTCATCGTACGAAAATTAATACCTTAAACTAGTCTTCAAATAATGTCATTGGAAAAAATCAGTTGGTTAACTCCCATCCTCAGTCTTTCATTGTGATAAAAGGCAACAAACATGAAAAATTTTAACTGGATAATAATAGAATCATTCTTTACAACATTGTTATCCATTCCAATTAATTTTTTTTTAAAAACGATGGCTTGTTTGCGAAAAATGAAAAAATCCATTAAAATCGATTTTGGAAATCTTCAAACCGTGAAAAATGGCGAGAGTTTCATTATGCTTACAGAACTCCAATGAAAATCGAAAATCCTAATTCAGAAAAACCAATTTAGACGAATGGAAAAGAAGAAAACAGAGAGAGTATGAAAGTACAATGTGATAAAAATTGTGAATAGCAGATAATTGTGTGAGAAGAGAGGGAACAGATAACCTTCTTCTCCGGCACCGGCGAGTCCTTAGAAGAGGATTTAAAAACTTTTTTAACGGAGGAGAACCAGCTGCCTCCTTTCTTCCCCATGGTTGAGGAAATAATCTGCTTCTTAAGCCGACACAACCACCATCATCATAACCATCACGTGCATTACAAATTCAGACACGACAGAACATCAGAAGGTGATTTGTTTCCATCGTATGTTTCACTGGAACAACCAAAAACATCCTAGGACACGGCACGCTACGCGGCGTGTAATGGTGTGAAGTGGTGTTTGGACATTAGTTGGTATTTTTGAGATTGAAGAGAGAGGATTTAGAAGAGTTGCGAAATGTAAAGTGGAGTGATGCAGAAACAGAGTTGAGAGGAAGAAAGAAAGAAGAGATTGTGAGTGTTTACATGAGAATGAGGTGAGATTGAGAGAGACAGATTTGTTAGTAACCGTATTCACTACAGTGGGAGAGAAAAGAGAATCTAGATAGCAGCAGAAAATAATAATATGCATTTATAATCTTATTTAATGTTATTAATTCAACTTTCTCCACCTGATTTAAGAAACAAGCTACTTCATTTAATGGTGTCTCAGTAGTTAAACCTTTTTCTTTTCAATTATATCTTTATTTTCATTTTAAAGTTGTATTAAAAATATAAAAAAAGAAAATAGTTTTCTTAAGTTAAATTTCAATCTTAAACAACTACAGATAAATGGTTTATGCTCAATGTCTGTAAATCGTTTAATATAGAAATTTCATGTTTACAATCTGTCACATTTATTCATTAAATTGACTGTTTTAGAATCATTGTTACTTCACTCCTCAGAACACTTAGTTACAGTGTAATGGTTTCAACTATAGTATTAAAATAATAATTACTAAATAATATTATATATAATATCATAATTTATAATATTGAAAAAATTAAAATATTTAATATTTAATTGTATGCAAAAGTTTAAATCTAGGCTTCAATAATAAATATCAACACTTACTATTGTTATTGTTATTATTATTATTATTAAAGTTATGTAAAATATCAAATAAAATCAGTTTTTGGATAATCTTGTTATTGGATAATCGTGTAATGATATGAAGTGGTGTTTGGACATAATATCAGTTTTTGGATAATCTTGTTATTGGTTTAAACAATTTTATATTAAGTTTTTTATTAGCCATTGTGAACTATTTTTATTGGTTTTGTCTTTAGGCCAAATTCTTATTAATTTTAATGAACTACTTAATATGTTTACAATTTTTTTTTGGTTGAATTGGTTTTGTAGTTTGACCGATCACTTCAAGTTGATTTTCAAAATATTGATAAATATAAAACATTATCCATTAAATACTAATTTATTATTAATTAAAAATTGTAAAAAAATATAATTTAAATATATATATACCATTATATATAAAGAGATACACCATTTTGCTAACTTTTTTTATGTAATTTTAAATAATTTGTTTATTTATTTAATAAAATAAATAATTGAATAATTTTTTTATTTCAAAATAACTAAATAATTTTTTTTCAAAAATATCGACTGTGTAATTTTCTTTAATATTATTTTAAAAAATATATATTAAATTCTATTATCTTTAATTAATTATTCATAAAAACAATAAAATTATAAAAATTATAAAATTGTATATATTTTAATATAATCAAAATGTGGATACGTGTTTTTGTTAGTAAATAAAAAAAGATTAAAATCACCTAAACATAAGTTAAACCCATTCTTATAAATTCCATAGAGTTTAATTTCAAATTTTGAATGTGTTACCTTTAAATTTGATTAGATTAATAGAAAAAGCCAAGTAGTGAAAAGGATTAATATTAATCATAAAATTAAAACAAAGGAAATCATGTGATCTTTTCGGAAAAGTTATATAACTTTTCTATAGCTATGTGATTATAAAAAAACATTTAATTTTATCCTCATATCTATCTATATGTGTGTGTGTATATATATATATATATATATATATGATTATTGCTATATGATAAATAACCATCACTTCTTATCACGAGAATAATAAATTTTGAAAATCTAACTATACATAGATGGCCACACACCACTTGAAGAGGTCTATTATACAATAATTGTTTTCACTTATCATCATGAAAATATGCGTTACTTTTCCACTCTTACAGACAAAAAAATTAAGAAAAATTTCGTACTAAATACGCTGCATGTGCATGTATAGCCATAGCTTAATATCAGATAACTTGTAGCTTGAAAACTACTAATAGTTTAAGCATTCATATCGTGGTGTGTGCAATGTGAACGGAAAATGGCTCCTCTTAACAATGTTTTGCTCATTCTTTGTTTCTTTCATAAATAAAATCACCTATATTTCCATCACTATTTAAATGTTGAGATTGGTTTCAATGCTCATCCAATTTCACAATATAAATTCTATCTAGAGAACTCATGGCGTCTCATAATCATGCACCTAATTTATTTTTATCATACAACAATAATTTATCTACTATGAAACTTGATTAAAACTTCAACATTAAAAACTACAAAATTTCAAAAAAATTTATTAATAATACAAGTATATTAAGAATCAAAAGAAACATTACAAGAATATAATGAAATAGAAACCAATTTTAGATAAAAAAAAATAATTAGTTATTATAGTGACTAAATTAGAAACCATTTTAAAACCTAAAAAAACTTTTGGTTTCTATTATAGTTAATTGATTTTTAAATTGGTATCTAATTAGCTACCAAGGTTTTGCTACCAACTTTAGAATCTAAATAATTGGTAGTTAAAACATGGGTAGCTAATTAGATATCAATTTAGAAACTATTTAATAATAATATAAACTAATTTAGAAACCAAAATTTTTTTTAGTCTCTAATTTAATCAGTGTAACAACTAATTATTTTTTGTTTCTAAAACTAATTTTTATTTCATGATTTTCTTGTAGTGAAAAGTTAACAAGAATGTCGAAACAACATTGGATATGATTGATTTTATTGTTTTGGAGAAAAGTTTTAGAGAAGAAAAAAGACTAAGATTTTGTATAATGAAAACGTGGTAGGATTTTTTAATAAATTTTAGAGAATTTATTTTTTCTTAAAAAAAATAATAATATAGAGAAAACAACAATACATGAAAATGATATATCATAATATAACGGTTTTAAATTATATATATTAAAATAAAACTGTGATATTTATTAATATGTCATAGCATACAAATAATTATGTTAAATCTTAATAATTATGATATTAAAATGGTTATAATTTACATGTTTCTTTGTTAAGCACAAATGAAAAATTGAATAGTATGTAAAAGAAATACTGCTAATATTTGAGTTGAAAGTAAGAATAATGTAATAATCTCTTGGTTATATAAGAAAATGTGAGCAAGAGTTTGAAATAATGAATAAAAGTAAGATAGATTTATACTAATATATAGGTACGTAATAATGAATGTATATAGTTGTTCATGTGATTGAGAAGTAGGTAACTAGTCACGAGCACGAACCCTTTGTAGCACGTCATGTACGCTGGCTTGTCCACTTCAACAATTGGTCCCACGCAATTTATTTTAAAACCTGCCAAACCACACAGATTAAAATGCAAACCAAAACTAGTTTTCCCATTTCATCATTAATCAATCACAAAGGAGACACAGATTATAAGAAGTGGTGGGTGAAAATGAATGGACACCAATATCCGATATACAACACTCCTTTATAGTAAACTTGTAATTAAAGGATACAGATATCAGAGTATAGAAAGATCCTAATATTAATTGGATGTCTTTTTTAATTATCAGTTGTTTATCTTTATAGAGGAGAATAATAATTTGATGTCTTTTCTAATTATCAGTTAGTTGGTGAATAACCTTTATTTTGTTTGGTGTGTTACGATTCTAGTGTTTAATTATTGATTCTTTTCCTCTTTAGTTAAACATAGAATGAGTGTACTACTTGTATATATTCAGACCATTTGTTTTGATTTGAATAACAAAAAAGAACAGATATTCATTCTCATATCCTTTGTCTTCAGTTTACTCTTTTGTTCATCTCTATTCTATTTTGTAATATGGTATTAGAGTCATTTTCGATCATATCCTTGCGAGTATTTGTTGGGTTTATCAGGCCACCACCTATAATATGTTATCTCACGCACGAGCTTATATCTATCACTATCGGCGTGAGGGGTGTGTTGGAGATCACACATCGACTAGATATAAGGACATTGCATTGTATATAAGAAGGTGCAAACCTCAACCTTATGAGCCGGTTTTATGAGGTTGAATTAGACTTAAAGTCCACTTCGTAATACATAACCAAATAACTAATTAATTAGTGTCTTTTTTGATGTTTTTTCTTGAGATTTTTTTTTTACATCCTATCATGTTATCTTAGAATGTGTACTCTTGAGAATCTTGAGAGAACCATTTTTTTTGCATTGGATCATCTGGGTGCGTGTGATATCAAAAGGTAACTTCCTTTAGATTGGCTTATAGGTTTAGAAAATTCACTCTTTAGATTGGTTACTGGTAGGTTTTAATATATTTGAGGAATTGAAAAAACTTATATTTCACACTGTAAGGTATTTGGGGGTTTTATATTTGGACTTTTGTGAATAATAAATTACTAACTTGTTCGTTAGATATTAATAACATTAATATTATTTATTTTTATTTAATAGTTAATAATTATATTTGTTAAAATTTTAAATGTGAGTTTCTCTCCCATAATAGGTAAGAAATGAGTTGAAAAAAAAAAGACTATTAAAAAAATTATTAAGTTAAGTTAAATTTAGAAATAAAAATAATTAATTATTATATTAACTAAATTATATATTATTTAAGATATTAAAAAGTTATTTAAGTTTAACGTAGTTTCTATTATTAATAAATTAGGAATGTTTAGTCACTATTATTTTAGATTCTAATTTAATCTCTAAAAAATTAATAAAAATTAATTTAAAATATAAAGTAGTGAATAATTAAAAATTTTGTAACTAATGGTAAATATATTTTGAAGTTATTTTATGAATTTATATTTATAATATAATTACTTTAAATATTAATAATTTTTTTAATTTATAAAATATTTTTAACTTAATTAAATAATAATTAATTATTTTTATTTTAAAAATTAATTTTTATGTAATGGTTTTGTATAATAACACTACACAACAAATAATATTCACATCAACTTTGTCTTAAGATATTTTAGTTGGAAGGAATTTATGTTACACTACATTAATATCAAATTATTCACACAAAAACTAATAATATTTTATTTAACTGTTCCAATGGCTATATTTTTATTGATTTTTTTAATCATGTTATCTCTATTTATACTTAAGTATTTTTAGAGAAAGTTTAATTATCTTCTTGAAAGAAAAGCTTTCTTATTTGTTTATCCGTATTTTTTTTTTATACTAGTTCTACAATTTGAAACATTTATGAGAAGTTACCATTGTAGTATGAGAAGTTGTTTGGGATATGGAAAGTATTTTGCAGACGTCTTAGGAATCTATTGTTATCCTAGCCAACGATTTTAATACAGTTATTGTTGCTCCAATGCAAACTACGATAGTTGTAACTGCCACCTTATCTGCAAATAATTGCGAAAGATGATCGAAGAAAGAAGGTGAAGTGTGCCATGAATGTACATGCTCCTTTGCGTAAGCCAGGGAGAGGAGAGAGTTGGAATTCATAGCAATGAAGTAACAACTTTTTTTCATTTATATTAAGGTATACTTAAAAACATATTAAATTAACTTTTAAATATTAGTTTGAGATTTGTGGAAAAATAAGATTAAGGATTACTCATATTTTTCGTGAAAAAATATGCATATGAATATACTAGTTAACTTAAAATTTATTCATATACACTCATTTTATTCGTATACTAAATATGACATATTAGCATTGACTTAACCAATACTATCTTTAATAAACATTTGAATCATTAAATATCAATTCAATCCATTCTATATTTAATTAATAATAAAATAATTTGTTAGTAGTGTTCCATTTAGCTATACTCAATTCTCTTTTAACTCTCAATTTTGATTCAATCTACCGTGTTATCGTTCATATATTGAAATCGACGTGAATTTATTAGTTTCTATATTTTTAGTGTTGATTTTCTTTAGAACGCAAAACTAACATAAATTTTCAAATAGCATCCGTTTTTTATTTTATTTTATGTAAACTTTTGATAGAGTTTAACTATCAACTTTTGATATCATATATATATATATATATATATATATATATATATATATATTACTCTTTTTACATGTAGAAGAAAATACATAAAGAATTAAAATAATAAGGTTGATCACTCCTAGAAACTTTTATTTTGCAATCTAACTCATAAGCTACACCATTAATGATATGTGAATGTCCATGTAGTATTTATCTCCTAACTTTTGGGTGGATTGATATTGGTTGTTAAGAGGTTCACTATATACATTTGCCTTCAACACCTAATGTAAAAAATACCTTTAAAAGAATAATTAATTAGTAATTTTGGATGGTATTTGTTCTATCAATAAAAATATCGAGACTTACTCTTGAATTAACATTTTTGCATATGTATAATTTTTTGTGATTTTAAGATATTAATTCCAATTTTTTTTTCATATTTTATAATTAATATGCTATTATATTTTTTTATATTACATATCTAAAATTAATGTTATTATATATTTTGATATTATATATTTAAAATTAATATGCTATTATATTTTATGTGGGATGTGTCAATAATTACTTTAAATTTTATGAAGAATATATTTCTTTGTTACATAACATTTTGTATTTGTTCTTATTATAAAAAAATGAACACATTGTTTGATATATGAGTTTTCTAATTATGACCTTTGAAAGCATTTATTATTTGTCATCATAAGATATTAAAAATTGAGTAATGTTTGTTGTCATAGTATCAATTATCCATATTATAAAACTTTTCATAGGCTAAAAAATATTATAAATTATGTTATTGAAAATTATTAAGAGTTTTCCATTATACCAAACAATGCAATGATGTTAATTTGACTTTGATTCAAATGAGAAAAAAACAAAAAATAATTGTACTATCAGTTAGTTAGTTGTAGTATAAAAATGTGAGATATATTATGAAGTGGACTTTAAGCCTAACTCAACCCCATAAAATCGACTCATAGGGTTGAGGTTTGCACCCACTTATATACAATGAAAGGCTTTAATCTCTAGTCGATGTGAAATCTCCAACAAGATAAGAATGAAAAAAATATTATATTACACCATAAAAGCATACACACAAAAATGAGTACATTAAGACATATTTTAAAAAATTAATATTGAGATAAATATTCTAAATTAATTTTCTCTACAACTTTTTTCACTTTATTAGTTTAAAAATAATTTCCATTTTATATTATAACAAAATTTGTTTATAATTTTTTTATTGTGTGACAAAATAAATGAGAAATGCATATTTAAAAAGAGTTTTTAAATAGAAAATTCTTCTAAATTAGTTTATACTTACAACTTTTTTTCACCTTATTAGTTTCTAAATGATTTCCATTTTATCTTATACTAAAATTCGTTTTAAATTTTTTTATTGTGTGAATTGTATATGTTAGAGAAAACATTCACATGGCAATGGTAAAGAGAATTCAAGGGCTTAATACCTATGGCCATATTTGCACTTTGTACTCATATCATCACTATAGAGCTATAGATTTTACACTACTACTTTGAATGGTATAACATGTTATACTGATTGATGTATGGGGGCAAAACACCCACACACACATACATATATATATATATATATATATATATATATATATTATTTTTATTTTTATTTTCAAAATTATTTTTATTTAATGATTTAATTAGTTAATATGTATATATATCATTAAAATTAAGTCATTAAATAAAAATCAATTTTAAAGAAAAAAAATAACTAGTTACTATATTGTAAATTAAATACTATTTTATAAAATGAAAAAATTATTGATATTTAAAATAATTTTCAGTATTAATAAATAGTTTATAATCTAATTAACTACCAATGTTTTACCTACCAAAATTATTAATATCTAAAGTTGGTAAGTAAAACCTTGATAATTAATTAGATACTAATTTATAAATTTTATTAATAATAAAAATTACTTTAGATACTAATAAATTTTTTGTCTCTAAAATAACATATAATTTATTTAATATATTAGTTAATTATTTTTTTCTCTAAAATATTTTTTTATTTAATGATTTTTTAGTATATATATATATTTGTAAATGTAATTTTTCATATTATTAATTAATAGAAAAGTAATTATTATATGTAAATTTAAAATATCATTATAAAAGACAATAAATTTATTGAAAACAAAAATTAACATGCGGGAACAAAATATATTGAAAACAATAAAATTATTCTTCTATAGATCATATATTAAAGTAACATACCTACTGTATACAACAAATTTAACAAATTACATAGACTTATATTTGAATAAAATTATATAGATTTAAATAACCTTTTTAATTTATAAAATATGATTTATTTTGTTCTTATCAAAAAATGGTTTATTTGTTCTTATCAAAAAATGGTTTTTTGTCCTTATTGAAAAATGATTTTTTTAAGTATCCCTTGATAATTTAGTCCCTTTACGTGTAACATTTATCATCATCAAAAGTCCAAAGTAGGCAAGATAATGACATCTTAAAAAAAGTGTCAAATCAATAAATGAAACTGAAAAAAAAAGGATTAAAAAAAATACATTTATAATAATTCTAAAACTAATATATTTTTAAGAATTAAAAAAAAGAGACATATTAAGTTATACTAAAAAAGAACAACATTTTATAGGAATAACACAAATTAGAATATTTACAAACACTAACATGACATAAGTAAGTGTATCTTTCTTTGTCCTTGTTGGGTGTAATGATGTTAACGTTTCTTTATTACATTGTACACTTTAGAGGTTTTATTCTGGTTATGGTGAAAGAAAGAAAAGGAAACTAAATTTATGAAACAAAAAGGCTTTGGCCATGGAAGATATTGCTTATTTGTTTGCTTGCATTGAAAGGGAACAAGATAAAAGGTATGCATTAGGAGATCAAGTTGTCTTATTTATGTGACCTCTTTTTTCATGCATCTGATATGATTATGATTAAGTTTGGTGAGATGCACCTTTCATATTTTAACTGTGCTGATTTACTAATCAATAAGTTTAAGTTTGATGTATTTTGGATTAGATTAAATTAATTAAGTAATTGGGTTACTATTAGATTCATATGTTTGATATTTATCTTTTAAATTACGGATTAGTTTATGAATTATGTAATTAGAATGTGTTTTTTTTAAATATATTTCGGTTACATAATTTATAAGCTAATATGGATTCAGAAAATACTTTCAGATTATATAATTTAAAATTTATTTTTTGAAAAAACACATTTCAGGTTACGTAATTTTGAAACTAATGCTGAATTTGGGAAAACTTTCAGATTTTTAGTATTTTGAAATGTGTTTTTTCTAAAAATGAATTACAGATTACATAATATGAAATGTTCTTAAAACGTGAAATAAAACAGAGTAGCGAAACTATTGCAAGAGAAAAGTGAAATACATATGAAAGATTAACACTTTTTACCACACAACCACAAACGACGCATTGTAAAATGTTCTTTGTATACAACCACAAAAGAACCTTCAATCGGTGAAAATCACCCCTTATTTTGTTTTCTCTTAGGGCGCACCCCAAGCACCCCATCCATCCCAAGATACCTCCAAAATGTGATTTTCATCAATTGAAGGTTTTTTGGTGGTTGTATACAAAACATGAGAACTTAAATCTGGGAACTTTTTATAATGCGTTTGTGGTTGTGTGGTGGAAAATGTTAGTTTTTCATATGTATGTCACTTTTCTCTTGCACTGGTTTCACTGCATTGAATTTTTTTTTGTCGTGTTTTGAGAATATTATGAATTATGTAATCTAGGATTCATTTTTTTGAAAATAACACATCTCGAATTACACAATAAATCAACTTTTCTCAAATCTGGGATTAACTTATGAATTATGTAATCCATAATGTGTTTTTTGAAAAAATATATCCCGGATTACCTAATCTGAAAGTTAATCTCAATTTTGGAAAATACTTTTGAATTATGTAAAGGGTACAAAACACTTCAAACTTTTTTAACTTTTTTACAATTGTGTATTTTTGGAATTTCAAAAGTTATCCGAAAGAACCTATGGGGTGTAGGAAGAAGCAACCTATTTTGAGTTGGACCATAACACACCTTGAGCCCAACCTATCCACAACTTTCCTTAGGGAATTTCTTCCTACACCCATGATTTCTTCTTGTGTCTTCATAGGGGTGGTGAAATTTTTATTTTATCTTTAACAATAAATAAACTCACAACATTCCCTTTTCATCTTCCGAGCCCCTATATTTTTCTAGTGATCATTAATGGCCAAGGAAGCCACTTAACCTTCAATTGATTTCGTCACAATCACAACTCCATAACAAAAAATAACTTACCAATCCTCCTACTCTTCCCATTTTAGTAATCCTAAACAACCTTAACAAAAGTATATACATCATTGTAAGAGAGAGCATCTATCACGAGGAAGAAGAAAACCATTAAGGAGCGTCCATCGCAAGGAAAAAAAAGCATCGAGGAGCATATGTCTGAGGAAGAAGAAGAGTGTAAGTTTTTAGCGTCTATGCGATAGGGCCCATCGTCGAGCGTTTAACCAGGTAACAATGATGGTTTAACAAAGAGAGATTACTTGATAGTCACCAAACATATAGGATATCATGAGAGATTTCGAAGAACACCTGCAATAGGAAAATGGAACCTAAATGGATTTGGATTAAACCAAGGAGAAGACGCGCACCAGATAAATGAGCAAGAGAAAGAATAGAGATAAAAGAGAAAACTATATATGTAACACATGCCTAAACATAACAAACATAACAAACACAACAACACAATTACTAACCCTCACCAACCACGAAGTATAACTATACTGTATTATGTAAAAGAAATATGATGTAGTTTACAAATTGAGAATGTAACCTCATTATTAACACCTTCAATTATATACGAGGCAAGTAAAAGTATAATTTTATTGAGTTTCTAACCAACATGAATTTGTCCTTTGATTTGATAAACACAATTAATTAAAATAAACCATTCATGACAATCAAAGTAAGAAATAACATGAATTGATGTGCATCTCTTGTAGCTCAGTTTATGCAATAAAACAAATGAGATAAAGAAAAGGGAAATTTAAATCGATTGTATTATGGATTGTGCAATTTAAAAAGTAAAACTTTATTATGGATTTAAAAATACCTTCCTGATTGTATGTCTACCATAATGCATTATATATTGTACAATAAAAAATAATTAGGATTTAGAAATACCTTTTGAATTGTACAACGTAAAATACATCATGTTAGACGGTACTATCTTAAAGGTTATTTTAAATCTCGAATTAGTTTTTAGATTGTACAATCCATAATATTTTTTTTATATAATTGGATTTTTTATTGTAAAATCTAAAACATATTTCCAAATCTAAAAAAATCTTTAAGATTGAACAATTTGAAATAATTTTTTTTATTCCAATTGATTCGTAATATAATTTTTTTATTTTCAATTACACAATTTAAAATACATAAAATACAATTTTTTATATTTCAAATTTTATAATTAAAAAGTATTCGAATTTCACAATCTAATATTAAAAAAAAAATATAAATTTCATAATACTATTTTTTGAATTTACAGATTAGAACAAGAAATTCTTATTTCCTTGATCTCTTTGTCCGAAGAATCTTAATCACTAACTTAAAGGCCCACCAAGAATGGTGAAATTTTTGTTAGGGGTACATAAACTTTTTTTGTCGAGGTGAAATACAGAACAAAATTAAGTTTTCTTTTATTATGTATGTAAGTTTATTTTAGAATATAATTTATTTTCATTGTTGAACAAGTGGTATGCAATGACAATGCATGGTGTGAAAACATGCTTTTTCCGTAAAAAAAAAAAAAATCTTATACAAAGTGGAAACTTATTTCCATTTTATATTTGCATTTCATAAAAAAAAAAAACAATTGAAATATGTTTCATTTTGTAATAATAAAAAAATTGTATCACAACATTTTTTGTTTGTTTTGACAACAAAATAAAAAGTACAAGATTAGGAAGAGTTTTTATCTTAAATTTGGAGACTTAAGCAGCATAGACACTGACACGAACATTGATATGACACGACACAAATACGAAGATACGTATAATTTCTAAAATGTAGGACACGGGGACACGAATCTATATATTATATAATTATGAATTATATAAGTTGACAATAAAGATTTATGTGTACAAGTATGTTTTAGATTATTTTTTGGAGCAGAAAGATGTTTTTCAAGATTGGTTAAAAATTTTTATTTCTTATTTTTATAATCATAATAAAAATTATACAATAAATTTGAGTTTTTCGAAAACTAATGTATTTTTCCTTTTTAAGATTGTGTTAAAACCAAACTAGAATTGTCAGAAATCCCACAAATAATTTTTTAATTGGACAGTTCACAAATATGTGTCCTACAAGTGTCATACGAATGTCAATGTTCAATATGAGTATCCGACACCGACATACCATTTAAGAGAAGTGTCTTAACTTCATAAATATCATAATCAATATACTGAAATCAAGTATTTACAATTTTGGATTCAATAGTTTATAGAGGATACTTATTTTATGAAAATTTTGAATAAATAGTTTAAGAGTAAATTGATTTTTTCAATAATTTCCAGAGCATTTTGATTACTCAAAAATGTAAAATTTTAAAAACTAAGAATTTAAAACTTTTCATATTTTTTTTCTTTTTATATACATTTTTTTAACGTAAATATTTAAAACTAGTATTTGATATTAAAATTAAATAATTTAAATATATTTAATGATAAGAATTGAAAGATAATTATTTGATTGTGTCAATTATTATGCATTATGTTAATATACATATAATATTTTTTTAAAAATATGTTTTACCCAATATGTTATAAAATTTTAATTAAAAAAATAATTGTGTTGTATTTAATTAAAAAATTATATATATATATATATATATATATATATATATATATATATTACACACAGATAATATTAAATAAAAAAAAAATATTTTTTTTTATGTTTTTTTATTTTTATTTAATGTATCTTTTTTTTATTTTTATATATTTTTTT
>Ga0123342_1001856_pt1 | contig 35475 bp, 26 predicted proteins | sample Turbeawhitnodule_FD_89960 | JGI IMG/M metagenome (GOLD analysis project Ga0123342, IMG submission 89960) | Root nodule microbial communities of legume samples collected from Mexico - Turtle bean Mexico white nodule | ecosystem: Host-associated > Plants > Roots > Nodule | place: Mexico: Nepantla... | reverse complement strand
CCCTAGAACAATTTAGATATGTGGGAAGGGAGACAGTTGTTGGGAACCATTTTTGTGAGGTGGCGAAGAAAACGTTTTGATTGTTGTCTATTTTTGTTTTCACATCGTTATTGTTTTATTTTGTCCATGTAACTTATTAAAGTTCAATATGAGTTGTTGGTCCTGGGATGTGCTTATTAGGAGCACAAAATTCATCTTTAAATGTATGTTCTTAGTAAATGTTATTATTTAAAGGAGTTTAGTTTGAACGAATAAGGGTATATGCGTAGTAATTTTTAATTACGAGATATTAGATAAATCTGATAAGATATTTTAATTGGAATTTTTTATGTCTACCCCTGAATGGAATTATTTCTTGTGTTTTTCTCCGTTGTGTCTTGAGTAAGGACCTTTTAATGATTGTCGAATTAATCTCAAACAATTGCGTATTCATGTTTCTTGTTAGTGAACAAAATGAACTTTAAACTGATGAGACCCTTTTTGGTATGTGTATTATGAAACTTGTGGTGAGTTTGTTTCTTTTCCTAATTATGATTGTCAGGTATATAAAAAATCTGCTCTGTTAAGTTGTCTCTAGTGGAGGGCATCTGCATGAGTTGGGGATTAAAAGGAAATGCAGTGAAGAGGATAATCTCGACTGTGTTTTAGAAGATGCTAGAATGAAAGAAACTCAAGTCCGAAAAGATTGAAACCTGAAGGACACAGAGTGTTGATGCAATGGATCATAACTCTTAGTTAGCTGATCATATAATGCATCACGCCTGCGTGAAAGATGCAATTCGAACCAGTATTTTGTCCAAGAAATGGAGAGTATTCTGTTATTCTTTTTCCGTTTTGATATTTGATGAACCAAAATTTGCTGCAGAAATTGGAAATGTGTATGCAGTATTATGGAGTTGATGTTTAGACATTATGTATCCCATCTCTACTTAATCACCAAGCAAAAATACAGACATGGAAATTGGTGGTGTGCACTTGACCCACTTCGACTTATTACAAGATACCAATCATCAACATCAAAGAACTAGATCTCCATGTTGGCTTCGATAATAAAGAAGGGCTATTGATAATGTGACACTTCCTTATCTGCAATTGCGCAAAATTCCCTTGGTTCAGCACTTCATTCAAAATATAAAGTGCTCAGGTTTTCAGCATTTGCAAGTTTCAAATCTATCTAAACTCAAAAGGGCTGAAATCCACCATCAACTGAAGAATGTTGAGATCAATGCATGGAATTTTGAAAGCAAAGAAACACAGGGTGTCATAAAATTGAAGAGGTTTTTGAAGATTAAAACACTTGAATTAGTTTGTTTGAGGGTAACGATGAAGCGTTGAACACGATGATGATGCATAAATTACACAAATTGATTGCTGGGTTTACGATTTGGAAGAGACAGCCAGAAAGAAAAAAAATGAGAATCTAAGGAAATGAACAAACATATTTTGGATGAACAAACAATACTTTTAAAAATCTTTGATACATTTAAAAGATTTTATTTTAAAAAAAGTTATAGACTATAAAATTATACATACAAATGTATATATAACGATATAAATAATGTTAAGTCAAAACCATCCCAAACATATTTTGGAATATCTTTTGAAATATGATTACATGAAATGATAATTTCGAAATACTACTAAAAATGATTATAAATTATGAAAAGAGAATTATTTAAATAATTTGGGTTAAGTTTTTCAGAAAAACACGAAATATATAATTTAAAACAATATTTTTACTGTTTTAAGTATGCTAAAATAAAGAAAAGCGCCGGAAATTCCTAAAGAAGGATGGAAGCAAAATATTTCAAATTATTATCTTTTCATGATTTGGTTAGTTACTCAAGTATTTTTTAATTTAAAATATTTTTATTATATTGATTAACATATTTATTTTATTAATTACGTCAACACTGAACTAATTAATGATAAAAAATATAAAAATAACTATAAAGACATAAAAGCAAAATAGATTATAAAAATTAAACATATTCTCTTTTCTTTAACTACAACACTATTTACTTCATCAAAATAAAGTGCTTAACCTAATTATTTGATAAAGCAAACTCATATTTTTCTGCATCTTAAAAATGACAGCCATGGTAACAGTTTGATACTTTCAGATTTTATACTGTGATATTACATATTTTCATATTCTATTTTGCTTTCAAATTAATTAATATTTGTTTGTATTTGGAGTATATAAAATTAATATATATCATGAAAAAAAGGGAAAGTGTGATGTGAATAAATGCAAATTGTCACGTGCTATTGATGTGATACACACACCATTGATTGGACATCACAGGGCGCATGTTCAAATATTACACACGTTTTTTATTTTTTATATTATTTTTTGTTTCACTATCATACAATACCACCGTCCATATCATATATTTTAATATTTTTTTATCTTAAGTTTTTTTAAATATTTTCTTTAAATAATTATAGAAAAATTAATAATACTGGGGCTAGACATGAAATTTCAAATTCAATATTTTTATAAGTCACTTTTTTTTAATTGACAATCATTTCAGAGAACCACTAAATTAATCTCAAACATAAATACTTTTAAATTTAATGCACACCTTTTTTTTCTTTTAGAACAAGTTTATATATTTTATTAATTTCTTTATCAAAAATGTCACAAAGAAGATAAATGGTAAACGACATTTGTCAAACGTAGATGAGTGAGATTGTCAAAATAAATATAAAAACAAGAGAAGGTTAAAATTATAAATTTAATTTTTCTTAAACAATAGTGGATTGAGAATGAAAAAACACATTAATTGTAATTCCATGATTTTTTTAATTCTGCTATAAATGTTGCAATAAAATGAAGTAATTAAAAAAAAGAGGAAAAACCAAAATTCTATAAAAATGGCAAAACTAAAAATGTTGTCAGTCATGTGTAAAACAATAAGAACAACAACTGCATAGTTTGGTGAGTTGAGTGTTTTTTTTTGTTGGTTGTTCTTCTTCACTGCTCTTTCACAGACCCACCTCTAAGTTCAAAGTAGCCATGGTTTTTTTCTTCAATAGGGTCAACTTTTTCATCTTTTTTCATCTCCTTGTTGCAACATCCATCTTCCCAGAATCCTCCTTCAGCTCAAATGCAATCTCCACCACCAAGTTCCTAGATTTAGCCAAGGATCCTCGGCTTTTTGATTGGATGGTGGGTATCAGAAGGAAGATTCACGAGAACCCAGAGCTGGGTTATGAGGAATTTGAGACCAGTGAGCTCATAAGAGTTGAATTGGACAAATTGGGCATCTCATATAAATACCCAGTTGCAGTCACTGGTGTTATTGGCTTCATAGGGACTGGATTCTTTCCTTTTGTTGCATTAAGAGCTGATATGGATGCTCTTCCTATGCAGGTCTACATGATTTCTATATATATATATATATATTATTTTTTTTTTCCCTTCTTGTCATTTATTCTTACCATGTTCTTCTAATTGTATAAAGTTTCTAGCTTTTCAATTACTACTACTTCTGTTATGAAATCCATCCATTTGAGTTTGATTTATTAATCAATTTTTTTCATTATTAATACTCCAACATTTTTCCAATTTATGGGCTGTATTTCGAATTGCTACACTTTTGGTGTATATTTCGTTGATTTATTTATTTTTACTTTCTTCAACCTTAGGAAATGGTGGAGTGGGAGCACAAGAGTAAAGTACCTGGAAAGATGCATGCTTGTGGTCATGATGCTCATGTCGCCATGCTTCTTGGTGCGGCAAAGATCCTCAAAGAGCATGAAAATGAGATTCAAGTATGGTTTTTCACTCTTTTTTTTTGTGTGTGGGGGGATACTTATAGTTTATACACAGACAAGGCGTTGATCTACTAATATTTTAAATGTTTTGAGTGGGGAGACTTACTCTGCTTCCAGTTTTACCATCTTGTCAAGAATATGAGACGTGGATCCTCTAAATGATTGGTTATCCTTAAAGAGAAAAGCAAAACATTTCAAGCCTTAATGAAAAATTGATAGAAATTTTTTTCAAAATATGAATAAGTAAACAATTAAATTGGATTGGTTGGATAGTACCACAAAAATACAGTACTAACTCCCATTTCTTTTTTATTGAATAGTTATGATTTGTTATGCACGTATTCCAAGTAACTTCCTGTTTGAAATACCGACAGTTGTTTGAGATTCCTTACTTTTTCATCCAAGATTGTGACTCTTCTGATTGTTATGTGCTTTTGCTGTTTACAATTTTTCTGCCTTTCTTTTATTGTAATCCTGTCAAAGTCAAACATGACATCTGTTTCTGACATTGCCAAATTGTTGGCAATTATGATTTCTCATTATGCCAACTAACTATGTAACGAACTTTCGATACTCTTTATCACCTGGTATGCAACTTCAGTATTAAAAACATTATACATCTGTGCAATTCAATCGAAAACATGTCTAGAAGAATGCTGGAAAAGAAATGGAAAAGGAAAAAGGCTGGTCTTTGTACCATCTACCATTCCAAGAAAGACAAAAACTTGAACTTACTACTTTCTTTTCTCAGTCCTTTTGTTTTATTGTTTTAGTTCTTTTATGAATAATTGACAGCATTCCTTACTTTGTCTCCACAGGGAACTGTTGTTCTTGTTTTTCAACCTGCCGAAGAAGGAGGTGCAGGGGCTAAGAAAATTTTAGATGCTGGAGTCTTGGAAAATATCTCTGCCATATTTGGTTTGCATATTACACCTACCTTTCCTATTGGTGAAGTTGGCTATAGGGCAGGTCCTATATTTGCGGGAAGTGGCTTCTTTGAAGCAACAATAAATGGCAGGGGAGGTCATGCAGCTATCCCTCAGCACTCTATAGACCCAATATTGGCAGCTTCCAATGTGATTGTTAGCTTACAGCATATTGTATCTCGTGAGGCCAATCCTCTGGACTCTCAGGTAAACTTATTTCATTTCAATTTGGCCCTTCCTACCATTCATACTCATTTATTATTAGTTTATCCTTACCTTGTTATCCAAGAGTTTTCAGTCTGTACCATATTGACTAATACTTCCAAAAATGTCTTGTATATTCTCACATACACTATGTGTGGGCATGGGAAAGAACTAAGGAAGCTGGAGAGTATAAGCTGAGCCTTAGCTTCAAACCAATATCATTAGCAATTCTTAGTTTCCCTTGTTTTCTTTCACTCACTCTTTTTTTGTTATCTACACATTATTTGGAAGTTTGGAAGTATTAGTCTCTCCTTTTTGTCTCTTAATATCAGAATTCAGACCTTATGCTTTTTATCTTTATATGAAGCATTAAAAGCTTTGTGTATTTGTGGGTTTTTGACAAAGATATGCTATCAGAAAACAGCGGTTCTGACAACTTATACAATATTTAGTTGGAGGCTCTCTGCTTTGCCTACTCTAGTTGCTACATATATATATATATATATATATATATATATATATATATATTGAAAAAGTACTACAGTATTATTTGCTTAAATGTTTATTGAATATAATGAAAGCCTTGTTTCCAGAAATAATTCATTGGCCATGGAGACAATACTGTGTCGTCCTAACATAAAGAATATCCCCACAGGTTGTGACTGTAGGAAAATTTCAAGGAGGTGGTGCTTTCAATGTTATTCCAGACTCTGTCACAATTGGTGGCACTTTCCGAGCTTTTTCAAGAGAAAGCTTCATGCAGCTGAGACGTCGGATTGAGCAGGTTTGTAGTGAAGAATAAATTCATTTGTACATTTCAAGTGAAACTGGTGACATTTTTTTTATTTGATGCAATTAACTTGCATGAAATTCGGATTTGGTTCCCTGAGTTTTTTCATATTATGGGTCATGGTGGGGACACAGATGCTGTGTTTGACAAAATTTGATGGGCCTTTTGCGAGGTCTCTGCGTTTGTCTGTCCTCATGTGAACTTGTTTGGTGAAAAAGTTGCATTCAGGAAACTAAATTCTTGTTTTTTTAATCGCCACTGTGCAAGCAGATTCATAAAATTAATGCAAGGTAAAGAGAGTCAAAATTTGTAGGCCTTTTCTCTTCTATTGTCAAACTCATTTAGCCTTTGTTGCAACCAAGAAATGATTTTACCCTTGTAGTTTTCACTGCAATTCTACTAGGAGCTAAGGCTGATTCATCTATGTAGGTTATCATTGGGCAAGCTGCTGTGCAGAGATGCAATGCAACGGTCAACTTTCTTGACGAAGAGAAACCTTTCTTCCCCCCTACAGTGAACAATGGTGACTTGCATGAGTTCTTTAAAAGTGTTGCTGGGAGTTTAATTGGCGCTGACAAAGTTAAGGACTTGCAACCATTGATGGGATCTGAGGACTTTGCATTCTATCAAGAGGTTTTCCCAGGATACTTCTTCCTCCTTGGAATGGAGGATGCCTCTGTTGAGCGTCTTGAGTTACCACACTCTCCATATTACAAAATCAATGAAGATGCACTTCCTTATGGAGCTGCACTTCATGCATCATTAGCAACAAGGTATCTTCTCAAATTAAATCAAGACTTACCAGTAGTGGAGGAGAAGCATCATGATGAATTATAGCACAGTTCCTTGCAAACCATGTTGGGTTGTTTACTGGTGCAATCATGAGGTACTACTGGGGCATTGGTTTCACAATCCATTGCTGTAAATGTATGCTATTCAAATCAAAATAATTCCATAGTGCTTCCACATTGTAATCTTTGAGCTTGCTGATCTAGGGGGTAAATCAAATTTGATAGAACAGGCAACTTTTGATTTTGATATTTTCTACAATTTCAGGGTCATTAAACTATGATCAAGCTCTACTAAGTTGAAATAGAATGGAAAGACACAATGAACTGTATTTCCTATTCAAGACTTTCTTTTCATGTAGTTCCTATTTGCTAAAAGATGAGAAGTATTTATGGTGAACAACATAGTTTGTAAATAATCTCAGGTCAAGATTTAGCTCAGCGAATGAAAGCATAAGGTTAGCATGACCATGGCTTCAAATTCAATGCATTACCCATTTTAAAACTTTCAACACATGTATAAAGTAATAATAGCAAATTTAAAATTAGATTTTTACTTTTCAGTTGAATTAACATTTCAGTCAATGTATGGCTGGAAAAATATTTGTAACTACCCTTGTGTTGAAGTAAACTTTATATCCAATGAGGACGTGCACAAGTTCCAAGAACAGACAAGCATGTAGGCGTTGTATAAAGGACAAGAGGTAAAATTGGTAAAAAAAAATGAGAGTGGATTACCCTTCGGTGAGAGGAGAGGCCAAGATATGAAGACCAAAATGGCCCTTAAAGTGATTTTGATATAAAAGTGTACATGATGATAAGAACATCGTCTTCCAATACTGATATTTAAGGACATTAATCCCGTATCATCTAAATAGAGAAATACTGAATAATTAATTTTTATTATTGAAGTAAGTTAATATCAAAACTCTACATAGAAAGAATAGGAGATGTTTTATCGGTATATATTAGAGAACACATAAGTATAAGATAGATAGCACATTTAACTAAAAATACACTTATTTTTTACTAAACTGAATTCCCTGAATCTGAGGTCGTGCATATTTTTTTATGGAACAAAAAGTTATAATTAGTTTTAGAGATTTTAATTGAAAGAGAAAATTAATTTATGTTATTAATAAATATAGGCTTATAAGATAAAGTTTGTATTTAGTTATATAATATGAAATGTGTTTATCATAATTAATTGACATGAGATGTCCATCATATTTTTATCACATTGGCAACTCAAACTAAATAAATTATTACTAAAATAGATTATAAATGAGTTTGATAATATACTTAAAAATTAAACTTTAAACTTAAATAGATTGATTTATAACATAAATCTTAATCTATATATTAATAATAATAAAAAAAGCAAATTTTACAAGATCCGGTTGAAAACTTTCGTATTTTTTTTATTATTTTAAAATCTAAAACAAATATATAGAAATTTTCAGGAGTTTACTTTCTCACAAAAGTGATTTTTTGTGGGAAAAAAAGGACACTGTTAAGAAGTGCAGGTCTATCTACAACAGCGTTATGTTGCCAATCCCTCTAACTCCAACCCTGTTGATGATATAGTTATAACGTCTCCGCCGCGAAACTCAACATTCCGTTACACACTCTTTGCTCGGTGCAGCGTTAAGGGTGGAATCAGCAGCAAAATGGCGAGCATTTCAAACTTCACCAACACTCTGCCACTGCACATTCGAAGGTTTCGACCTTCTGGCTATTCTTCTTCTCTCTGTACTCTCTCTTCTTCTCTCGCAGAGGACGTTGACCCCAAACCCCCCATTCCCAAACCTAATTCCTACTTCCCGAAGCGTGGCCAAACCCTTGAACTCGTTTGCGAGTCCCTCGCCTTCAAAGGCAAGGGCCTCTGCAAGATCCCCGAAACCGGTTTCGTTGTTCTATGCGACCGCGCCCTTCCCGGCGAACACTTCATTGGCCGCGTCACTCGGAAAAAGGGAAATTACGCCGAGGTAGGTGCCTCTTCTCTCTTCTGTTTTATTTTTATTCATTTTCCGATTTAATTAACAGAACACAGGTAACTAAGGTGAAGACCATAACTCCTCCACGTGACATTGTTGATGCTCCTTGTGTCTACTCTCCTTATTGTGGAGGCTGCAAGACGCAAAACTTGTCCTACGAGGCTCAGCTCCGAGCCAAGGAGGAACAGGTCCGTGACTTGTTGATTCACGTGGGAAGGTTTTCGCGCGAACTGGTTCAATTGCACGGCATTATGAAGTCAATTGTACCTTGTGATATTCAGTTTCATTATAGGAATAAGGTTGGTGCTGTTGTTTGTGCTTGTTCTTTTTTAACCAGATATCGGCTCCGGGTGAGTAAATGATATGTGTAGTGTGTTTTACATGGTTGTGTATGCAGATGGAATTCTCCTTTGGTCCCCAAAGATGGTTGCCTAGGGAATCACTGCATGAACGACGTGTTGATGATGCTGGTAATGAAAATGAGAATTTTGCGCTGGGATTGCATGCTCCGGGTTTTTTTGATAAAATTCTAAATGTTGACAAGTGCTTATTGCAATCTCATCCTGCTAATAAGGTATGCAGTGTTATGCTTTTTTACAATTGCAAGCTTGTATAGTGTGTATGCAGTTCTGTGTTTTTAGTATATTTTGAACCGGAAAGGTTGTCACGGAGCCAGTCTAATGCTGTTCTTTTATCTAGATTTGACGTCTCTAAAAGTTAAAATCTTATAATCAAAATAGGTAACAAAAATCCGAGTTCAGGGAACCCCATTTATAGTAGAAATAGAAATTTGCTTTGCTTACAAAAGCCTGAGCCACTAAGACAAAACTATTCTTGATCATTATGATAATTATAACCCATGAGAAAGATAGATGTGTATATGTGTGTTGGATGGGGTGCTTTATAGTTATCAGCCATTTGAAGCTTTTGATTATCATGAGCTCTTTGACGGAGATGTACACCTAACTGAAGGGACCTTGCCTGAAAATAGATACCAAGAAGCACTGACATTATGATAATTTCCATTGTCTTGTTTCACTGCCTTGTGGTTCCTTTCTTGTCTTTACTTTTGCAGCTTTATCCATTGCAGTGGTTACGCAAGATATAAATTGTTGTCTGTTTTATCTACCTTATTTACTTGATTGGCTAAATCTTGGAATCTTATTTGATTAGGGAAAGTACACCTTTTTTCGGTTTTTCTGAGTAGGTGCTCGCAGCTATCCAAGAATGTTGGAGAGATCCACAACTTGGTTTTTCTCCATATAATGTTCATTCACACATGGGATTTCTTAAGCACTTGATGCTGAGAACGGGAAGGTATATAAGTTACATCTTGTGACCCCTCACTTAAATGTTTTAGGTACATATGGATACTGTAGTTGTGACTATACACTAGTGTGACAGGTCAAACATTGCATTGGACCTGGGTACAAACTATTAACAAATTTTCTAAAAACTAGTCCATGGGTATGTATGAACAGATTTGTTGGAAATAGCAATTTATTTCTGTTTGCAGCAAACTGAACAACTTGGTAGCAGAATTTGGTGTTCTGCATTGCCAGGCGTATACTTAAGAGTTAAAGATTGTTTTTAGTTATTATTGCACATAAATTACACTTGTCCTTTTACCTTCCATAGATTCTTATATCTTTGAATGTGAAGGATACCTTTTTTTATCATTATTATTATATGATTTTTGTTCCAGCGATGTAACGACTGGTCAGCCTGAAGTTATGGTCAACTTTGTGACCTCTTCCTACAAGCCAGAGCTGTTGAAATACCTTGTTGATAAAGTTTCTGCATTTCCTGAAGTGGTTGGTACTCAAGTTTTATAATTTTTTTCTTATGAATGTGCTTCTTCCTTAACTATCCAAACTCTTGAAATATGTAATGTAAATAATTTTTGTTTATATTGAAGATAGTACTTCTACTTATCAACTTAAGCTTTTTGCCATAGTTGGTCTTGACATGGTAAGCCTGGTCTAGAGTTTGATCTGTGCTACTGCTTGCATTTTTTATGATGGAGTTTATGAGTACAAGGTAAAATGGGCTTTGTGCTTCTCCATGCTTCAAGCCTATATAACATGAGGGGTTGTCTAAATTACATAAACCCATATAGTGGTTCAACCTAACAACTTAAGCTTTCAGGGAAGGTGGTGGTCCTTACCAATTATTGTTATTTTGATATTATCCCTACTTGCTAGCTTAATTTTTAGTGGCATATCCAGGGAGTAGACCCTGTAACTATATAGTACTATATTGGGGAGGGGGTGACACTTAAACCTGCTTTGAAAGAAGCAACAAAAGGGGGATGCGGAAGAAATCTCTTTAACTTAATTTTTAAAATTGTTGTTTACAACTATAAAGCTGTTTTTGCTGTATCTAGAAGGGTCATAGGCTGTACTCCTTTTCACTGATTGGTACCTTTCTCAGCCTCAGACAGATATATATTGCATCAATTGGGCACCTCACTCTCACTGTTTTTCTCCAGAAGTATCAACTATATTCATTAACATTTAAGTTGCATAGGTAAACTTCTGGATATTTTTGACAAGCTTAATTTTATAACACATCCTTCATTCAAGAGTCTTTTGAGCTTAAAGCATGAAAAAAAATTAATCCACTTGGTCAAATGTCATAAAGGTTTTGTTACAGTTTCATGAACCAACTAACCCAAAAAGGTTAAGCTGTTTTGGTGAAGGCATATGAATGGTTTTTAAATTACATCTCTAGCAGTTTACAATGCAATTTTAGTCAATATTTTAAAGCCACTAGTCATACAGATTTTTTTTGGGAAATTGTCACACGAAGACCTTGTTTACTTGATTCCAAATTTATTTATTGCTTTTAATACCATTAAAGCTTCTTCTCTACATGAATGCTAGGTAAGTGTCATGAATAATGTAAATACTTCTGTTGGTAACACATCCGTTGGAGAGGAAGAATACACTTTGTATGGGAAATCTAACATCAGAGAGACCTTAAGAGGGCTTACATTCCAAATATCAGCAAACTCTTTCTTTCAAACAAACACTTATCAGGTTTGCAATAAGCTCAAAAAAATTTGGCATTCTCTTTATCTGGTCCCATATTTTATTTCTTAAATTTAGCCATGGTCATCTGTCAAGAAAATAATCTTTTTTGTTTTCCTTTCTAGGCAGAGGTTTTATACAAGCTTATAGAAGATTGCGCAGGTGTCAAGGGTGATGGCTCAGAAATTGTTCTTGACTTGTTTTGTGGAACAGGCACCATAGGTCTAACGCTTGCAAGAAGGTAACCTTTTGTCTTCATTTGGTGTTTATTATTTTAGGATAAAATGGGAAACAATGAGATTAATTTTTTGTCTTCCAATCTTTAACAGAGTAAGACATGTTTATGGCTATGAAGTAGTTCCTCAAGCCATCACAGATGCTTGTCTTAATGCCAAGATAAATGGCATACAAAATGCAACATTTATCCAGGGAGATCTCAATAAAATTGATGAAAATTTTGGGAAGAATTTTCCTAAACCTGATATCGTCATTTCAGGTTTCGATGCTCTTTCCAAGTTTCTTTATTCCTACTCTTTCTTTCGCTTGTGCTGCTGAAAGCTAATTACTTGAATATAGTCCTAATCAGAAGTACATATGGAGATATCCTTCTACTTATTGGATTTGCCAGTTATTCACCGTGTTTTTCCAATTAATTTAATTTCATTAAATCATTGTACTGATTTGTTTACGATTGAGGGGAACTTGCTTCAATTGACATTTTGTATGGAGGGAGATGTGCTGATTTATACTGGTATTTTTAAATGCCTGTGTCAAGACTTCAATACACAGGCTGAAAATTTTCTTCTGACAGACTTGAAATTACAATTGACAAGATTGACTGTGTTTTTGTGTGATACCAATGCATTGCACTTCTCACATTTGTAAACAAAATGCAGATCCCAATCGTCCAGGCATGCACATGAAGTTGATCAAATTCCTGCTAAATCTTAAGGCACCTCGCATAGTGTATGTGTCATGTAATCCTGCCACATGTGCACGTGATCTTGATTTTCTTTGTCATGATGTGGTATGTGTCATTTTATTTTATGTTCTTGTGCTTTGAGATTCAATTATTTGAGCTGTTGAAGGTTTTGTGTAGGCAGAACAGAATATAAAAGGATGTTACAAACTGATAAGCTTACAGCCAGTTGACATGTTCCCACACACACCTCATATTGAGTGTGTTTGCCTTCTGGAGCTTCAGTAATCTGTGATATATTAAAACTTCCATTTCAAGGTTGGGCACTATTTTATTTTCTCTGCTACATTTGGGAGTTTGTATATTGGACTCTGAAGAACTTTTAGTGATTTTTTTGAAATATCTAAATCATTAATTCTTATGGTCTAGATTTGGTAAAAGGCTTACTAATGAGATTGCTAATTTATATAGCAGTTTCTTATAGCCATGAGACTTTATTAAATGGCTGCAGCTAACTATCAATGCAGTCAAGTTATAGGTTATCTCAGTAACATTGCCTGTTACTGAATTTTCACAATGCGTTATGGGCCACAGATAGTATAGTATGACTTGAAGTTTTGAGTTACGGACAATCCGTACTAATTAAAATTCTTTTTCTCTATAGTTCTACTGTTGTTTGTCTGCTTATTTGCTCCTTTATTTATCTGTTTCTTGCATGACTTTCAGGGAATTACAAGCTTAATACAACATACAAATCAAGGTTTGATCTTCAAGACAATGGAAAACTCGTACATTTACGGTGCAAGGTGTGACACTAATGCTTTGCCGACCGAAAATTCATTTTGAATGGTTGTAGCATTGGAAAACATGCATGGACTAGACTGTTGCAACCCTACAAAAGTTTCTCATACATTAGTATTTATGCGGAGGTTCCAAAAGATTGGATTCATGCTTAGCAGCATCCAAATGTGGATTACCGTTGAGTGTTGATCCCACTTCATATGATGCGACAAGTCCATCATGAGATTGATAATGTCAGATCCTTGCATAGTTGAGGTGGAAGTACAAGTCCATCTTGAAACATTAGATGTTTAACAGGATGCGTAAACAGTATTCACTGGGTGTATAAATAGATCAAATTGTTTTTTTAACTTCATATCTAGGAAGAAGACTATGTGCTATTGTTGTGGCTGTATAAGGAAAGAAGGTGGTATTGATTGGGATTTGCTTTCAAGTAATTTTGAATGGTGTATTTGTTGTACTTTACTAGTCCTGTGAAATCGGGGGCGGGGAGAGTGGTATTGGAAGAAGTTATCAAGAGAGAGATCTTGGTGAATAATGTCTTTGAGGATTTAGCCTTAAACCAAAATCAATGGCATTGTGTAATTCATGAAGCTTAACTTACCTTGTGGGATAAAACTTTCGTATTTGTACCCTAGGTCTGTTTTTCTGTGGGATGATAGGGTATCTGTTCAGACTGAAAGCAGGCAATAAATCTTGCTGCAATGAACATAATTTTGTACGCTAAACAAGACTTGTATCTTTCGCAATACTCCCCCTATTATAGAATGTAGCTTTAATGAAGATAAATGACTCAAATATTTAAAGACAGGCCAAGACTGTGGTCTCTATATTCTTAAAAAAACAAATATAAATTTATCAGAGAAAATGGTTATAGATATTACTGAAATGTTTCCATTTTTGTATTCACCCATGAATTTGAATTCTTGATTTAGAACTGAGGCAGAGATTTGATTGCCTGTGGCTTATGGTCATCATTTGTGGTCTGGACTGCTGATGATGGCCAAAATGTTGCCACAGCAAACAAAGGAATTCTTGTTGTACTCGTCTGTAATTTATTGTGTTTTAACAATTGGCGATAAATTGCAATCTATCTTGACATTACTTGATTTGTCTGGCCGGTATTTCAGATGAAACTTCGGTACAACATGGTGGTGAAACTGAAGGCCCCACTGACAGGAACAGAAACACGAACAATGGTAATTTATTCAAACAACCATGGCTTTAAATGCTGTGAGACACGATATTGTTTTCTCCCGTGACATACTCATGACAATAATTTTAAAGTACGGACAATTGTCCAGCTTGGTTTAAAAGTTACAGATATTATATGACTACAACAAAAGGATATTGGCATTAATGGTATGCATGACCATTGACCCAAAGAGAATACCTGAAGATAATTTATTATTTTTAACTGCAGTAGAAGTCTTTAAGAGCTATATTACTATTTTTGCACAAAACCCCAAAAGACTGATCCCTTGAAAATAAGTGAGAGCGACGAGACTTAGGTCATTTGAGCCTAATTTGTGTGATTTTCCTTAATGTTGTCTCCACAATGACAGATTTGGATTTGTTTTCCCTTCTTTAAGCACGTCAAGCGTGGCATGCAACCGTGATTAAAAACATATAGTATGTATATCTTTTTATAAAATAGCAAAAACATATTTGATCTCATCTTTCTCTCTCTTTGAATAAGATGCTGTAAAATAAAGAAAAAATAGAGTTGAAGTAACCTTTATCTTGTAAAAAATAAGATGATTGGTAGGTTGTTTAAGGTGGAGATAAAAGTTGGTGTGATATTGAAAAGGGTTGGTGGAGATGTGAGGAGGAGTATATTCGAGGAAAGATGATGATGATGAGGTTTTGTATGTATTTATTGGAATGTAGTGGTGTAGGGGAGTGTATGCAGTAAAAGTTAGGTATTGTAGAATGATGGTAACAGTAATGAAGAATGAAGAATGATATTGTTTGAAGTTGAAGGAGGAAAGAAGAGAAAAGGAGAGGGATGATTGTGTGGGCCTGGAGTGGTGTGCACGTGGGGCTCAACATCATCATCTTCCCCCATTGTAGGGTCATTCCTTTTATTTGGTTGTTCAGCTAAGGCCATTGAATGTGACAAACTCCTTCTATGTGCATGCATGCCATTTCACTCACTACCATCAAAACAATGAGAGAGAAGCTTTTTTACGACCACGACAAGTCATGGTTGGTGTTAATCCTTTCTTTCAACCATCAACCATCCTCATCACATGCCCTTCCCTTTTCCTATCTCATCTTTGGCCGACATCTTTCTTTCATTTTTGCACTATGACCTAATCAATCATATATATATATATATATATATATATATATATATATATATATATATAATGCATTCAAGTATAGTTTCTGTCATTTTGAGTAAAGATGAGTGAAGTGAGCTGAATGACTCAATTTCTCAACTATCTTTACTATCTAAGACCGAAAAGTATTTTCAGACATTTTAACATTTTAACAACTCTAAACCTAAATTCTAAAGAATGAGAGAAAGATAGTTGATGATTGAAGTCAACAAAATAAAATCAAAATCAAGTTCTATAATAAATATTAATCAATTATTATTAACAAGTGAACCCTAATGATAAGAAGATTGGGTTTCGGCTAAAAAAAATACTCTAGGTTGCAGGTTCATTATTTAATAATATAAATAAAATTAATGGATTCATAGATATAGAATGGTAGAAAATTTATGACTAATTAAGGTTCTAACTAACTTGATCGTCAGAGTATATTGCAGGTACATACTTCTCTCGTTTGACAAGTCATGAATCCACGAGTTCGTGCATTCGTGAATGTAAATAGTCGAAAGACCTAGAAGATAGATAATCAAAGAAAATTGAGAAAATTATTGACAATTGTTGATTAATTACATCTTGACTCAAGCTCACTAAGAACACGAACAATATATAAAAAGAAGGATTGACAAATCTAATGTCTTATGGTTTTAGATTGAAGATAATGTTAAAGTTATGACTCAATTTTTTCCAAATTAAGTACTAACTCTATCTATCTAGTACATCCACTTTAGGAACCCAATATATATATAATTTAAATTATTACATAATAAAAAAATTTATCATAATTTTTATTACTTTAACATAATATAATGAACGAGTTACATCAAAATTAATCAATCATAAATATACAAGCAATTGCTTGTTTTCATACAACATGTCTTAAGTGATGTTATTTTTATTTTCTATAAATATAACATCCCTTTAAATAAAATTTTACACTATAACATTTTTAAAAGGAAAAATAAAATAGTTCTTTAAAGTTAAAATTAATAAACTAATTTATAAAACCCTTTTTATATTAGTTTCTCATTGAAAACTCACACATAAACTAATTTTAATTTATAAAAAAATATTTTATACTTTTTCTCCTAATATTGTTTAGAGAAGTTATCTAAAGATACATTTACTGTATATAATAAGAGTGTGAAGTCAGTATTGTACAACACAAGTGTTCAAAAATTCTAATATTTTGTTAAAAGTAAAATAAACTAATTGAGGAGACTTTTGTATTAAATGACCAGTCTTTTGGATTAGGTCTTTTAAATTATAATAGCCTTTGTGTACTTTCTAGAACTCAAGATTTTGAGAGTTTATTATGATATAATATTAAAAGTGTGCATTGTATGACTCATGGTTTGGAGTGAAGGCTAGAAAAACTTGAAAAAGTCATGGTTGTGGGGTTCATCATCTTCTTTATTCAATGCTTTATTTAATTTCAGTTTGGCTCAACCATATAGAACCTGCAGTTTTCATAATACTCCTTCCTTCAATTCATTGCTCCATCCCTGCTTATCTCACTTTCTCTGAATCCATCCTCATATAGCTCTTGAGAAGACTGTTCATATGCAATAACTTGTTTTGAAACTATGGGAGAATGAGATAAAGTGACAAATTAAGGTTACTTACATGAAGAGAAAGATAAAAAAAAAAAAACTGAGTGAAAAAGAGATGGAAGATAAAATAAATGTTAGGATTAAGTAAAAAAAAAATCTAAACACAAAAACTACTCGATTAGGTATAATTAAATAACATTAAGACTAATTAATAGTTTATTTTACTTGAAAAATTCTTCACATAATAATCCAAAATCATAGCAAGAGATTGGAAATTGCTTAATTTGGTATTTTAATTTAAGTCTCTTACTGTGATCAATAATCAATACATATGTATTTATCAATTTTGAAACTCAAAACTATTACTTTAAGCGTTTCAGAGAGTTAATGAGAAAAGATGTATTTAAATTACTCGATTTTGTCTTTAAACGTTTCAAAGAATTAATAAGTGAATGTGTATTTAAATAAATTTTGATTTTGATTCCTAAAGATTGTTTGAGTATTGGAAGTATTAAAGATTTGTCTTCCAAATCACATTTTCATTCTTTCTAATCGCAAAAGCGTAAAATCATCTTTAAAACCATTTTTTTTTCTCTTAACAAAATTAAGAATCTTCTTTGAAATCATTTTCTATTCCCAAACTTGCAAATTAAAACTTAATTTTTTTAATTGAATATGATATCTATATTTTAGGACACGATGATTACTTTCTTTTTCTTTTACCATAAGTTGGTCTCATTGTATTTTTAGCTATTGTTACAGAGAGAGAATGGCCACAAATGGATTTTTTTTTAATCTTTCTTACCCTTAATATTAATTTGGACATTAGTTTTTGTGAATACATATTAAATCCTTCTATATAATAGGGTTTGGTTGAAATGTTTTCTTTTCTGGTTTTTGATGTGATTTTTTAGATAGTTTTCTTCTGTATATAAATAATAGACAGATAAATTTCAAGTTTTCTTATTAAGTTTTTAGTATATGACTATTTTTTGTTTAGAGGATCTAATGATTTTTTAATTTAATATTTAATAAAAAAAACTTTGATTTAAATATGTGATGTTATGTCCAGTTTTCCTATTTACTGATTTTTTTTATTAAATTGAAGTACCTGTTTTACAATCTAAATTATTAAAAAGTGATATATATATATATATATATATATATATTTTATTTTATTTTACTCTCTTTTTGTTGCGTGTATTGATATACAATAAGAGATTTATTGATTTTTCATTAAATTGAAACAGCTGTTATACAATCTAAATTATTTAAGAATGATATATCTTTATTTTCTTTTCTTTTATCTACATTAAAATATGATAAAATATATATAAATTATTATGACAAAAATAAGTTAAGAAATTAATAGAGAAATGTTTTAAAAAATTAATATAATAATAAAAAATATAAATAAATATTTGTTGTAGAGTTTAAACTAATTTTTTTTACAATTTATTAAATACGAAAATAAAATAAAATCTTTTAGTTCATGATTCTCACTATTAACCTCCTATTTAATGAAAACATAAGAAATAAGAGGAAGAAGAAATATGCATATTGAAATTGTATAAAATATGATAATAATGTTAAGGATGGATGGTGGTTGGATCAAATGGCCACACCCATATCATAATACAACTCCTTTTTGCTTTTTTTTTTATTACTAAGTACTTTTGAAATGTTTATTTGACAAATGAAAATTAATGTTTTAAAATTTTTGATTAAAAAATTAAAATGATTAATTTTATTAGAATATCTATTTGACATTTTATCAATTAGTAATTTTTATTTTGTAAAATTTATGTTTTAAATTTTCTCACATTTTATTATTAATTTTTTTATATATCTTATCGAAGTATTAATCTTCTGATAACAAATGACGTGTGATGAAAAATACTAAATAACACAAGATCAAAATAATTTTCTTAAAAAATGAATAAAAAATAATATTTTTCCTTTTCAAAACGTAATTGCTTCATTATAAATTTAGTAATTTAGTAAAAAATGCATGAAAATATTTGTTTTTGGTAAATTAAGAAGACTAACTTAAATAATAAAATTTATAAAATAATAATATTTGAATTGTAAGATATATAACTAAGTAGAATTTTTTAATGCACTTTGGTACTATTTCTAATAAAAAATTATTCATTTAATTTACTAATTAATATTGTAATATACTATATATATTATTGAGTGTTGTTAATATTGTATGGTAAACTATAAAAGATTTAATGATTTGCTGTGTATGAGCCTATCTAAACAGAAGTTGAACCAATGAAAAATGGCCATGTCAGACAACACGTGGGCCCTACAATATAAAATAACATTTTAAATTGGGGACCATAAGCAGCTGGCTAATGAGCCGAGCCGATTCGAGCTGACAAGCCAACGGCTCACGTCCCATATTCTTGGGCTTGGCAGACACAGGCCCAAAGTGGGGCCCACCAAATTGAAAATGAACGGTCTCTAGAGATTTCTTTCTCCATTCACCAAATTGTTTAAGAAATTATTATTAATATAACTTCAAAGATAATTGGTATAAAAATTAACAAACTAATATATTTTAGTTACTTTTTTTTTATATAATTAATAAGATTTAAATTATGATGTTGATGTTTAAAATGTTACATATAAACATAAAAGATATTGAAGTGAAAGGTTATTATAAATGGGAGAAAAGAAGAAGAGTAGATGAAATAGATAAGAAGGTGAAAATGACATTTGAGTGTTATGAAAAAATTGAATGAGAATAAGGGAAAATATGAATGGTAGATACCAGGACAAATTCTTCTAGAAGCTAGGTTAAGTTACTGATTATTATTTTTGGAATTAAAATAAATTATACTGAATTTTATAAAAAAATAAATTATTAAAAAAATTGAACTAACTGATATTAATTTAATTTTTGAAAATTAATTTTTTCTTAAAATAAAACTATATTTAAACTGAACTGAATTATGAGATTAAACAATATAATAATAAATAAATAAGATATTTAATAGTAATAATTTAAAGTACACATAATTTCACATAATTCAATAAAGCAACTTAATTAGAATAATATGTTAAAGAATACAAATTTATCTCAATTTAAAAAAGAATTTTAAAATTATATTTATAAATACGATTCAATATAAACTAAAAAATCTCTAAAATTCTATTTATAAACACGACTTCATCCAAAACTTAAAATATAATAATCTAAAGTTAGGTTTTAAACAAGGACTTCTAAATAAAATACATTTAAACTGGCACTACTATAAGATAAAATTTTACATTATAAAGGCGTGTTTTAAAATAACTTTTTTTATGAAGATGTTATTCCAAACATAACATACTTATTTACGTAATTTTAGAAAACAAAAATACACTATAATGCCTCTTTTTGCCCTTAAAATTTTTATTTTTTATACATATTGATGTAAAAAAAAGGTTAAAAGCTATTGTTATTATTTAATTTTTTATATGTATAAATATATATGTCATGAAATGAGTTATTATTACTATGATTAGAGTTAAAATATTTACAAGTTATGAACATTATATTGGTCTTAAATAACCGATTAAAATTTTTTAAAGTTTTAATTTTTAGTTTTATGAATGGAAACAGGATAGTAAAAAAAGTAACATTTAAGTGAAGAGAATCAGGTTTCTCACATATATTAACTTTCACTAGTAAGAAAATTATTAAAATATATCTTTATCAAAAATTTTTTAAGTAACAATTTTTTTTTTAAATTAACATTTACGTTGTTAGTTAACATGAAATATTTTAATATTTTAAATTTTAAATCTTAAACCTTAAATTTAAACTAAAGAAAAAAAATAATTTCACATAAAAAAAAACAATTTAATTTCCCATCAAAATTTATCCTATTTTTTTAAAACTTAAACTTACAATATTGTGGTATGAAACCCTAAACCATAAATTCTTAATTTAGGTTAATTAACCTGAAATATTTTAATATTTTAAATTTTAAATCTTAAACCTTAAATTTAAACTAAAACTAAAGACGAAAAATAATTTCACATAAAAAAAAAAAAAACAATTTCCCATCAAAATTTATCCTATTTTTTTAAAGCTTAAACTTACAATATTGTGGTATGAAATGTGTGTTACCATAGGATTTGTGTTGTAGTGGATGGTGAAGAAGTGAGAAAGAAGAGAGAAAGAAGATGTTGAATGGTATGGGAAGCCATTGAATGAGGTGTAATGATGGGGTGCATGTGAGGAGCTTATGAGAAGTGAGACCCCTCCTTCCTTGTCTCCATGGCACCAATGCAATGAAATCAAACCAACTCAACTCCTTCAAACTTCACACAAACCTGACCAGACACACTATTCAACCAACTTTCTCTTCCTAATTTCACTCTTTCTTTAACAACAACACTATTCCCAAACCATCACTTTTCTACACTTTTCTCTCTTCTTGCCTTATTGCAAAAGTTACTGCAAGATAACTAGGTGGAAATAGTGTAACATTATTCTCAGTAAATAATCCTATTCAAACATATTCTTAAGCCAGTTGATGTACTGAAAATGTCTCATTAAATTATAAGATGTTATACACAATAAATTTTACAGTATTTTCAATGACATAAGGACATAGAATCCTCTGTATTATATATTTTTTTACTAGTGTTGCTAGTATATTAGAAGATGAAATTGGGTTCTTAATACAACTGATATACATAAAAAGAAGAGAGGCAGAGAAGTTTTATAGATAAAAATATTAATATACAAGTAAAACTCACTCATTTGATTGATACAGGTCACTAAGTTTTGAAGGTGGAGCATTTGAAACTGCAGAAAGTTGAATCTTACATCAGTACTGTGGTTCTGATATAATCAGTAGATTCCTCAAGAATTTACCACTTCGACTTAAACAATTACAATAGTAGAAAGTGAAGAACATCACAAGGCTATGATTAAAACTATGATTAACAAAAATCTTTGGAAAGAGAGTGATGCTGTAACAGATGCTCTCACTTTCACTGCAACTTTACAGTGCGCATGGAATATCCATAAGCAACCAAAAAGAGGTCAGAGCTTTCCCCACTTAAAAAGAATACAAACAGATAATAAAATATTCAATCAGCTGAGATTCAAAATTTCCATGTCCCCGTCTGCAAAAATATAGTCTTACACACCCATTAGCCTTATCTTTTCCAAAAACCATTGTACTGCTCAAAAACTGTTAAAGCATATTATATACCCTCTCCTTTTTCTCATAATACATGATCAATGCCTATTTATTGTACAATTTTCTGACATAATTGTTCAAGTTCCAATATTTTTTTTCTAAAAGCTCATATCTTTTGTTCTTCCAATCTATATAAGCTTCCATTCAACAAACACACTGCACCATCAGTACTTGTATTCCATGGCATCTGAAGGTACAATCTTTATTCTCTAGCTTTTTATTCTCTCGTCAGTTTTGTATCTGGTCAATGTTTTGAAGCACTGAACTAAACTTACTGTTCATAATGAAACAGTACATAAAATTCAGTTGCTCCATCTGACATAGCTAGCTTTGGTTGTTTTCTTTCCCTTCATCACAATCTTCATCCTACTCCGTTGAATAAGGCAGCTAATGCTACTACCAGATTGTTCTTATCCTTTTGGCTCTTAGTTAGTTTTCTTGTTTTGGAAACAGCTAGATCTACATTGGTAAGCTCTTGAAAATTATAATTATATTTGTACTTAAGTATATATTTTTTAGTTTTTCACACATATAGACGGTCCTGTTTGAGATATGGCATGTGTTTACTACACATAATAATACATTTGGAAATATATATGTTAATTTGGTACCTATGTGTCTTCTGATATATGTCTTCAACATGATATATAGGTAATTAAGGAGGAGCACTTTGTCTTTCAACAGTCAATTGGATCTCTTTTAGTTTCAGTTCATCAGTGATTGTTGTCAAGAAATCAATCACCTATGGACGGTCTAAGTTGGGATTCCTCATCACAACTTGTTGGTAACATACCGAGCTTGTGGAGTAGTCATCCTCAAGACCTTGAAGGAGAGTATCATCATTCCTTGCCACACCTTTTTTCAAGTGTTCTCAATCAAACAGGTTATCCATATCCCTGTTCTGAAAAAGAAAGGGAGATGGTTCACCCATCCACTTCTGAGATAATGAGTATTCTGTCACAAAGAACAGCAACCATGCCTGTGAAATCAGGAGCAGCTGGAGCCAGTTGGGGAGAAGCTTTAACATCCCAATCATGTCCCTCCCTTTCTGCCAATATGAACCAAACTAGCAATTATCAAACAGATTTCAACACGAGCCACCAGCAAGAACACCTTATCAATGGTATACAAAACGGCAAGGCTACCTGTTCTCTTGAGTCACTTGATTGCTTGCTTTCAGATACTAAAAATGGCAACACAGACACATCTATCGAAGATGATGGGATTTCCATGATGGTTTTATCTGACTGCACAAACTTATGTAACTTCAATTATGGCAGTGCAGTTTCCTCGGGTGAATCTGAGAGCAATGCTTCCAATGCAAGAAACAGTGACATGCAGTATCCATCAGTGAATGAGCTGGATGAAACAGTGTCTCAAAGCTTCTCAGATCAATATATCAGTCAAGCAAGAGTTATAGATTCTGAAGTTATTTGCACAAAAGGGAGCAATTCATGCTTCAGCATTGCTCATAATTCTTTCAGGCTTGTCTCAGAGACTTCACCAAAGTCCAAGAGACCCAGATGGGATAAGCATCCTGGTTCATCAAATATCAACTTCCAGCAGCCAAATTCATCTGTGTCACCTTCCTTTGAAGAACCTGATCCAGAGGCAGTAGCACAAATGAAGGAAATGATATATAGGGCTGCAGCTTTTAGGCCAGTGAACTTGGGATTGGAAGTGGTGGAAAAGCCTAAGAGGAAGAATGTTAAGATATCAACTGATCCACAGACTGTGGCTGCCAGGGAAAGAAGGGAGAGAATAAGTGAGAGGATTAGGGTTTTGCAGAAGATTGTGCCTGGTGGAAGCAAGATGGACACTGCATCAATGCTTGATGAAGCTGCAAACTACCTCAAGTTTCTCAGAGCACAAGTCAAAGCACTAGAAAATATAGGTAACAAGCTTCAGACAGTGAATTCTCCTCCTAACATAGCCTTCTCTTTCAACCCTTCTTTTCCCATACAAACACATTTCCCCCTCCAAAACCCTAGCGGCCACACCCATATCCAACATTCCAAGGGTTGGAAATGATTATTATCGTGGAAGAGAAGAAAAAATGTAAAAATAGTCTCAGAACTCATAACCTCTAATTGTATTTCATTCGGGTCTTTGATTAACATATGCTCATATATGTCCTACCCAAAACTTCAATTTTGTTCATAAGTAGTAAATTACGTCTTAATTTTCTTCAGAATATCTAGTTTTTTATCAGTAAAAAAACAAAAAAACAAAATAAAATGAGACGATTGAAGATATTCTAACTCTTATACAAATAATCTCAACACAAGTTTCTTATAAGTTGGGATCCTACATTACAACACATCAGTCACATTAACCTACCATAACAAAATTCTAGAGCACATCAATATACAATTACATCAATCCTCCAAAAGAACACATTTTCAAGACAAGACACAAAAGTCCAACAACTAAACTTGATCTTTGTCAGCAAACATAAGTAAACCAAGCAAACATAAGTAAACCAAACACCTAAGCGCCAAACTCATCAAACCGACCTTACAATAAGGATATAAAAATAAAAAAATCTGCACAAAACACACCACTGTCTTCAAAATCAGAATATTTACATCAATTCAGAATATTTACAGTGAGAGACTTGTTTAAAATTCTCATCAATCACGGCAATTTTGTAGCTGCTATCATAAATCATGGGCATGCACGAGTGAGTGAATCAAGGCAAGCTTTTAATGCTTCCACGGCATTGCATTTTACTTTTACGAACAAAAGATGGTTATGGTAAAAGTAGCGAAAGTAAAGAAGTGAATTACACAACCTTTTAGCTTACAGAAAGGTGTAGCAATTATACCACCCATGATTAAGATGAAAGGCTAGAAAGTGATTGGCACTTTAAGTTGGTTTTAAAATAGTTTGATGCAGTACTCAAAAGTGTTCTTCTTTTGTTTGAGATCTTGAAGGTTTTCTTGAAGAACAAGTGGTTTGTTAGATAAATAAAGAAATGCAAGAGACATTCCCTCAAGAGATGTGAGCTGAGTCAGTGGTCCTGTCTCCTTGATTCAACCCAAAGCGTGCTCTTGAAAATCAGTCTAAACTCATTGCTGGGCACGTGTATATTCTTCTTTTTTGGCAGGGGTGTTTGTCATAAAGCAAACCCGTGTGTCTTATTCAGAAGTTGAGAAGAAGGTGTTAAATATTAGTGTAAGTAATGATATTGTTAATGATGATGAGTATGATAACGATGGCTAATACTACAACGAAACATGATGTGGGTGGTAATGTGGAAGAACATGGATTATTTTAATTTGGCTCGAATATCTTGGCTAAGCACATGCCTCTTTGCAATGCTACTGTATCTGCATGTGGCGTTTTCCAGTACAAAATGAAACCCTTTCGGCCTTTCGTCTGTCATGCTTTAGAATTATTCTTACTTTTTGTTCACCATTCATCATCACCAAGTATATATAATCTCCCACTACTTCTTTCAATCTCAAGTTTATACCATTTTCTTTTTCTATTCTCCAAAATCTAATGTTTCTGGCTTTATATGACATATCGAAAAATGATACATTCTCAAACTTATAGATTGTTGTATACAATTTTGATGTGACGAGTTTAGAACTAAATATATATAATAAAGAGTAAGTTGAAATTAAATGATATTAAAAAAATATTAAAATAATAATACTGAGAGTTGTGTTTTTTTCATCAGCAATGAATAAATTAAATTAAAGGACTACTTCAGAGGTAACCCAACCCATATACATAATCTCGAGGTTACACCCCCTTGTAATATAGTGATATAGTAGGACTGAGAGTTGTAATGTGGTTGTATAAAAAATGTGGGTTGTCAATGTATCATTACCCTAACATATATAACTCTTATGTATTTCTATCAACCTTCAGAGATATCACTGTTATTACTACAACAAGAAAATCATTAAATAGAAATTAATTTTAAAGATTAAAATAATTAGTTACTATATCAAGTGAATTAAAGGTTATTTTATAAATTAAAAGTTTATTAATATCTAAAATGATTTCTATTATTAATAAAAATTTATAAAATAATTTTAAAATTGGTATCTAAATTAATTATCAAAATTTTAGCTACTAATATATAGATTAATTTAAAATATAAGTAATTAGGAGTTAAAATCTTGGTAGCTAATGATTAGATACCAATTTAAAAACTACATTATAAATATTTATTAATAATTAAAACTATTTTATATATACCAATAATTTTTTAATTTCTAAAATAAGTATATAATTTAGTTAATATAATAATTAATTATTTTTTTTATCTTAATTTTATTGTAATTTACTAAAAAACACTCCAGTACTAAAGTTAATAAAAGATCAAAGATATAAAAAAACAAACCTAATCCATTATATAATAATGAAACTTTATAGAGATTATCATTATTTATATAAAATTCGAAACCTAAAAAAATACCGACATGAAATAATATAAACATGGCTTGATGTCATGAGAGTTCTGGCTTTTTTCACTATTTTTTATTTAGTTTATTTACTTCCTAATATATTATGATACCATGGCTAAAAAATGGAAAAAAAGTTAAAAAAAAAATAAAGTAGCAAAAGTATCAATAAAAAATTACAAATTTACAGTTACAAAATTATACAAAGGAATTATTTTTCCTAGTTGAGGATTGTTTTGCATCTGTTGATGGAAAAAATAATGTATCTTTAAATATTTCCTGGATATTACTTTCTTTTATTTAGTTACATGATAAAAAAATATGATTAATTAAATTTTGAGTATTTCATAAATAATTTTGAATATTTTAAATTGAGTTTCTATTAATTTTTTTTATTACCGTAAATGTCTATTTTTTTTTATTAAAATGTCGATATTTTTTGGCAACAAGATGGTGTGTTTCAATATCTTAAAATTTGTCGGTCAACTCAGAAATTGAGAAAAAAAAATGAAAATGAAAAAAAATAAATAATAAGCACTTCATTCGACAAAATCCTATAATATACTATTCACACACAAAAATTAGACGCTCAATAATGCTCAAAATGTTAAATAAATTTAAAAATTTTAAAAGTAAAAAAAAATATAGAAAAATACAAATTCTGTTAGTTACAAAGTAAATAAATTATAATGTTCAAATATTTGAGTAAAATAGAAATTATTGAAAGTAAGAACATTATCAGAAAAAAATTCAGAGAGTTAAAGAATTATGAATAAATAAATTATACTTAATATTTTTAGATATGTACTTCAAATATTTCCTCGCTTTAGCCATTTTTTCTTGATTTAGCTCATTTGTTCTACAAAATGACACAAAGCAATGCTCAAAGTTTTAATGTGAGTTTCTTCAAAGAAAATTATCAAAAAAATAAAATAAAAATACGAGTTAAGAAATTATAAATAAATAAATTATTTTTAAAAAATTAAAAATAAAATGAAGCATATAATACAGTGTACAAATATTTTCTAGGTGTTGACAATTTTCTTGATTTGGTTGATTTACTCCTAAGTTGTTGCCCCTATTTTAGAATTAGTTTATTTGAAAAAGTTACTTAAATTATAATTTATTCAAAGTAAGAAAATTATTAGCAAAAAAATACAAAATTTGGCATGTTACATAATTACGAGAAAATATCTTATCAAATAATCCAAATAAAAAATTTGTTGATAAAATTAAGTAGAAAAATATTTTCCTTAAAAAATTTCCTAACTGTTGTCTCTTTCCTTAATTAAGTTCATTTGTTGCAAAAGACACCTTTAAAAAGTTGGACATAACCATTGACAAATTTTTATCCATATTTAAAAAATTCCTAAATATTATAAGTATTCTTAGTTTAGTTCATTTGCTTCATAATACAATACAAAATAATGTTAAAAGAGGTAAATAAATTAAGAATTCATTAAAATAACAAAATTATAAAATAAATACAAATTATATTAGCTACAAAATTATGAGAAAATAAATTATAAATGATTTCAAAACTACAAAAAATTGATTACATAGGTATGAGAATGTAAACAGTGTTTATACTGTCATACAATAAAAACCAGTCATCTAAACTTGTTTATTTTTAGAATAATCATGTTAACAATCATAATAATGATTATTTCTAATTAGTTTAATACTAAACTTGTACATTTACACTCTGAATTTGCTATCTCTCTAGAGAGCTCTCTCCACTAATTCCATCAAAGGAGACAATGATTGAGCTGTTGGATGAACTCTCAAGATCATCAGAGTCAAAGGGAGGAGTCATCTTGTTTGAAAAACATTGTTTCAGTTCATTCACTACATGATTCATGGTTGGCCTATGAATTGAAGTGGCTGCTACACAAGCCATTGCAGTGTCTAAGACCTTCTTTACAGAATCAATGTCAAATTCTCCCTGCAATCTTGAATCTACAATATCATTGATCTCCTTTTCAAGTAGCACAGAATGAACCCATTGAACTATGTGAGTTTTCTCCTCAGATCTGGTTATAGCTGGTTGACCTGTAATTATCTCAAGCAGCACTACTCCAAAACTGAAAACATCACTTTTTCCATTCAACCTGTTTGATCTATTGTACCTGATGCATAGAAATTTACAACTCAATTTATATGAAATGTTGTCTCAAGACTCTTGAATTTTGCCACCAGGGTTTGAGTCAAAATCATAACTTACTCTGGATCAAGATATCCCAGGGTGCCAGCTACCACTGTGGTCATATGGGTGTCGCTTTCATCAGGATAGATCTTTGACAACCCAAAATCAGCTAGTTTACCCCGCAATTTTTCATTCACCAAGATGTTCTTAGACTTAACATCTCTGTGAACAATTGGTACATTGCAGCCATGATGCAAATACTCCAATCCTACAGTTAAAGTCTCAACTTAAATTTTTGTTGCATAAAACTCTTACTCTAAAGAAAGAGGGTGCAAAATGATTCTTTTCATACTTACCTTCGGCAGCATCCACTGCAATTTGAAGTCGTTGGTTCCAACTCAATATATTTTTGCTTTTGCCTACATTTTTTATGATTCCACAAAGGAATGCATGAGTTTGAAATCATAGAAAAAAAAAGAAATGGCATTGTGTTTTGGTGCAGAATGATATAAAAAAAAATTGTTTTCCAGTCCATACACCTATCTTTGACTCAATTTTTATGCTTCATTTAAATGTATCTGATTTGACTTGAATGGTTTGTGATATATTATTCGAATTCATTGACTGTTTAGAGTCTTTATGCAGATAATTAAGACAACTACAGAGTCAAAAGCTTTTACTTTACACCAGTACCTTTTTATCTAGCAAAGGTGGATACAATCATAAACACATTATGTAAATTGACCTTAAACAATACCTGATAAATGTTTTGCCAAGTCTCCATTAGCCATATACTCATAGATGAGAGCCATATTCTCGCCATCATCACAATATCCAATTAGAGAAGTTAAAAATTTATGATGAACAACAGCAACAAATTTGGCCTGTAAATAAAAAAAGCAATAATCCCTTCAGTTATCACAAACATTATATTATATATATATATATATATATATATATATAATATAACTATGTATGATCATATTTGAAGTTAGTCATATTACCTCAGCCTTAAACTGCAGATACCCTTGGGCTGAGGGAGAGAGCATTTTGACAGCTACCTCAATATCATCTATGCAGCCATGGTAGACTGTAGCAAATCCTCCTTTCCCTACAACTCTTTCAAAATTTTTGGTCATGCTCAGGACTTCAGCATAGGTAAATTCTTGTTTATTTGTCTCTAGTTCCTCCTTTATTCTGGAATAGCCAATCCGTTTGCTAGCTGAAACTGTGGGAAGAAAGAAACAGTGTCAAAGTCCATGCAAATATCTGCTAATTGTTGTACACTATATTCATATGTTATGCCTAATATAGTGCAATCTTAGATAATCTTGCCTATATATCTTCAAAATAAAAATCCAATTGAAAATTTACAATGTAGAAATCAACTTCAATTTTGATACATTGTCCTTTTTATACTGTTAAACAATTGTATATCAACTTAAGAATGACAATGTAAAAACCGTTCCCACTTTTATTTTGAAGAACACTGATTTTGAAGAACACCTTTTACATTGTTCTTTTGTGTTAAAAAACAACATGGTACCTGGTTGTCTCCTTTTGTGTATGTAGAAAGAAATCAGTATTATTACTAGTATCACGAAAGCTCCACCGAGCGATGCCACTAGTGGGATTACAACTCTGTTCCCATTTTTATTGTTGCATGAACCTGGGGAGCAAAGATTTGGATTTCCACCAAAACTGCATTTACAATGTAAAAGATGAACATGTTATGGGAATTGTCTTACCAAATGGTAAACCAACATAATATGCCATTCCACATATTGTTGCAAAAAATGAGATAAATGAGTAACTCATTGGGAATGAAGTCAAAACAGAGAGGCAGAGTATTATCCAAAACTGAATTTTGAAACAGAACATACTTGGATTCAAGTAAACCGTTCTGGGAAAGTACAATGAGTTGCGTTGGAATTGTTCCTGATAGCTGATTGCCTTCTAGGTTTCTTGCATAAAGAAATAACAAATCATTATTCATCTTTCATAAAAAATACTCTATAAGGTCCACATTAAATAAAAAAGGGTGAAAATTTTATGGAGAGGTAGATCTAGTTGAGTACTTTTTTCACTGTAAGATGCACATGCAGATCCTTAACATGTTTCTAAATAATTAAAGCAACAAAGATAATTAAAAAATCAATTTCAAGAAACTTAGCCTTTTGAAAACACTACCTCTTTATAAAATTTCTTGATCTAAATAGTTAACTTACAGAACTCTTAAGAAGCTTAGTTGATGTAGGAATTCAGGCACGACCCCGGTCAAATTGTTGTTTGACAAATCCCTAAAATAGAAACAAATTTCTTATACTCAACTTTAGGAGGAATCATAAACTTTCTGTGATCAACTATATAAGTTGCTATTTGTATGAGGTAGATTCAGTGACTTACAAATATTCTATGTACTGCAGATTGGATATGCCAGATGCTATATTACCAATTAAACCACTGGAAGATAAGTTCCTAAAAGCATGTTATAAGATTTTGTTAATAATATTGAAGATATAAGCGTAAATTTGAAGCTAAAACTATAGCATCAGTCTATGTATCAGACCAAACTTACAAGTATATAATTCTTGCTGAACCAGATTCATAGCTGCAGTTAAGACCGTCCCACAAGTAAGCTACTGGTATACAAGGATCTCCTTGCCAGTTTCTCTTGATTCCATACATTGACTTGACATTTATTATACCATCAACTATTATCATGAATATATAGTAATGAGTAATAATAAGAGTAGTGCATGTGAATAATGATGTGCAGGGTTGTAATCAGTTATAATAAGGTGATACTAGAAAGCAAAATCAGGTGTCTAAGAACATACCATCTGTTTGATATGTTGCAGATTGTGAGAGGTTTCTTGTGGTATATATCTCAATGGCGTTGAGAAGAGGTGGAAGAGTTGATCTACTAGTTTTATTAATCCAAATGTCCAACGGTTTTTCAGTTAGAGCTATGTGATACACACTCTGCAGGTATAAAGGATTGATTGGATAATTATTTAAAATGTCCCCATTTACAAAAATGTTGAACTCTCTCGTTTGGTTTGCCTGAAGCTTCTGGATTTCAGCAAAAAACATGTACACATAAAGAGTGGAAGAATTATAATTGGGAAGGAAGTGGAACTCTATATTGTCCTTGACATTTGCTGGAATTGCTGCTGTTCCCATGACATTGGAGGGTGGCAATGGTAAAAAGTTATATGAAGTAGCACCTTGGTCTATGGTAAGGAGGGTATCAATCTGTTTCCAGTCATTTGAGTTGTAAGGTGTCCATATTCTATCATAGACATCATCTGGAAATCTTTGGGAAAGAAAAAAAGAGGGAAGAACATCAGGGCATTACTATATTGAAAGAAAGTAAAAAGAAAAAAAAGTCATTCCCTTTTAGTGTAGTCCTGATGACTTTCTACGACAAGTGCACCGCGTTGTCAGAAGTAATAATTTGTTTCTAAGAACGGATATCGATCCCACAAGAAACAGTGGATTGTTATGATGAGAAGAATTAATAAGAAAACAAGTATAACTTGGTTACACTGTAACATTGGCTCACCTCACTATTTCACCATCCTTTAAGCCTACATCAAACCGTGCCAAGAGTTCCACATAGTTGACTAGATAGGCATCACTGTTAAGAACTCTAAGCTCCAAAACTGAAATAAAGGGTGTACCCTTTCCAGTGTTGAATAAACAAACATGAACATAATCTGAGGAAGCAGCATAAATGATTTCTTTGGTGACTACACTGTCTGCATCCTCAAACACCACTGACCCCCACCATTTTTCTCCAAGATAGATGTCAAATTCGGGAAGAGAGTCTTTTCCATCATAACTTCCATATACAAACCTTGCCCTCACTAAATACTTCTTGCCACTTCCTTGAGAAACAAGGGTATAGCAGTGCCTGGTTCCAACTGGGAAGCTTCTAACATTCCAGAACTGCCTTTCAAGGGAAGCCTTATATTTAGGTGATATGCTGTGGCTTACACCACTGTCTGTGAAGTTGACATCCGAAGAGTAGTAGATGGAAGTAGTTTCATCTGTATAGCTTGGTTCATCCACAAGTCCGCAGTCAACACTGATGAATCCTGTAAAAGGTGCAAGTTTAAGTTTCAAGATTTTTTTTATCAGTGATAATGAATAAATAAATATGTACACAGGGTGAACCAATCCTTATACAACTTACCAAAAACAGCCAGCTAATAAAAAACCAACTAAAGAACTCTAAAGCCTAACAAACTACTCTACTAAGATTCTCCAAAACCATAAACCAACAAGTTAAAACCAAAACTAAATCGAGTGTAGACAAACTAAAAGTTCAAGACACCAAACTGAATATGAAAAACTAGCAGAAGAAATTTTAGAGGAGATTCAAGAAAAATAAGTGACTGTAGGATTCAGGATAATGAGATGAAACTATCGAACCTGATTGACTCCGGCCATGAACAATGATAGGAAGAATTAAAGAGAGTTGAAAAATGAGAAGTAGAAAGTATCCTTTCATTTCTAAACTGTGTGAAGTAAACTGAAAACTTGTTATAGACCAAGTTGAAGCCTTTTGGTTGTGTTGTTGGCTAGTAAAAGCACATCCACGAGATTGAAGAATGTTGAGATAAGAATTCATTAACAAGAGTGATTAAACTTGATCATTCGATGATAAGTTTCATTTGAGTATCTGTAAGGGTTATGTTGAAGACAAGTTTATCTGCTGATGGAATATTAGAAGCCACCGAGTTGAATAGTCCAAGTCTTTGCTTTATTATTATTGTAATGGAGGAAAGGACTTGCATTGATATATATATTTTGCAGGAAATTTTGATTGTTACACCAAGAATTGAGAGTAGGCATTTGACCTTACCATATTTTATTCTAGGCATCCTTATGATGAACGTTGTTTGCTTGTGGTTTTTCCGAGTTGAATCATGCTAGTATTATGGAAAACATAAAAAAATGGGTTTTGACGTTGATTGGTAGATGTGGCAAAGTTGTCAAGCTTGACCTGAGGGGTCACTTCAAAGAGTTTAGCTCTTTAGGAAAATGATGCTTCGACAATTCTTTAAAATTATATACAATTTTTTATTTATGTGATAAATTTAAAAATAAATATATATAATAAAAAGTAAATTATAATTAAATAATATAAAAATATTAAAATAATAATATTAAGAGTTGTAATGTGATGGTATAAAAAATGTGATTTGTTCTTAACTTTAATTTATATGTTCTAATTCAACTCCAGTTGTAAATGAGTTATGATCTTTAGATCTCCCTATTGAAGGTTTTTGACCATGATGGGATTATTTTATTTGGTTTTTACAAAAATAGGATCCGTTTAAAAAAATTACAAATTTAGGCAAGACGTGCCAATTTGGCACGACTTCATATGTACAAATCGTTCCAATTTGACAAGACTCTGCCATGTCATACTGAAGTCGTGCCAACTTGGCCCGACTTCTGCCATGTCATACGGAAGTCGTGCCAACTTGGCACAACTTCTGCCACGTCATAATTTATTTATTTTTAATTTTGTTATTTATATATTGGGTAGTAAGTTATGTAATGTTAAAAATTAATTTGATACATAATTTTCTAAGAGTGTTAGTTTTAAGGAACACAAAATTGGATAATCGTGTATGGATCATGTTTGACGTTAATGTAATACAATAACTTGATTATTTGATTAATTAAAAAATGAAGAAAATTGTTATTGAATTTGGAAATAAATAAATAAATAAAAATTTATTGTATTTAAAAAATAAATAGATAATTATTGTTGTGAATTAGCAAAATAAATAGCTTGAGAAGTAATGATTATTAGCTGACTTGACCCATGTCGCTACTTACTCAATGGACTTTATATTAAAAATTTCTTTCTATTGACTGTTCAATTTTTTTTATCTAAATATCCCTATTGTTTAATTTTTCCTTAATTGGACAACTTAAACGAGATTATGATTGTTATTTTTGTCTTATCTCTTTAATTTTGTCGATTAACTTCAAGTTAACAATATGAATTGAAAAAGAAAAGACAGAAGTAGTGATGATAAAGGAAACTATATGGAAAAGTCATGGATAATGAAACCTATGTGTTCCTTATTATTTATTTTGTTCAATCACCAATCCTGAATACAGTGACAAACAAGTATATCACTCGAAAAACAAACACACATGCAAATTAAAGAACTATTCACAAATTGTGCAACATCACTTTGAATTTGCGATATTCTGTAGATTATACTATTCACAAATTGTGCAACAGCACGTATTCAGAAGTTGTGTGATGTGATATGAGTTTCAGTTGTGTGGCTTGATCTCCTTCTGGCATTGAAAGAGGAATTTGGGAAGCGTTTATCTGGCATGAGGAATAAACTCGGTATTCAGATTCATGGAGACCCCTGAATGTGTTAAAGGGTTGCCTCTGTGTTTTTTTCGAGCTACTTCCATTGATAAAGACTCCTTCAGTTCAATCACTATCACGCTTGTGACAGGCCTTCTGTTCATATTTGGAGACACACATTCTGTTGCTATTTCTACTGCTTTCCAAACTGAAT
>Ga0123342_1001855_pt1 | contig 35477 bp, 11 predicted proteins | sample Turbeawhitnodule_FD_89960 | JGI IMG/M metagenome (GOLD analysis project Ga0123342, IMG submission 89960) | Root nodule microbial communities of legume samples collected from Mexico - Turtle bean Mexico white nodule | ecosystem: Host-associated > Plants > Roots > Nodule | place: Mexico: Nepantla... | reverse complement strand
TATAATAAGTTTTTTTTTTTTTTTTTTTTTTTTTTTTTTTTTTTACTAAAATAGGGTCCGTTTAAAAAAAATTACAAATTTAGACAAGTCATGTCAATTTGACACGACTTCATATGCACAAATCGTCCTAATTTGACATGACTCTGTCATGTCATACTGAAGTCGTGCCAATTTAACACGACTTATGCCCTGTCATGCTGAAGTCGTGGCACGACTTCTGCCATGTCATACTGAAATCGTGTCAATTTGACACGACTTCTACCACGTCATAATTTTTTATTTGTTTATATATTGGGTAGTAAGTTATGTAATGTTAAAAATTAATTTGATACATAATTTTTTAAGAGTGTTAGTTTTAAGGAACAAAAAATTTGATAATTGTGTATGAATCATGTTTGACAGTAATGTAATACAATAACTTAATTATTTGATTAATTAAAAAAAATGATAAAATTGTTATTGAATTTAGAAATAAATAGATAAATGAAAATTTATTGTATTTGAAAAATAAATAGAGAATTATTGTTGTGAATTAGCAAAATAAATAGCTTGAGAAGTAATGATTATAATCTAATAATCATGACTTTTCAAGCTATTTATTTTGCTAATTTATAACAATAATTCTCTATTTATTTTTTAAATACAACAAATTTTCATTTATCTATTTATTTCCAAATTCAATAACAATTTTCTTCATTTTTTAATTAATCAAATAATCAAGTTATTGTATTACATTAACGTTAAACATAATCCATTCACGATTATCCATTTTTTTCCTTAAAACTAACACTTTTAAAAAATTATGTATCAAATTAATTTTTAAAATTACATAATTTACTACTCAATATAAACAATAAAATTAAAAAAGAAAATTATGATGTGGCAGAAGTCGTTCCAAGTTGACATTTGACAAGGCAGAAGTTGTGTCAAGTTGGCACGACTTCAGTATGACACGACAGAGTCGTGTTTAATTAGGACGATTTGTGTTTATGAAGTCGTGTCGAATTGGCACGACTTGCCTAAATTTATAATTTTTTTTAACAGACTCTAGTTTAAAAAAAAAAAAAAAAAAAAAACCTCAAGATGATAAAAAGCCAAACAATAACATTTCAAGAATTATCATCCAACAATACTACAGATGAATTTAGGGACACAGAAATCTAGCGGGCTGAACAACTTTAAAGAAGCTGAAACTGAAAGTAAAATGGAAAGTGATGTGCAAAATGTTAGTAATTATTTTGTGATGCAGATGGAAATTTTGAGAGTTTATTCTTCCATGTCACGTCAGGGAAAGAATTACAACAATAACAGAATAATGTTTGTCCTAATTATTTATTAGTAAAACACAAGGTTCAATAGTCAAAATAGTTTGACATAAACTACCCAATCGATTGCTAAATATATCTATCATCGGTATATATAATCCAAATGCAAACACCTGAAATGATTAAATATAAGATTTTGAAATTCCTTTTATGTGGAGGAACTATTCTTTTCTCATGCTACGTTCACAAGGCTGTCTGATTCATGGTAATTAACAACAAAGTAGACGGAACTTTTGAAAGACACTCAGAAATAAAAAAGCGTACAATGTTGACAATAAAGACTGTGAGCTTACCTAATGAGATGAGAAAGAATGAATAAAGGCATGGTGCTCCACACATGCTCCCTTTGTTTCAATAAAACAAACACGTTGCCTGCAGCAAGTGGCCTCACTGTTTGTTTGGGAGGATGTTCTCTCCTAAAACTAAGAGAAATAAATTAAGAGTAGAATAAAGTAAAAGCAAACATAAATAAAAGGGATAAAGAATAAAAATGATGGAAGTCCCTCTTAGAAGAGACAATTAATAAGTGGGATTCTCTGCCCTATGCAGTATGGGATATGTATCTATGCATGCTCACCACAAAAACACACACTCCCCTTCTCTTCCTAGCTTCCCCATCTACCTCCACTTCTTTTCTCTACCTTTTTCACTTTTCCCTTTTTCTTTTTCTTCCTCAACTTTTTCGTATATACATTGCAATCATAACCATAAACATATATTTCTTTCAATTCAATTTCCAAAAACAACAATTACATGCTCCAAAACTCCATTGCCAGCTGGCATGCAACCACGAGGATTTCAGTTCCTCATCAAGGTTTAGCGTGGAAAATGGAAAACCGATTCGTTTGGGCGAGTCAACTCAGTCGACTCCGTGACTCGGGTGAATGTCTTTCAGCAGGCCCAATACCTGCTGCATGGTGGGCCTCTTCCCGGGTGACTCCGCCGTACACAAATACGCCACTCGGAGGCTCTCCACCATTTCATTCTCCGAGTCGCCTCCGCCGCTGAGTTTGAGCCTCTCATCCAACGCCCTCACCGCGTGTCCCTCCCTCACTGCCTTCCTCACCCAAACCACCGTCTCCGCCGTGCCGCCCCTCCCCGTCAGAAGCTCCATCAGCACCACACCGAAGCAGTAAACATCCGTCTCTGTCGAGCAATTCGCCGCCGCGGCGGCGCTCTCCCTTCCGAATTTCCGGAACCCGAAATCCGCGATTCGCGGCTCGAAGTCGTCGCCGATAAGGACGTTCGAGGTGACGAGATGGCCGTGCACGACGGGCCTGGAGCCCGCGTGGTGCAGAAACGCCAAGCCACGCGCCACGCCCACCGCAATACGGTGGCGTAAGGGCCAGGCCATCTTTTCCGGGGGCGAGGCTCGAGAAACGGCGCCGTTTTGAACAATCTCCCACGTGTCACCACTCCAATCCTCGACGTTAGTCTCCCCCGCTGGTAGCTCCTGCAACCACCTACCCAAATCTCCGTTGGACATAAATTCGTACAACACCAGCTTCTCCCTCCCTGATAAGAATAGAAATAATATTTCAAATTTTGAAATTGTAAACTGCATGCATGAATTTCCACACGTAATGATAGCGAGTGGTAGAATTAGGTGAAAATGGTTACAGAATAGGTTAACTTAACGAGTGCGACGTTACAAAAAATTAAAACCCGTGAAGGCATTTAATGCTAGTAGGTTAAGTCAAAGGACAGTGGTGTGCGCAGTTATAAATCAGAATTTTGGAAGTGTATAAAAAAAAAAAAAGATTTGCCTGATTCATGAAAGTAGGGTAGCTACCTGCAATACAGTAACCAGAGAGGGGCAAGAGATTGGGGTGTTTCAGTTGGGAAAGGTCAACGAAGAGAGCGACAGCGTCATCATGATGGACGTCTCTGGCGTTTTCGATGACTTTGATTGCCACGTGGATGTCTCCTGTTAAGACAGCGCGGTACACGGGCCCACACCTTCCCTCAGCAAGGAGAGAGTCTTTGCCAAAGTGTGACGTGGCAGCTATTAGGTCCACGAAGGTGAGGTTCATGAGAGGCTTCTCGAACATCACCACGGGTGCGGAAGAGGGTTCTTTCAGGTCAGCCACCCATGATGTCCCTGACTCTGTCTCGAACGCGAACGGTCCCGACTTTTCCATCTTCATGCTCACTGGGACCGGCTTCGAGATCGCCCACTTGTTCCTTTTCGCCCATTGCCTCTTCCTTCTGCAACGCCACACCACGCACATGCACAATCCGACAACCACCAGTGTCGAGCCACACGACAAGCCTGCAATCATTCTTCTCGGTTTCTGTTTTGACTTTTGTTTTTCTCTCCGCCTCTTCTTCTCCGCCTGAATGTGGTGGGACTGTTCGTGTGGTGGATTTGAAATTGAAGCTGGTGTTGAGGTTGCACCTAGCTTTGGCGTTTTGGATGCGGTGTAGCTGAAGTTGTGGCCAGCGTGAAAGAACGCCGACTTCCCGAACTTTCTGAATCTGTCTAATGCAGTGGATGCTTTGAAGTTGTTGTGGGAGATGTTCAAGAATTTTATGGTGTTCAGGGGAGGGAAATCCGAGGGGAAGCTACCATTCAAAGAGTTGTTTGAAAGGTCCAAGAAGGAGAGTGAGGTTAGGGAAGAAATGGGTTTTACGCTGCCTTTAATGTTGCAGTTGGAGAGATTAAGTTGGTGTAGATTGGTGAGGTTTTGGAAGCCCAAAGGTAAATTTCTAAGGTTGTTGTGCGAAAGGTCTAGGCTTTTAAGGTTTGAAAAACCAGAGAGGTGAAGCTGGTTGGTGAACCTGTTGAATGAGAGATTGAGATTTTTCAGCGATGAAAAGGAACCGTTTTGAGAAGTGGGGTTAATGCTCCCTCCGAACCTGTTCTGGGAAAGGTTCACTACCAATAAGGTTGAACTTGTCCACAACCAGTTTGGTACCTGTCCTTGCAGGAAATTCCCGGACAGATCTAGAACCTCCAACTTGGACATGTTCCTCAGATACTTCCACGAAATGCTTCCACTTAGATTCTTGAACGAAAGATTGAGTCCTTTAATAACATCAGCATTTGAACAATTAGAAGCACTCTGGAACCAGGAAGAGTTGAATCCAGACACAGATTGAAACGCCTTTGACACCAGCTCCTGGTCTTCATTTTTGCATGAATAATATTTAGAATCCACGAGCGCAACTAGTAAAAGGAGAATGAAGAACGTGGGAAGGGGCTTCATTTTCTTAGCTCCACCGTCTGAATGTGGTGTCCTTATTATACCCTGATGGTTGGTATGAAAGAAAGAAAAAGAGGAGAGAAAGAGAGACCAAGGGTGGGCTATAGTTGTTGGCTAAGTGGGACAGTTGGTGGTTATAGTGGTAGTGAAGTGGGAGCAACGGCGTCAAGTGTTTTTGACGGAGGAGTTAACGGGCACGTGAGCGTGGTTATTTGTGGATGGTGAAAAACTATTAATGGAAGATGTACTATATGTGTTGACTGTTGAAGAGGTTTGAGATCACCGCATGCCAGTCAATGTCACTTTTTGTTTTACTTTCAAATGTTTTCTTCTGTCACATAATTTCCCACGGTGAATCTGTGAAACCATGCTGCCATGGAGACTAATCAGTGTGCTGTAATAAAGTGGAGGGTTCAGGCAGGAAGAAACACTGAGGCTGTGATATATAAAAGAAAAATGTTTCACCCATTTAACAACTCTGTTTATTTAATTAAAATACAAAATATTAATAGAAGTAGTTGTCAGATATTAGTATTAACTTTGAAGGGTATATCTCATAAAAAATATAACAGCCCTTAATTCAAATAGATTTGAAGGTGACTGAAAGGGATAGGGTCTCAGATCTTTAATTTGTGATTCAGAAGGTTAGAAAGATCAACTGAGAAGATGATGATGTAATGCTAAACATGTTCCCATGGCCATGCAATAAATTATCCAATTTCAGACCACACAGTTGACAACACCTAACACTGCCAGGTTCTGGCCCCTCACTTGAGACTTTCCCCTCTCTTGTGTGCATATATACTTTAAATTTAATACACTATAATTTTCTTAAATTAGTTTAATTTATTATTAAATAATACTTTAAACAGACAAAAGAAAATCTTAAATTTAGTTTCTAAATTTCAAAGTTATTTTTAACATATTAATGTCTCTTGTCATTGACAATGATGGGAAAAACATGAAGGGAAAGTTGTTATACTACATACCTTAATAGAATAACAGATAGTTTAGGTGGATAAAGAAGATAAGGATAATCCATGATTAAAGTTGTAGTAAATTAGTAATTAGTAGTAGACATAGCGAGTCTTCAGAAGGATATTACGGTCGTAGTATGCTTGCTTCTGCTGCCTAACATACCATTCAATTTTGTTTGATATATAGCAGTTGTTTACTTGGCCAATGCAATAGCAAATTGACCACTCAGAATTAGCAAAAGTTGCAGAGTGAGTCCAGACTTTAAGGAATGGGATAGAACCCCTTTTGGGGTTAAAAATAAGTTGTTCTGATGGCAGAGGCAGAAGAAATTTAGTTCGATCGTATTGATTCTATTTATGTTTTTGACAACCATTCCTACTTCAGCAGGTGCCCAATAATCAACAAGAGCCAAGTCTTGAATCCTGAGGGTCAAGATGTGGTTTCCTTTCTGCTAAGAATTAAATTATTGCAGCCACAATTAAGTTCCTGCAGCAAACAATTCCCCATAAATAAAAAGGTTATGTTGTAGCCAACAAGCAGTTAGTGGCTCCTGGATTAGTCATGGGTGAAGAAGATACAATAACCATAAGAGAGCAATTATTGTTTGATTGCACTGTTACAGTCATGAATGAGTGCTTCATGTACCTTTTGACTAAGCTAGTTTTGCTGGTTTAAACCATGCCTAATCAATTGATTGTCATAGCTATAAGACAAAAACAAATAGAAACCCAATTGATTGCTATGACTGAGTAAATGGTACAAAATAGGATTGGCAAATTTGGGGAAGAACCAAGCACAGTTTGAAACATTACTCTCCGTCATCTAATTAATTACTTGAACAAAAACAAACCACATGCAAATTACCAAGCCCTTGTCACATCGGTCAACAAGGTTGTTTTTTATGCCCCCCTTGATTGATAGAAATTACCTCCACGATTTATTTGCGCATGTTATATGCAGAAAGAAGTATGTCTTCAAGTAAGAGAAAAGCAAAGGCACCAACCAGAAATTAATTCGCAGTTCCTACCCTATCTATTGAAGGAAAACATAAACAAAAACAACAATTTGACCTAAGTATGTTTGACTATTAGGGTGAGTAACATTTGGTGAGATGTATTCTGCTCAATTAATTGTGATAGTCAATTTTCAATATAGAAAATCAAATATGTACAAAATAGAAAAAGAAGAAAAAAAAAACCACTGGTAAAGTTATCTTCAGCAAAGAAAAAGACAAAGGCTAAATTAGTTTTTTAGGACCACCTTGTAGACAAACTAATTCAAATTTTTAAATTTCTAAAACTCCTTGGCGTTCGAAACCAAACCCTCAGTTGGAAAGAGCAACAGCAAAATTAGGCATATTTCAAGAGTTCATACCAATTTTGTACAGAATATGAAGAAGGGAATTGAAAAGAAACATAATACAGATTATATATAATAAAATGAATAGATAGAAAGCATGAAGTTCAGAAAATGACAAGATCCACTTGTGAAACTTGGACAAACCAAAAGAGGATATGCATTAGCTAAAGCAGTTCAAAATTGCATTGTAGTGGATTTGGAAGTTGGCAACGAGCTTGCTCCACAAATTCCAGATGCTAGTGGTTATCTTACCTGCTCTGGCACGTGGCTTTTGGCTTTTCTCTATTACCATTATATATGTGTATCTATATCTATATGTGCAGATTTATTTTATGTTAATAAACTGTGGTTGAAACTGTTATGATGAACAAGTTAAGTGGATGGTATCAACTAATACACAACCATCCAAATCAGAATTTCAAGAGAATGACAACTCAGACTTAGAATATAATATTAAGATCAGAGAGTGAGATTGGGCTCATTATAGATTAGTATTACATTTAAATAATTTAACTTTTCATTTTATCTTTTTCTCTTTTTTTTTTCACTCAGGCACCTCTTCTCTCTCACTTCTCCTTGTGAATCCAAATATCTATTGGAATTGAAGCTTTCATAAAGTTTCACTTAATATGTGCAATTTTCTTATTTATTTACAATGATTAATTATCAACTTTCAGTTTTTATGAAAAGGTGTATATATTTTTTAAATTTAAACCAGTCATTTTATTTAGATAAGTTTATGTAATTTTTTTATAAATTTAAATTATTTTATTTTTCAATTTAAATTACTGTATTGTTTTTTTACATTTTTACTATGTATAATTTTCATATATTAGTATACAATTAAATATTAGCTACTTCAATTTATAATATTATTTTTAGTGTAAAGTGCGTAAAAAAGTAGACATCATATATTAAAAATAGTATAATATAAAATTTAAGTAAATAATAATCGGTAAAAATAAGTTACATTATTAATTGAAATTAACTAAATTAGTGTGTAACTTAAAAATTATAAATTTTTAAAATAAATTATTTTAACATACTTATCATTTTTTTAATTAATCAACTTAGTTTATAAACTAATTAAATAATTAATAATTTATTTCCTTATAATAAATTACAAAAAAATATCAATAAATTGTAATAACCTTTCATTGTGTGTGAAGAAGAATCTAAATAAAGGTTGGTGGACGAGTTGGCTATCCCACCATTTTCATCATGACTGCGTTGACTTACATTTTTACACAGAGTGAAAAATAATATAAATTTAAAAATCTCAAAATATATATATTTTTATTTTAGAAGTTGATATTTGTTAATGGTGGGTGAAAATTAACATTACATATTAATATATCACAAACCAAATAGTTGATAAAATATGTAAATAGTTCAAATAAGACAACAAGAGTGAAGTAAAAAAATTATCATCTATCAACAATTAACATTACTAAATACCTGTAATTAACTAAATATTTGTAATTTTTTATAAAATAAACTAATTGTTAAATTATTTTTTACTTAGAAAATCTACAGACTGACCCAATGACCTGGAAACCATCCCACCCCATGTTACATAGGTAGTGCTAAAAAGGTAAATATTTTAAATAGGTATGTTTTTATAAGGTTGACCATGATCTACATATTAAATACTAATTTTTTTTTCTTGTACATTCTAAATATTTTAAATTTTAACATTTTATCTAAATATACCCTTGTTAATTAAATTCGTACTTATTTAAAACCTGATCGGCTTATTTAATTTCGTTTTCTTAACTTTTTTAAAGTTTAAATACCTTTTTAATTTTATTATTTATTTATTTACTTACTTTGTCTCACTGTTAAAAAAGGGTTAATAAAATTCTTGAATTTTTAAAATGACAACTTTCAATCCAATGAAAGAAATTGATTGAACTTTGAAAGAGTCAGAGTGGGTAGTTTTTAATTTCTTTATACACATTATGAATTATGAATTGAAAACATTATGGGCATAATGTAGGGTTTCTACAATTAGTCATAGCTTGCAGGAGATTAGATTAGCTTACCCTATATCATAATTAAGGTGATATAAACTAAGGTGACATAATTAATGAGTGTGAAAGGTTGAGAATAAATTTTCACATGTTCTTCTATTATTTTCATTTCACACTATTATTAGTGTTATTGTATAAACTAACTATTATCTAATATATAAAATTTTATAATAAATTTTTTCTTTTTTATCATAATACTCTACATTTTCCACCTAGCAAAAATTGTCTATATACACTCTTGTTTCTAGTAATAGTAATTATTTTCAACCATATTACATAAATATTATGGATAAAAAAACACTAATACTTTCAACAAATACTGAAAAGACAAATACATAGGACGAGTGAATGAACTTGGAATAACAAGTTTGCTAAGTTTTGTAACGGTTTATTAGTTTCCAACAGTTTTTCTAACTCCTACCAAACAAATTTTAAATTTTCTTGGTCTGTGACAGTCAATTATATATTTTTTGTTTTTTTGGGTCCAGTCGATTGTTGGACTTTATAAAGAGCCCATAGTAGTTTCCAAACTAAAGGTGCATGGGTATTTCTTCCTGGACCCCTACTTTTTTCTTCTTGCACCCCTATATTCTTTGAAATACCAAAATTATCCTTGATAGTTTTGAATGATTCTAGAATAAGAGCTCCATAACAAAAAGGTGTTTCAGGAGTTCTGTAAGCAAAAGGGTATTTCTGGAATAAGAAATCATGAAGACAAAAAACTATTTCAAAATATTATTTTTGGAACACATTTTTTTAATTTCTGAAATGGTAAATCCGGAATTCATAAAATGTATTTTGGAATATATGTTCTGGAAATATCTTCCTGAAAGAATAATCTGAAATTCATTTTAAAAGGGTTAAAATGTTATTTTCCGAGAATGATGGGGTGCAGGGAGAAACACCCAAAGTGCATGGTCTTTTCCTTAATGGGCAACACGTAATGAAGTTGTGCACTATTGCACTCAAATTTTTATTTCCTACCAATTGTTCATTTCAGTCTTCCTTGAAAAACAAAATACACATAATATTTCTCTTTTCAAAACATAATTAAATATATTATTTCTTATTTAAATAAATTTAATCTTAAAAAAACCTTTTGTGACCTTTTTTCTCATTACTAGTTACCTTCATTAAAAAAATTAAAATTAAAGACCATTTTTAACTCTTACCATTGGAGCATTTTTCATAATCTCATAAAAGATAACAACTTTGCTTGTATGTATACACATTTTTTTAGCGTTTATGCCATTTTTATGTAATAAAACACAACAGCAGGTAGCTTAATTTCAATTGTTTGAACAAACAAAGTGCAAAACTGATATAAATATTTTTCTAAGGAAGTATCACGATTCTATTAATTGAAGCATGTGGTTTCTGGGTCGGCTTCTCCAATTCCTTCACTCTGTTCTACGTCATTTTTTAAAGCTGACTTTGATGTGTAAACATGATGTTGCTAAAAGTAAAGCTAAACAGTACATGAAAATAAATATGCATTCGAAACCGACAATAACATGAATATCAGCTAAAAAATTGGAGGCAAAATCAACTCCTTAACTAACTTCAAACTTCATTCATTATATTATAGCCTTGCCCGTTGCGTGTCACAATCATTTACCACCCACACACAGTTGACTTTTCAACTCCTGCTTTTTCTTAAGATAATGTCTGAAATTCAAATGCTCCTTCGCAATTTCATTCTAAAAAAAATCCAATAAATTAAAACAAAAAATGTTTACAAACGATAATGGTATGAAATTTGTTTATTGTAGCCGACCAATTACAAATCTGAAAAGGAAAGAGAAGTTATGGTGCATTAAATATATATGCAGAAACTTAAATGAGAGAAACCATATAGTAAATTGTTGCGTGAAGAAATAGTATGATTCTAAAAAGGTTCTTATCCTTCGACCATGCTACGTGACAACCTATTAGTTTCTTGCAAGCTTTGTTGTTTGAGTTCTGAGTCTACCACCCACAATACATAAATAACAACGAAACCCACAACATGGCATGTAACCAAACTCAGATGTCACGTGTGCTTCTTAAATTATTATAATTACTTTATAATATTTTATATTCTATTATTCTAATTATTATCCATGTCTTTTTAATAATATAGATACACGTGTTGGTCAACTAGAGGAGAGGTGCCTGCAAACATGTGTGAGTGCCACTAAAAAGGAAATACCCATTAGCTTGGAAGACCACAACAACACATGTTTCGCTGCTAAAAGTCCAATAAATCTTTATTCTTCCAAGTAAAAAAAATAATCTTAAATCTCATCTTAATTCAAAGACCAAACTCACAAATTAAGAAAAACCAATTTAATCAACATTTGTTGGTGTGAATGGTTACGTATCTCTTAACCAGGTTTCTAATAATATTTTAACTTTTCTCAACAAAAAAATTAAAAAAAAGAGACAGATTTAATCAGTTTTATAAATTTTTAAATATATAATTACATTGAATTAAAAACAAGTTCTTTATAATTATCTACTGAATTTTAGAAATGACCACATGAATTAATTCAACTCACGTGTATTTAAATAACTGAAAAATATGTTAAATTTGATTTAACCCACCTTTTTATTAGATAGAAAATTCAATTCATTTTAAGATGGGATGAGTTATTTTATCAAATAAATAGAATAATTTACATTATAAATGCTAAATAAAAATTTAGTGATTTAGTAAAAAAAAAAATTAGTAAAAAAATAAATATTAATTTAGTGATTCATCCAATCCAATCCATCTAGTCACTAACCTGTAAATTGGTAGATATATTGATTGAATTATTCCATAAATTTGTAGGTTTAATTATATAACTCAACTTAATCTATTTAAACGTGTTAGATCGATGAGCTTATTGACTTAAATGACTATTTTAAATAAAATGATCTTATACAAAATATACATATGTCTACCTAATAAAGAATTTATAAACTTAATATTGAAAATTAAATATAAGTTTTTTTTTTTTGATTTAAACGAATATTTTGTATTATAATTAACATTATCATTAAAATCACATGTTACTGTTTTTATCAGATAGATTTTGCAGTAAACAAAAGTATGAGATCTTACAAAATGTATGGAAAAATGTCTGTTATGCAAGTCATTCAGCAAAATCATATAAAAAGAGTAATAATATTTTCTTTTTATGCAATTGATTCTACACATAAATTTATTAAAAAAAATGTAATCAATAACTTGGTACGAGTAATTAAGAATGTTGAATGTGATTTTAAATTTTTTAAGGTCACTTTTTTCACTCTGATTTACAGGAAAAGTTTGTTAATCTGTACGGTATGATCTTTTATTTTATTTTTTTTAACCATGCTTGTTTTTTAAATAGTATTAAATACAAAATTTTCATGAATTTGTGCATAGCACAAGTTTAAAATTTGCTACACTTGTATTTTTAAATAAAATAAAATATAAAAATGAGTTAAAACATGTTTAAAATTCTTAAATTTTAAAATTAATTTAAACTATAATCTCACATAAATGTTAATAAAAAGTAGAAAATTATTATTGAAACACAATAGAACTCAAATCCAATTATGGTATGTATTTAGTTATATTATAAATTTTAATAGATTTGAATTATATTAAATTTTTTTAAAAAAAATTAATTCAAATTAGTTTTATATTCAAATTAATTCAATAAGTTATCTAGAATAAAATAAAATGGAGTAGAACAAAAAATCATATTAAATAGTAATGCACAATCACACAAAATAATAATATATTTTTCAAAATACATTACTTAAAGATTATTTTTATAAAATAAAGTAATATGGGTTTTAAGTTTTATATGTTTATCCTCGTATCATATGCAAGAACCAGTTTTTATTTCTAGTAAAGAGATGACTTTAAATATAACAAAGGTTACAATTCTAAGCTATCTTTAATTTATAAGTTGGAATTTTAAGTTTTTATTATCTCATAAATTTCACTGTTTTCTTAAAAATATTCAATAATTTTTTTCTCCAATTAGTACTAAAAAAAATTATTAAATAAAAATCAATTTTAAAAATAAAATATAATTAGTTGTTATAATAACTAAATTAGAGACTATTATAAAAATTAAAATAATTTTTTATTTTTAAATTAATTTTTATTATTGTTAAATAAGTTCTAAATTAGTATCTAATTAACTATTAAGATTTTAACTACTAATTATTTAAATTTTAAATTTAATATATGTTATGAATATATACCAAAATATATATATATATATTTATTGCTTTAATGATATAACTATAACACGTATGCATATTGATATTGATGTATTTTATGTTTAGATATATGATATTACGATGTTCTATCCATATTGCCCCTTTATCAGTGTGTTGTCCCATAGTAGGTGTGCTGAAAATATTATATAATATTAAACACAAAATTTATTATTAATGATTAATTTAATTTTAATTACACAAATAATGCATCAGATAGCGAAAAACTGAAGATTATTGTAATAATATTTTGTATGGTAAGAAAGTAACTACCTAATATTAAACGTATGGTTAATTCCTATTAGTTCAATTATGGTGGTTCTGATGAGTATGATATTAGTCTTTATTAAATAAAAAAAATGTATTAAATTAAATGTGATAAATTTATTTTTAAATCAATCACAATTAATTATTTTTATATTTGTTTTTGTATATAAAGGTTATGTATGAAATTTTTTTCTTTATCAGGGTTATACATCAAACTATAATAATAAACTTTAAATTAAAAATTGAACAAACCTATTTTTTATTTAAATTAAATTTGTATGATTGTGGAATTCATGTTCTAATTTGTCAAAAAGAATTATAATAAAAATAAGTCTGAAATAATTTTTTTAATAATTTTTTGTTAAATTTTTAAATCAATATTTAATAACATTTGTTATTTAATTTAAAAAACATAACAATAAAGCTACAAATAGAGCTTGATAAGTAATAAAATAAAATAATAATGTAGAGACGGTTGAATGCTTGAGACTTCATTGGAGAATACTTGAATGCAGGCAATTTTTCACTTCTTCCTTTTCACTCATCAAAAACCCTAATTGGTGTAAGTTTCTGGTAATCTAGGATATTTTGGAACCAAAGTGCGTGTTCAATTTTGCTGAGACTACAATTCCCTAATGCGAAACAAAAACATTAAGAAAAAGAAAACTATTGGCAGTAAAATTTGCAAAAGCAAATAAATAAATAAAAAGGAAAAGATAAAAAAGTAAAAGAAAAATAGAAAGAAATTAATGGTGGTATATAGTCTCCCTTATATAAGCACCTCTCTCTTTCATTCTTTCATCTGTTATTTGAATTTGAACCAAATACGATAAATTTGTTTAAACACTTTCTCTCACACATAGGAAACCTCAAACAAATCAAAACCACAGCCTTTGTTCCTCCCTCCGTCCATTCACCCATTCCAACAACCTTCAATAGAGGCCAATCAATCAACAATCACCAATCACCAATCACCACCCACCACCTCCATTCTTGTCTTCCTTCAACCAAAACAAAACAAAACAGAAACTAAAAATTTAGCCTCCAAATTTCAAATCTGAGGGCCACCCATGGCCGACGTCGTTTCGAAGACCCCTCCCAACACCACCACCACCCCCACGAGCCACCACAAGAAGGAGTCATCGAACCTTCTATTGGGTCGTTTTGAGATTGGGAAGCTCCTTGGTCATGGAACCTTCGCGAAGGTCTACTACGCGCGGAACCTGAAAACCGGCGAAGGCGTGGCCATCAAGGTAATCGACAAGGAAAAGATTCTGAAGGGAGGTTTGGTGGCACACATAAAGCGCGAGATCTCCATCCTCCGCCGCGTGCGCCACCCCAACATCGTGCAACTCTTCGAAGTCATGGCCACCAAGAGCAAGATCTATTTCGTAATGGAATACGTTCGCGGGGGCGAGCTTTTCAACAAGGTCGCAAAAGGAAGGCTCAAAGAAGAGGTTGCCAGGAAGTACTTTCAGCAGTTAATCTCCGCGGTGGGGTTCTGCCACGCCAGAGGGGTGTACCATAGAGATCTCAAACCTGAAAATCTCTTACTTGATGAGAATGGTAATCTTAAGGTGTCTGATTTCGGGTTGAGTGCGGTTTCTGATCAAATCCGACAGGATGGGTTGTTCCACACATTTTGTGGGACACCTGCGTATGTTGCTCCCGAGGTTTTGGCGAGGAAAGGATACGATGGTGCTAAGGTGGATCTCTGGTCTTGTGGGGTTGTGTTGTTTGTGTTGATGGCGGGGTATTTGCCCTTTCACGACCAGAATGTTATGGCAATGTATAAGAAGATTTACAGAGGGGAGTTTCGGTGTCCCAGATGGTTTTCTCCTGATTTGTCCAGGCTTCTCACGAAGCTTCTTGACACAAAGCCTGAAACCCGGATTGCGATTCCTGAGATTATGGAGAACAAGTGGTTCAAGAAAGGGTTCAAGCAGATCAAGTTTTATGTTGAGGATGATAGGCTTTGCAATGTGGATGATGATGTGCTTTTGGACAATGATGACGATGTTGCTTCTGTTGCTTCTTTTTCGGATTACTCGATTTCAGAGTCTGATACGGAGGTTGATTTTAGGAGAAAGAATACTCCTTTGCCCAGACCTCCTAGTTTGAATGCTTTTGACATTATATCTTTCTCCCCTGGATTTGATCTCTCCGGGTTGTTTGAGGAGAAGGAGGATGAGACCAGGTTTGTGACTGCTGCACCGGTTAACATGATTATTTCCAAGTTGGAGGAGATTGCCCAGTTGGTCAGTTTTACAGTGAGGAAGAAGGATTGCAGGGTGAGTTTGGAGGGTACCCGAGAGGGGGTGAAGGGGCCTTTGACCATTGCTGCTGAGATTTTTGAGTTGACACCTTCATTGGTTGTGGTGGAGGTGAAGAAAAAGGGAGGGGATAGAGCTGAGTATGAGAGGTTTTGTAACAATGAATTGAAGCCTGGGCTGCAGAATTTGATGGTGGAGGAGTCTTCAACTTCTTCAGGCTTGTCTACACCTCAAACTTCCTTACTAGGTGGCCTTTCTGAATCTGTTCCGGACATTTCTTCTGAAATCGGAAGCCCATGCTATGTACCTTCTGATGAGTGAGGTAGAGAAGAGAAAAGGGTAAACTCAAGCCTTCTCTCTATCTCTCACTCTCTCTTTTGCTTTCATTTTTTTTATAGATTGTGTATGAAAATCGGTAAGAAATTTTGCCCACAGAATTCTCCTGCTTTTAGGTTTGCTTATTAACTGAAGCGCTAGGTGCCTACTGTGTTGGTATCTTTAAATTCTATACGACAAAAAAAGGCTAATTGAATATAGTGAATGAGTATGTATGTATGTATGTATTTACTTTTCTTGGCTCCTTGTTGCTAAACTGTATATTACTTTGGCTTTGTATATCAAGTAATCAGAAATAGCAAAACGGTTTGTCCATGTGGCAATTCACTGGCTTTGTCTCTTCAGAAATTCATTTGAAATTGGAGATGTAGGAAGAGTTCAAGTTTCTAGTATGTGTCTCTCTTGATAGATGTCAAATAAGTGGGGGACTTCAAAAAATTAATAATGAGACAGATAGACGTAGAACTTATACATGACCTGATACCTATATCCTTTTCCTTTGGAGAGGAACACATTCATGTTTAACTGATGTTGAATACATTCAATGGTCCAGCAGCACCTAGGAATCTTACTATGAGAAAATCATTCCAATATTAGAGAGACACCAGTGACTAAGAATATTACCTCTTGTCCTGCCACAAATTTTGTTACTTTGTAAGTAAATGGAGGTAAATTTACAAAACTCTCTAACTTGATTTTACACAAATGGGTAAATTTTAAAAATTTTATGAAAATTAATATATAGTAGTTAGGAGTGCGACTTTAAAATGAAGATGACATTTGGAATAGAAAGGGAATTTGTAGAGATTTAAGGGAGTGAGAATTTGAGAGGATGAGTAAGTTTGTTTGTATTGAAGGATGTTAGAGTGCGTTTCTAATGATTTATTAAAGTTTATAAGTGATAGGATGATTGGAAGAGAATTTAGATTTTTTTTAAAGGTGTAAAGTATAAGTTTACGAATTTACTTTATTATTAAAAAATATTTAAATAATGAATTGTTATAAAAGAAATTTGTATAGATTTGAGTTAATTAAATTTTTATAAATTATTTTTTATACTGTTGAATAATTATTTTAGGAAAAATAAAATAAAAGTTGTGTAAACTGGAAGATTGAAAGTTGTGATATAAATAAAATTATCAAAATATATAGAAATTTCATTATATTTATCTAAAGAATATGATCTATTTGTTAATTTTTATTTATTGTAATTAAATCATTACTTTCGATATTTTTGGATGGAAAATTATTACATAAAATAAACAATTAAAATATTCAAAATTTTAAAAAATATAATACAAAATAGTTTTGTATTAAATTTAAATAATATTATTAAATACATTATAATTTATGACAATAATAATTATTATATACTTTTTTATTTTATATAACTATATATATTTTGTTTATATTATAATTTTATTTTATTATTATCATTATTTATAATTATATGTTGTTATTAATTGTATAATTAAATCTTTTTGTTAGATTAATTTATGTAACATTTTATATGAGAATGATTTTCTATATAATACAAAGAACATTAAAATTGATTTTAAGTATATGAAAAGATGGATTCTCCTTTAAATAATACATGAGTGAAAATCTATTCTTCTGCCTAAGTGTCTCATTGCTTTTTTTCTTTCTCTTCCTTATGCATCTAGTGACAATGTCTCGTCTCAGAGATAGCATGTGCAAATATATGTGAGTAAATAATTATTTGGGTCTTTCGTGGATATCATCTTCAATCTCTCCATATGAGAGAAGAATGAAAAATGAAGGTCGTTCCCTCGCTCCCCATCCGCGCAAGCACCTTCAAATGAGTGGATTCACACATTTTTAAAACTTCGCTTATCAATCCTCTTTGAGAAATCATGGCTAGAAGTTAAGAGTGTCTTACTTACAAGCACAACTTTGTTTTTGTAGAGTGTTTCAAAATTAAAGTCATGCCTTTAAGCATGCTTTTTAATATTTTTATTTCTTTTTTCTTAGTGAACTTAGAATCACAATTTTACTATTTAATTATTTTTGTGAAAAATAAACTTATAAACATGATTTTTTATTATTTTGTAAAAATTATGTGAGAAAACACGATTCTAATGTCTCTCAAATTTGTCATAGTTGACTACAAGAACAAAAGTTTGCTAGATTGCCGGGAGAGTTTTAAATGATGATAAAAAACCTAAGCAACTTCATACTAACAAGAAGTCACTTTTATTCGAAATTCTTTAACTTTTTTCGAATGATTAATGGTTTATCTTAACAAAGGTTATATTCCATAAAATCGAAGAATTTGAACTCATTTTTCACTCATGAAAGTTTTGAGGCGAAGAGGAAATAGGATAAGGAGTTTTTTAAGTAAATTTATTTGAAGATAAATTTATGTTATCAGTTATGTTTGGTATTCAATTTTACATGTGTAGACTTGTTTTAATATGACATTATATGTTTTAAAAACATTAAAATTATATTCTCTCACACAATTTCTACCTGATAAATAAAAAATAAAAAAGTAAAATTGTGTTTATAAATTCAATTTTCACAAAAATAATTAAAAAAATTAAATTCATGTTTTTAAAGTACGACTTCTCTTAAAAAAAATCAATTTAGAAGTTAATGTTTAGTCTATGACAACATACATAGAAAACGTTCATTATGTTAGAAATGCACAGCTTTAGATGAAGACAAATAAAAGTGGATTACTTGCATTGATTCCCCTTCATTAGTCCCCCCAAAGTGTTTGTGTTTGCATATTCTCTCGCTTGAATTATGTTGACTTGCACTTCATTTACATGTTAGTTTATATGAATATAAAAGTTATTAGTTAGGCAAATTGAAGGGAAAAAAGGGTACTTACATACGTCAGAGTCCATAAAAGAGGGAGAAATTAAACAGAGATTATCTGAATGGATGACGTTTCCTGAACACGTGCTATCTTTGTAGTGCCACAATAGATTTCCAAAATTTATCTAAAAATAGCAACCACAAGAATGCTTCCAAAATTTAAATTGTCCATACACGCGAGTGCCACAAAACGTTCTGCAGAAACAGACGCGAAAATAACAAGCGTTAGCCACTAATCTTGGAGATGGGACTCATGCTGATCACATAACTGGTTTGAAGGAAACATTGCATGACATCATCCAAACACATGTTTGGTTTTGCTCCTACTGCCAGGGAGAACTCTTTAGAATGTTGAATATTTCTGTAACTTCTTTGTCTCTTCGTATTTTAATTAATGTGAATATTAAGAATTTTGCAAACATATATTCAATAATATTATTTAGTTCTTTTATCCACATAATACCGAGTAAGAATATGATAATATTTTTAAAAAATGACACGTTACATGTAACCTAATATTTTAATTGGTCAATAACTAATTAACCAAAATAATTTAATATTTTATTTTTTTCATTAAAAAAAGGAAAGATGGGAGTTTACATGTTAAAAGAAAGTTGTTCCCCGTTATGTTTGCCTTCGATAATGTTCGTGGAAAACGATAATTTAAAGCAACTTTTTGAACTGCGTCTTTCCACACAAACACAAGGACTACGAGGAGGAGTATGAGGAGAATTGCGTTCAAAGTCGACACAATCATGTATATATTATGTATCTAAAATATTAAGTAAATTTGCATTACTAATGGATTATGTCATAATTTTGTATTAATATTAATGTTTTAATTATTACAATAATAATAAATAATTCAAAATGTATTAAAATAATTAATAATAAAAATTATCTCACTTTTCACTCATTTTAATTATTTTTTACTTAATTCAAAAATCACATTTTTCACTCATTTTAACTGTTTTTTTTTTTCTTTTCTTTCATTTTCTACTTCTCAACTTTTCGTCATCTAAGTCAAAAAAAGTTAAAAATAAAATTATATATATATAAATTCGATTTTAATTAAACAAAGTGTTGATGATACAAAGAATTTTTGTGACGATTATTTTAAATTCTCTATGTGAGTGATAAAATTAATATAGATATACTGTATAATTTATTTATTTTTGCATTTTATGTCAATTAAATAATCAATAGAAAGTCTATTTGTTATGTCGTTTAAAAAGAACTAATGTAGAAAGTGACATGAATCTAAGACGAAGAGCATGAATCTGGATATGACTTTTTCAAACTGCAAGTGACAACCTCATTTTTTGGTCACACTTGTTCAGTGTTAGCCTCTACTAGTTCCTCTTCACAACCTCATACACTACATCAACTAGCTTGATTTTTACATTTATCAAGTTCATGCAGTTTTTTTTTATCAGCAAGTTCATGCAGTTTAGTAAACTTGTGCTTATCTAGACCTCACTCGCGAGAAAAGTCTCTGAACTCAAAGGAAACAAATATTGGGTTTCAGGAAGTCAGTTATTTGACTAAAATATTAGAATTAATATTAATTATCTGTGGACTATGTGACCAACAATTACGTGAGTCATGTTTACAAGAACTCTTGCGTGTTAATATAATTGGGCTTTATTTTGTGGTGTACGTGGTCTGGGTGTAACATATGGATTCAAATATTCAACTATTTGGTTCAACAACTTTTTCAATTAGGGACCATAATTTTCAACTGAGAAGAAAATTGAATAAAAAATAAAAAACACACACCTATAAGTTGGAGGCAATGAATTTATAAATGCTTTTATAGTTAATGTTTTGTAAATACACGTCTAATTTATCTGTCCGTATACAGGTAGACAATGGTGATACCAGATTTAGAGCCACGTTTTCCAAAGTGAATCATACCAAGAACCACACATAAAAAGTCTTTGGCGTGCGACATGTCACCCTGTTATCATGCTTATCTTCGCTCATGATGCACACTTTCAATTATACACTCAACATGTATACAAATTCATACAAGAAATAAAAAACACAATTTTTAACTCAAAATCTTGAGTTAATATATTTATGAATGTTTTAATTTATATACTGTTCATCTTATTTATTTTTGTCTAATGAACTTCCAACTCACTTAAAGTTGTAACAGTTAACATGCACTATAAACAATGGTGAGAGGAAACTAAAAAGTAAAAAAAAAATGTTAACAACTCAAGAATCTTGTTATTTTGAGATTATACCTGCTGATAAAAAAAATTGAGATTATACCTAACAATGATAATATATATATATATATTTCGTTGGTTGAAAAAAATATAAAACTTAATATAATTACATCATAAATCAAAAGATTACCAAAATACATTCATAACGAGACTTACTTCAACATACTTTTTCTATACTTACAATTATTTGTTGTTTCATTCATTACTCTCTCTCTTATTCACTTTCTAAGTTTCAAAATGCTATTTATTGATGAACTTAGTTTTGTGGTTAATATTGATTTTGAAATAATTTATTATTATTATTACTATTTACAACTTCACATGTAAAGATAAGATTTTATATATTCCAGGAAAACACATCCAATTTTTCTAGGAATACAAGGATTTATGCCTTGAAATTAATTACTTTTTGGCTTTTATTTTGTATTTTTTTTACATCTATGATTTTTTTAATATCTCCCTCCTTTGGAATGCGTTTTTCATAGTATAAAGAATGCTTTCAGAAAAGTTTATTAGAAAAAAATAGGTGTTGAGAAATTTTATTAAGATACTGAAACAAAGGGCCTACTAATAAATGGTACACTGAATTTCTGGACCAATTTTCATTTCAGGGAAGGACCGACAGATATAATTTATTTCTGCACCCCATAATTTTATGCGCATTCTCATTTAGATGGTCAAAAGACTAAATTATCCCTTATCATTGACTCTTTTAAATTGTGTTATTCATAATAAGTCTTTGTATAAAAAAACTTCCAATTATACAATTCGAAAACATTTTTTTATAAAAGAAATAATTTTTAGATTGTATAATTCAAAAATTCAAAAACTATACTTTTGAATAACATGATTAAAAGTAAAAATAATTCAAATTGTACAGTTTAAATTTTTTAAAATTAAACAATCTAAAAATAAAAGATTATTTCCAAAGTTTTACAATCATGAAGTTTTTTATATAAAAAAATAACTTCTAAATTATATAATTCAAAGTAAAAGATAATTTTAAATTACAGTCTAAAAAATAAAATAAAATAAAGTTTTAGGATTTTTGGAACTAAAAAAAACTCCAAATTGCAAATTATTTATACAATAAAAAAAAATCTAAGATTACGTAATTGTAACTAAAAAAATCTCCAAATTCCAAAAATAATTTTGTTATTTAACCTATTGACCTTCGTACAGAGTAAATGCTAAATGTAACTCCTTTAATATCCTGAGTATTTATATGATACTTAACATTTTGGATAAAATATATTTTCGCTCCTCAAAATGATGATTTTTAGCTTATAAAAACATTTTTGTTTCTATATTTATCCTAAAAATATATGTTTTTATGTTGTTGATTAAAAAATAAAATCAATCACTTTTAATAAAATAGAGACTAAAACATATTAAATATTTATATGGACAATCTAATTTGAGAAACATAAACATTTTTGTAAACAAATTTCATAGAAGCATGAAGTTGCACAATTAAACTGGGAGAGATGACCATATTTGATCCAAATCTAATAAACAAAGGAAATAGAAATGTACTCAAAGCTAATTGAAATGATCAATTCATCGTCTCTGTCACCAATTTACACAAACATTTGAGCCAGCGATCTTAACTTACTATTCTAAGTTTTGGTTTTCTCAAATATGCGATGTGGGCACTTACAATTAGAAATAGATGTAATAGAAGCCTCTTCAGATTTAAGGTAGGAAAGTCTTAATATAATTTGCTTTGAGCTGAAGTGTAATATAATTTTGTAGAATGAAAGCCAAGAGGTTAAACTCTAACCACTCTGAAAGAGTTTATTGGTACACTAAAAAAGTTTGAGTTGCTCGGTTAGGTTCAAAATCGTTTTTCTTTGAATTTTCTAAATTTTTAACCTAAGAGGAGTTGACGTCAGCCTAGATATATAGTGCTTAATTCTGGTTATTCTGTTTTCTGAATATTGTTTTGTGTGTTGATGTTCAAAGTAATCAACTAGGTTGTAGTTTGCAATACCCATTGAATATAACTACCTATGCTAGCAATTTAAATAGTTCTGACAGCAGTGGAAACCATCTTTCTATAGACAAAACATTGCTAACATCTTTGCAAATCATTCCCATAGAAAAATGCATGAAAGAAGACCTTCTATCCAATAAAAAAGAAGTCTGTCCGCAAACATTTGTGATATGCTACCATTGCTACTGCTGATATCCTCCACAGACTTAAATTATTTCATTCAGATAAGGTTTCAAGTACTGTTCCCTGAATTTGAAATATTCCAATGTGTTTCCAGCAATTTTTTTTACCTCGACAACATGCAAGGAAGATGTAAGTTCAAAAATTTCTGCATCTAGAGTGAGTTGGCCTTTTATCCCCGTCTGGCATCCCTCCAATCTAACTACTCCATCTTTCTTAGAGACTTTAAATTTATCATCTATCTGTGCTATCTCTTCAAGCATTGATACAACAGTTGAAGGTGTTTCTCTTGTAGTAAATCTCGTCAGTTGTCTTTCATTCTGATCATTTTCAAACAAACCAGAAAGATCAAGACCTGATGATAGTGATATCAAATCAAATGCATTGAATTGATATAGCTTCAGGGGGCTTTCTTCTTTAATTGACATTGGACTGCCATCTGAATCTGATGAACCAAATGCAACCTGAACATCCAAGATATCATCACCATTTCTAGGGAACAATGGTGGCAGCTGAAATTCTTGAATCTGCACATACCCCTTTCTAAACCAACGACTTTGTACAATCTTAGCAATAGTAATTCTCCTCGTTGGATTCGGATCAAGGATCCTATAAATAAGTCTGTTTACATCTGGAGAGAACCATTTTGGGAATTGGCAATCTGCTTTGATAATCTTCTTATACATCTCCATCAAATTTTTATCACTGAAAGGAACAAAACCTGCCAAAAGAACATATAGAATCACTCCACAAGACCATATATCTGCCTTGGCTCCATCATATCCTTTCTTCTTTATCACCTCAGGAGCTACATAGGCTGGAGTTCCACATACTGTGTGAAGAAGGCCATTGTTCTTTCTGGACTCAACCAATGCGCTCAAACCAAAATCTGTAATTTTGAGGTCCCCATTTTCATCAACAAGAAGGTTCTCTGGCTTGAGATCACGATGACACACCCCTAGGCTGTGGCAGTAATCAACAGCATCAATCAGCTGCTGAAAATATTTTCTTGCTACATCCTCCCTCAACCTCCCTCTGGACACTTTATCAAAAAGTTCACCACCTTTCACCATTTCCATTGCAAAATATATCTTTTTCTTGGTTGCCATCACCTCATACAGCTGCACAACGTTGGGGTGCCTCACAAGGCGCATCACTGAGATTTCACGCTTGATTTGCTCCTCCATACCCACCTTCATCATCATCTCTTTGTTGATTACTTTCACGGCCACGCTCTGACCTGTCTTCAAGTTCTTTGCATGGTAAACTTTGGCGAAATTTCCTTGTCCAAGGAAACGTCCAATCTCATACTTTTGCATCAGAACATTTTTCTCCATTCCTCCTGATTCCTGAATGTGGAGGAACAAAGGAAGGGTAGTAGTGATGGGTTAAGAGTCTGAAAAAAGAGTGAGATCACTGAGCAGTAAAACATAAGATTGTCTTGCTCTTATGCTCTCCATTTTGTCTATGTGGAACACTTAGAAAAACCAAAGTGGGGTAGGGAAAACGTGAAGGCTCAGGAAGCTGTGTGAGGAACCCAACTTTGGCAGGGTGAGGGGTGTTCCTCTTGGTGCAGAGAGATGAAGATCTGACAAAATGGTTATCTGTTAGAGGAATTTAAGGGACAAAACACGAAATCAAGACCCTTACGTGTAGTGGCAATGTATAAAAATAGTGAAATGAACAAAAATATACGGAATGGTTATGTTTGTGGTCTTGTTTTAGCTGCATGTGCAGTTCAGGGACATGACGGTATTTACCAACATTACTCTCATTCACATGAACAGTTCAGACAAAAAAACTACTTTCCTCAGTCATTCTTCGGTTTCAAATTGTACCACCTGAATTTTGAACTCTAGTTTCAGTATATAAACACCAGCTCTTCCCAATGCGCCATCTTAGGGTATGGTTAATAAATTATTTCGATCTACAACTATTTTTTAAAATTTATATACATTTACCAATACAACTAAACTATATAAAGCTTGATTGGAGAATTCTGATAGACAATTTAAAAAAAATAAAATAAAAATCTAAATTTTGCATAAGCTAAAATAATTTAATGTATGAAATTATTTATAGAAATTATGTGATTAATTTTCTAAGGATAGGAAAGATGTTAGTTTTTCTGCTCTATCAATAAAAAGAAAAATCATGTTTAACTACTTTGGAAGGTAGATTTTTCAATAAAATTGTGCAATTTTTCCATTTATAATAAAAAAATTGTTAAGAATTTTGAGTAAATCATGTTTCGTTGTTACAACTTTGGATAAATAGTGTTTGTTGACAGAGTTTCAAAGTTGTAATAGTAGTATATGACCTCAGTTTGAATTTGGAGATATATTAAAATTGTTATGATAAAATGTTTTTGGTTCAAAACACTTAGTTGAAATCGTAAATTGTAAATCCTAATCCATAAACTTTAAATCGTATATGTTTTAATTATTTTGATAAAAAGTTTTTTTTTATGTAAAAGTCGTGACACAATTTTATCTTTCTATTAATTTGTTGGTTGTCCCAAGAATACAAATTGACATCTGGAGACCACAAGTTGAACATACAAATGCAACAATTTTTTAGAAAAGATAACAAACAAAAAGCATAAAAAAAAATTAGCCCACATACACAAAAATATGGTAAAAAAAAAGTGGTACATAAAGTAATTAGATAAATGCATGAATATGCATAGCCAATCAAAGAGAGAAACAAACCAATGGCACCACTTGCATTTTCGAAAAAATGATTTCTTTCTTTAATTCATGGGCTTAGTCAAATTTTCAATCCAGTTACCAACTAAATCAACATATAATCAAGGATCACCTCCAATATAAAAAAAGTCATATGAATGCAGACAGATAAACACCATCAAAAGTTTGACAGTAAACAAAAATAATCAATAAAATCTAAAGAAAACAAAACAAAATCAAAATCTGAAATAAAAAACGTCAATTTGTAAGAATTAGTAGAAAGTTGAAAATAAAATAATTAAAATTAGTGTAAAATAAAACAATTGCAGTGTAAAATTTTAAAACCATTTATTTTCTGAAATAGTTCGATTCATATACATACGTGTTCAATAAATCAAAGCTGTATTATAAATGCACAATTTTTTTTAATAAAATTGCTTATATTCTTTCTTTCAATTTTATTTTATTTTCAAACTTATTTTAACTTATTAAATTGAAATTAACAGCTTTGATTTTTAGTAATAAAAAATTCTAACAAATTTTCATATCCCAAGATTTACTTTACCCATAGGAAGTCTTAAAAAAGGTTCTGGGAAGTTTTTTCACTAGATTTAGAGAGCTTTACCCAATAATAAGGAGCTCTTACAGAAATTCTCAAAGGCCTAAGACAATCAAAGGCCTCAGAGGGGGTTTGGAAATAGTTTTCAACCAGCAATAGACGCGCCTCGGTTAGTACCTCATTAGCTGCGTCATTGCCCCAGGCGCAAAGATAAATTCTCATTATCAATGTGTATCAATATATAAAAAAAATTCAAATTGATGAGACACACTAGCAATGTGAGACTAATTGTTTCTGGAATTTTTTTCTTGTCACACACTGGAGGAACTCATTGTTTCTGCAAAAAATTTCTTGTCACACACTGGAGGAACTCATTGTTTCTGCAAAAAAATTCTTGTCACACACTGGTGGAACTCATTGTTTCTGGAAATATTCATGAAACAGACTTTGAAAGCTAGGTGCTGGTGATAAATTAATATAGATAAAAAACCATATGGATCTGAAAATATGAGAACTCATTGTTTCTGGAAATATTCTTTAAGCTATCTGGTGCTGGTGATGAAACCATATGGGTAAAAACCCATTATTCTTTTTGTAAAGCTAGGTGCTGGTGATGAAATCATATGGATCAAAAACCATTATTCTTTAAGCTATCTGATGCTGGTGATGAAACCTTATGGATAAAAAATCACTATTCTTTAGTTAGTATTAGCTCTACTCATTGTTTCTGGACTGTCACACTAGCAATGTGTTTTATACTCACTGTTTCTAGATATGTTGTCACACTAGATTATGATGGTTAAATATCAATATCATTATCCTTTATTTAATGTCTGTACAATTAATAATTAAATAGAAGAAAAACAAAAGTATATCTTACCAAGAATTTACGTAAAAATTCTACTAAATCTGAAAGGACCCAAAAGAGGATCCCTATGAGAAAAATTGGTATATGCCACTTTAAATAATAAGTACACGGTATTCTTTAGTAAAAGGCGAAAGAATAGTTCGCTCTGTACTTACTACATGGCTGTATGTTTATAACTTACTTAGCTCTTCCATTTTATAGCATAGGGAATATTTCAATTAGCTAGTTTCTCAATGTGGGCCTTTTACAAAACACTTATGATACTTCGGTCTATCAACGAAACAAACTCTTTAGGGTCTATTTCTTTACATTATATTAGAAATAGTTTATCTTTCATCTATTTTTTTCTACTACATTCTTTTATATCTCAAAGAAAAGGAGTATAAGAAACTCGATATCAGTTTAATAAAGTTAGATTTTCAGAACATAAAATGAAAAGATATTAGGTTAAATAGTTGTCTATCTCTTCATTATGTTCTTATTTTATATGTTCTAGTTATTTTTTCCCTTGCTTTAAGTTATTTAAAATATAGTTTTTTAAGGCTGAAACGATGAGTCTCACTTATATTTATAACCTAAATTCACTGGTTACCCATAGAGATTTATTTTGAAGATGAATTTCATGTGTTCTATGTAGCTAATGAAGCATCACTTAATAGTTTTGTAGATTCCATTAAAAAAAAATTAAGAAAGAATGATTGTTTTTACTTATTTAATATGTTCTCATCTCATAAAATGTATATATATTTTTTTTAAATATGACATTTTTTCTTGTTTATGAATTAGAGTAAGTTTACTTTGGTTGATGAATTGGATGTTTTTTTTTGTAATCACGAGGTCATCAAATATGAAAGGTTATGTCCAGGCCTAATCCATTGTGCATTCTCTCTTTTTATATCTTAACTTATATGTCTAGTCAAAATTTATATTTTCTTTTTCTCTTTCATCATATTAACTTTTCCTCATTGCCCAGTTATAGAGGAGAAAACTTCATGTATTTAACAAAATTCAAAATTAAAATTAGTCAGCTGAAACTCTATAATTCCTAGAGAAACCCTGCTTAGTTTTAAATAAAAAAGTATTTTGAATAAGATGATTTAGTATACTATTTTCCTCCTCACTGTTATAGTCTTCAAAAGTAATTTAAGATGTTGTAGTCTTATGTGTAAGCACCCATAATTATGAAATATTAAATTAAGTTTATATAAATATTTTTTGTTTGTTTTAATAAGTCAATTGTTTTTAGTAAAAGAAATAGAAGAGTAAGTATATATTAGAAAAAAATTCAGATATTTTTCAGGGGAGGAATAAGGTTGGCATGTGAGATCTTTAAATGAGCATAATTACTCCTTAAGAGGAATAATAACAATATAACTTATGTCCGTATCAATAAGTAACCTGAACAAACATATGCACATTAATATAATTTTGTTAGGTTGAAGGGAAATAAAGAAAAATGTTGCAAAAAATTAAAGTTTAGATACTAGAAATAAAGGAAAGGAAAACTTTCTCTGGTTTATTTTATGTAAAAAGAGTTGAGTTGTATGGAGAATATTATTTTAAGAGTCTTATACTTTAAAAATAATTAACTCTTTCTTCTTCTTCTTTGTTATATGGGTTTGGACTTGTTCACGACTACCTGATGTGAACCATCATTCAACTACTAGAGTTGGTTCAGCTCTCAGCTTCTAGGTTTTCGATCACTCTCATGTGAGTGTGTGTTAAACATACCACTTATTTATAGTGGTTGTTGTTGGGCTTTAACTTGATTGGACTTTACACCTTACACTTACTAAGTATATTTTTAATGTTTTGGGCTTATTTATTGAACTTTGATACAATATTATTTTATTTTATTATTTATTTATATTATTTTAATTTTCAATATTCTGACGATCTTTCTACCTCTCAGATCCAGTCAATACAAATTATGTCAATATTATAAAATATTGGGTTAGATTTTATGATGAGAATAACTAATAGAAATTTAATTTTGTAATATATTTAAATAATTATTGGATTATATTTCATATTTAATAATTTTTATTCAGGCGTTTGAGTTTATTTTGATATTAATTTTTTTAAAAAAATAATTAACTAATAGTAAGATATTATTACATTATGCCAATCAGTACCTAAGGCTAAAATACATTTAGTATAATTATATTTAGGGTTTGTTAATTTATTAAATATGGCTTCATATATCCTTTTTGTTCATCTAACAAATAATAAATTTTCTTTTCTTTTTATTTACGGCCTTTTCTTTATTTTCTTCCATTAGCTAGATAAAAGTTGTTAGAAGCTAGAACTGAACATCATAATAGGAGTTGGTCATGATCTGAAAGTAGTTCAAATTAAAAATATGTTAGATGGAGAACCTTATCACTTTGTTTGGAAATTTAGCTTATTTGGCACTTTTTTAAAAAAAATATCAAAGTTTTTGTTATTTTGATAGTTTTTGAAAATTAGCACTAATTCTCCCATATTTATGTAGATACAAAATTGACATTTGTAAAAATGATAAAGCATACAAAATAAAACAGAGTAAACTAAGTAAAAATCTATGAGACTTAAAAAATTGATACTTGTAGAATGCAGTACAATGTCTTTCTAACTTCTCACTAAGATTTATAGTCTCATACTACGGTGAATATCAATTCTCATTCATTCTCTATGTTGCTCTTCTCACTTGTTTGCACTTTTCTTTCTCACAAGTTCTCTTTACATAGACACTGATAGGAAGCTTTTTTCGTAAAGAGATAATTGATAATTAATGTTTGTCATATTTTCTATATATCTTGAAAATGACTATCATGTAATTATAAGATTTTGAAATGTCACATTGTATATATTCAATGAATTAATTACCAAGATTATTGGTCATAGTCTCCCATTAATTAAGAATGAAGGATTCCCAATGCATAAGTATGGTGAGATGATGTACACATGTATTAAACATGTATAAGAAGACATATGTGTGTCTTGGATGCTTAAGTGACCAATAATAATTGAGAAAATTTTGGAACTTTTTGGATTATTTTTAATAAGTGATTGTCACTCAAGTTTTGAAAAAAATATTCAAGTGACGCAATGGTGAGTGGAAGGAGAGGACCCCAAAGGAATGTTACTCTTGAATTACATTTCACTCAAACAAAATTATTTATGATTTGCTTATGATAAAGAGGTTGTTTATAATAATATATGTTTTTTGAGTGGGAGATTTTAATTGGATAATTGTATACATTTATATGTGTTCATTAAAACACATATAAATACAATCAAATTAACAAAGATACATATCTTCATTGATAATTTATTCGAAAAGCCAAAACAAACTTATATCTAATTTGGAAGTGTGTATCAATAACATATATAACGTGTTATCTCGCATTTTCATGTAAGTTCATTAACATGTTGGATGCTAATGTTTATATGATTGTATATATTAATTCACTTTTACATAGTTTTGCTTGTGTGTTAAATGAAGTAGATTAAGTGTGGTAACATTAAAATGATATATATTTTCAGACGAGAGATATCTATACTTTTATATTTAATATGTTTAAATAAATATTATTTTGAGGACTTTAGAGTCCTAATAATACTATATATATATAGTTATATAGCAGTCATTTGTATTTTTCAAACAGTTTTACATTAGAATTCACTAATTACGGAATATGTATTCCTTGTTGTCTTATATGGAGGCCTCCCTAAATAATATTGTATATTCAATTAAAGACACAAATTCAAAGAAATAATAAGAATCTTGAACATACTTGTGATGATGATGCTTCACATAAAATTGATATATTTTTTAAATATGCCAAATTTTTTTGTATTGAGTGAATTTCCTTTTGTCTATGAATTGTACTTATTCTCTGTGGTCATGGGACCATCAAATATGAAAATACTATGATTGGATTTTCTCTTCTGAGTCATGTCTCTTTCATTGTATTATACCTTGGTGTCATATGAGAATTTGTAGTTTTTCTTTACTGTTCTATAAACTTTGTCCTGTGGCTCAGCTCTATTTTATAGAAAAAACTTTATGGGTCACGAGATTTAGAATGGAGATTCGGTTCTATCAAAAGAGTGTCATATCTGTATTCATAAGTTTTTTTATGTCATTTTTTCAATCAATATTTGAATGACATTAACTAATTAATGCTCTTAAAATAACCTGTATAAACCAAATGATAGGAAATGATTCTGAAAATATGACCCACTAATTGAAATGTGAGAGAGTTTCCAACACCAGGTTTATAAAAAGATCAAATTTAGAAGAATAAGTATTTTTTTAAGTGAAACTAAACATAAAATTAATAGTCTCATCATTAATATGAAGTTAATCTCTAATAAAATTGGTATGAAGAGATATTTAACTAATAAAATAATATTTTAATATAAATCTTATACATTTTGAATTTTAAAATTAAAGAATATAAAAGGATTGTAAAAAAAATGAATTGCAGGGAGGACTAGGTAGGTAGCTAGCTAGCTTGGTGAAGGATATGACAAGCATATGGAACAGTGTCCTTGGATCCATTTGAATAGAGGAACATTCCAATCAGCACCTCTCCCTCTTTTGGTTTTTCTTTTCACGAGACATCTTTATTTGAACAGAGGGACAAGTATATTTTGTTTTTTTCTTTTCACTAGACAGATAAAGTTTTCTCAGATCATTGGGCGGAAGAGGAGGTGGTGCCTGTGATTTAAAGCATCATGAGAGCAGAGAATTTGGATATTTTGTGTATGAGTGTAGTTTGCTTCACAATTCTGAATGACATTTGAAAAAGTCCCTTTCTATACCGATAGGCCTGAATGTGTTTAAAGAAATTTTTAATATTATATAGGAGTTTTATTTAGACATTTTTATGAATAAAAAAATTACTATGAAAATAAATGATTTCATGAAAACAACATGCATTAAGGGATAATTACTTTTTACTAAATACATATAAAAAATATTGAAGTTGTGAAAGCAATTGCTCCATACCCTTGCACAAAGCTTGGTGAAGGGTGAAGGATGTGTGCAGCATATAGAACAGTGTTTGTGGATGGATTTGAAGAGATAGAGGCATCTCAATCAGAGTTCAGCTTCCACGTTGAATCTGAGTCTCCAGGAGAAGGACACGTCTGTGCCAGCAGAAGATGTTTAACCACACCTCTCTAGCAAAGCTCAGAAAGCTGAGTCACACCCCTCTTTTCCCTTCTTCACAAAGCGTCAAACTCTCCTTGAAACCACTAGTAAGCTATTGCTGCGCGTAAGCCATGCACCCAATCACTCCGCCACGCTATCCTCCTCTCCCTCTTTTTGTTTTTCTTCTCACGGGACAGATTAAGCTTTTTCATAGCATTGGAGGAAGAGGTGGTGTGTCTGTGATTTTAATCTAATAGGTGCAGAGGATATGGCCATTTTATCTAGGAGTCTAGTTTCCTTCACAATTTTGGACCAAATTGAAAAAGTCATTTTCCACTTCGAGAACCGGGAGTTGTTTGAGTTATTATGCATAGGAAGGAAGAGCATCGGTTATATGGTCCTGATCCTGCATCAGATTGCATTATTCTGTGTATATATACTTATTATATTTGTCCATGCTAGTAGTAGTAGGTTTCCTCAACTCCCAATGTGATAGAGAAATTAGTAGAATTTTCTCACCTCCTTGCTTTCTCAATGAGACAATGACATATGTTAACTGTGGATGATTTCTTCATTCAGATATTAGCCAGCTCCATATTAAGAGGTGATGAAAAACCTGAGATTAACTTTGTTAAAGCAACTCTTGCATTCCTATAGATTAATCTTATAATACCTCAAAGAAATTATAACATTCTTAAACATGTATTTAACCATTATCATAACCACTTACTTTTAAGAATGGATATTTTTTTTTAAAAAATTAAACTGGCCAAGTAAAATTACTTTTTAACCCAACAAAAATTAAAGAGTCTAACAGACAGTGAAAATTTAAAACTAGTCACACAATCAAACAAACTACACACCCAAGCATAATGTTCAGATTCTCTATACTGGTAACATTTCAAATCAGAGATACCACCATCTCATTACTATGAGCACAGAGGAGGAGTTGAAATACAAGCCCTAAGTTTTCTCACCTCCTCATTCTACCAATGAGGGACCATTCACCTCCTTAATTTACCAATGAAGAGCTAGCATAAACTACTAGTAGTTTCTTCCGGCATATATTTTTTTATATCTTTAAAATTAAGTAATTTTAGTTTGTTATTCATATTTCACATATCTAATAACAGAAAATACAATATATATATATATATGTAAGTGACTAATATTAATTATTAGTTTATGTAAGATATTAATAATAATTTAAAAACAAACTAAATATCATTCCTACAAATACATTAATATTATTTTTGTTAATAATTGAATGATATGTATAAAGAACAAAATTGCACATTATAAAATTAGATGCGTAAGTGACTATAATATTAATTATTTATTTATGTACGATATTAATAATAATTTAAAAACAAACTAAATATCATTCCTACAAATACATTAATAGAATGATATGTATAAAGAACAAAATTGTACACTATAAAATTACATGAAGCTGTGTATAATTTATTACTTAGGTTAAATAGTTAAAAAAAAAAACTCTTTGAAATTCTCTTAAAAAGGTTGTGTACAAATCTCAAGTACCCAAAAAAATAAGAATAATTAACAATTATTAATATTGACAATAAAAGTAGATAATTATATCCCTACAAAGTATGAACACAAATTTGATTTAAGTATGAATAATTAAAAATTATGAATATTGACATGAATAATAAATAATTATGTCCTTATATATTATTATATATTTTAGAAGGTAATAGTAGTAAAAAGAGGAGAAGGAAAGAAAAGAATTTTTTTTATAAGAATGTAAAGTTTTGAAAATTATATATATATATATAATAATAATAATAATAATTATTATTATTATTATTATTATTATTAAAAAGTCTTTCTTTTCAATATTCTTATTATTGTTTCATTTTGCTTAAGAACTATTTAAAATTAATGATTTTTTTATTAATTTCTCAATCTTTTAAGAATCAAATATCCAAATCTCTTATATTCAAGAAGGTCATGATCTCTTAATATCATATTATTCATTAGTTTTTTATAAACTTTGTTAGTAACATTTTTAAAGAAATTGGAAATTAAGTCTCTGCTGAGGCTGTCTCAGCGGTTTTGTCCCTTTTTCTAGTAGAATTATATGCATACAAATAGAAGGGTTGATACCTGGAATATCTGCTAACGTCCAACTAATGACTTCTTTGTGCTCTCGAATTACCTATAACCGTTTCTGCTATTGTTCATCATATAAAGCAGTGAAAATAATCATTGGAAGTTGCCCACCATTTTTCAAATTGGCATACTTAAGTGAGCTTTTATAAGAGTTACTCCTTCGGTTGGGTTGCTTTGTTGTTCTAAGCTTCTGTTGTTCTTTTTGCCCCTTGTTGTGGTTGCAAAGAAATTGTATTTGGTTTGGTTTTGAGTTTGTATGGGTTATATTTGAATTTGTACGGGTTAGTTTTGAATTTGTACGGATTAGTCTTGAAAGTGTACGGGTTGTACGGGTTTGTAGTGGTAGATTTGTTTGTCTCTCTATTTGTTGGTTTGGGAGACCAAAGAAATTGTTTCATATTTTTAAGGTATGTATAAGGGTTGAACCACCCCTTAAGTGGTCCGCTCAAATAATGATGGCGGTTGGATGATGGATGGTAATGGTCTAGTGCTGAGAAAAACTTCAACAACCTGCAATTCATCAGGATTGATATCCTCTGATGTCACTATATCAACAACATCTGCATCAGTTGCAAAACCTAGAAAATCCAACACATTAGCATCCATAATATCATCAAAATGTGAAGATGAAACACAAAGTGATCTACAACCAGGTGTTTCATAGTGTCTAGGATATTGAATTGGACTAAACTGTCTCCAAACTCCATAGTCAGTATGCCTGCGTGAACATCAATCTTGGTGCAGATTGTCTTAAGGAAAGGTCTACTCAAGATGATGGTTGTTGCACCAGAATTTGAATCTTCTCCAC